>WLWE01000451.1_pt1 | contig 35231 bp, 47 predicted proteins | sample 6718301 | NCBI WGS metagenome assembly WLWE01 (sample SAMN12718691, study PRJNA515312) | sponge metagenome | isolation source: marine sponge | host: Mycale hentscheli | place: New Zealand: South Island, Marlborough, Capsize Point | collected 2003-05-01
TTCAATGACTTATTGTAAAAGTTACGTGAGTTACGTCATTTTTGAAATAAATTTGGTTTTCATTTCTAAAAAAACTTTTTAAAAGTTCCATGTACCGTGATCCGCGTAACATCTAAAAACTAGGCATCCAAATTTTATCGTGTTGAGGATTAACAATCTCAAAGTTATTAGCACCTTTCACATGTCTAAAAAAAACACGTTCAGTACCTATAATATCTCTAATTCTTGAAAATTCTCTCCAATCTTTCGCGGTCATAGGAGAATTATAGTAAGGCATTACCGCGACCACTCTTTTAGGCCCCAAAGGACTATATGATCGTAATTCTTTTATTTTTTTTTTAAGTTCCTTAGTATTTTTTACGTGGTGCGTAATTACATTTTTCCAATAATCTCTATAACTTATACTTATTCTATCTGCCATATAATCCTCTCAACTCTATTCAAATATACTCCACATAAAAACGTGAAGTCTCAACATCTTGATAAAGATCATATTTATAATCTTCAGCGTAATATTTTAACCAAGAATAGTATTTATAATCATCAAAAAACGTAAATTTATGGTGATCCTTTTCATGTTTCATACTTTCTCGATATTGTTCAGTGCCATTGATCAAATAACCTTTTCGAACGATTTTAGGTAGTTCAATAAAAGACACATTACTCATAATTAATTTGTCCATGATTTATTCCTTAATAAGTACATAGTCCCATATTCTTGAGACAAAGTCAATGGTCAAAACGGTCGCACCCGTAAGAATCTTTTTTCACGGCCTGCGTCAGAATGTGCCTTTGACATTGTCCCATTAATATGAGACTATGGAGTGTTACCGAAAGGATAAAGTAATGGAAACAAAAGCAGTAATACGTTTTTCCACGGCGTATGAAAAATTAGACAAAATAGAAAAGGACGTTCAAGAAGTTAAGAACTGGCTTCACGAAGATTGTATTGATAAAAATGCTTACGATCACATCGAGAAGTTAGAAAAGACATTGAGGATGATCGACTCGCACCAAGGTCTACTAGAATATGCCAAAGAAAAACACGGCGTCGACTTAGATGAGATATGGGATAGTTACTTTATCAATGAGCGTGGCTACAAACCCGAGGAGATATTGAAATGAGTAATCAATATAACGAGGAATTAAAGGAAAAAATATTGGAAGAACTTGACAATATTTCATTAACTGAATTTCAATCATTAATGACAAAACATGATTATGATGATGTTAACAACTCTATTGATTATGGAATACAGAATTTAATTCAAATATTATTTGATGAGAGGTGTAAAGATGAATAAAGAGCAATTTATTAAACATATATTTGAAATCGCATATGGAGAAACAAAACTTACTCAAGAATTGTTAGATGATGAAGATTATCAAACAGTTGCTGATAAGATAACGGAGTATTCAGACAATGCTCTTAAATGGGAGGAAAGCGAAGAATGAAAGAGATAGTTAAAGAACTCAGTATCTCGGTTGCGTCTCTTTTAGACGATGATGGTTATATTGTTGAGGATCATGTTGCTGATATAGAGCATATTCAAGACTTGGTAACTAAATTAGAAAATATTGTTGATCCAATCAAATAAAGGGTCAAAAAATCCATTTTAAGACCGCTGAGGGGGTGTTCATATGCCCCCTAGTGTCCTTTATACCCCGTAATTACAGAGTTCTTCTGTGAAAATTAGGAAATTTACCTTCTTGCTTGTATGTCATGTAAGCGGCATACCAATCTTTCTTGTATTCTGACTGACAGAATTCTTTAATTGTATCTTCTTTGTCGTCGTTCTTAAAAAAGTTTAAGAAATGGTTCATGGATCGTTTGGTTAAATTAAACATTTTGGTTCTCCTTCATGTGACATTTTTATCCGACCCGTGATCCGTGTTCCATTGTTGATTTCGCACGACAGGTATGTTAGAATCCCATTAAGAAAGGATCATGAAATGAAAATAGATATTAGAACAGACGATTGTTGTTACGTTGAAATAGGGGGATGGGTAATTTACCTTGACGACTCTACAGACGAAATGATTATAAAAAAATGGAAGAAAAAATGAATAATCGATACGGTAGAAACGGTAAACAATACGAGATCAAATTAAACTATAAAACGTTACAGTATTTAGGTACCCTTCTTCATCAATATAGAGACGACGGCTTGAGAGACACCGCTGAAAAAAGATCGGCGCATGATCAATCCACCGAGGCCATACGACGAGGGATCGGTCAAGCGTATGAATATTTTTTATCAAAAGGAACGAAACCGCGGAAGTATCATTTTGGAAGGAAGAGTGCGTAATGGGAAAAGTAAAAGCGTTTTTCATGGACATGGAAGAAGATGCAAAGACCATGACAGAAAAAGATTTCGTCAATAAGTACGGCGAACAGTATCAATACATTTGGCGTAATGAACAGATATGGATTGAGTCAACAAAAAATAAAAATGATGATCCCGAAGAGGGTCATGAGATGTGGGAAGGCGGCGGATGAACTGTTGGCACTGTAATCATGAATTAATTTGGGGCGGCGATCACGACATCGACGAAGAGAGTGAAGAGTATCTGATCGTGACAAATTTAAGTTGTCCCAAATGTGAAAGCTTCGTTGAAGTATATTATCCAAAGGAAAAAGATGAAGGACAAGATTAACCCTAATTACTACCGTGGCAAAATAGAAGTCGCGGACTTTATTCGTGAATACAAATTAGATTACTTTGAAGGCAATGTCGTCAAGTATATTTCACGGTGGCGAAAAAAGAATGGCATTGAAGATTTAAAGAAAGCGCAATGGTATCTCAACTACTTAATCAGATCGCAAGAAAATTAACGATCGTATAATGGTCGGTCAACAATACCGCCCGCGGCTTTCATGAGGGTAGATTGTTCATCCTTACCCTTTCTCGCACCCGATACTCTAAACCCACCTACCTTAGTTGCGCCTGTGTATTCTTGAATAGCATTTTTAATTTCTTTATACTCTTGAGGACTAAAAGAACCATCAACAGCACTTAATTGATCAACAAAAGCGACATCTTTATTCGTTAAATATCCATACGCGTAACCTTGCGAACCATCCTTACTTTTAAACCCAACACTAAAACGAGGATCATCACCATGCCCTTCAATAGGTTTAGGATCACCAAATATTTCTGATTGTGTTCGATTAGACTCTGCGTTGTAAGTAGAATACTTAAGATAGCTTTCTATATCCTTACCCATTTCTAAATCTCTAGCTTTTCGATCTGCAAAATTTACCACAACGTCAGAATCAGTGCTAATTATTTCAGAAGTGTCTTGAGGATTATTATTTTTTGCATTAACTCTGTCTAATAATTTTTGAGTTCTTTCCGTTGGTTTATTATTTTCAATGGCTTGGTTTTGATATCCACTTTTCTTACCTAAATTATAAGGAATATCATATTGATTAATATTTTTCTTTTCAAACTGATCATAAGTTAAATCAATGACTTCATTAGTATTAGAATTGATTAAATAATGATGTGTTTCACCCGATTTTAAAGCTTCAGGGAATTCTTTATGAGTCAACATACGAGGAACATAACCACTGTCTTTACCACCTAATTCAAAATAAGCGGCCTGCGTTGTAATAAAACAATGCCCTGTTGTATCACCTGCCTTACATGGTGAATCTTTTTTATAATCCTTACCTAAAAGATCGGATGTTAAATGTTTGTTAATAGTTTTCGCGAGATCAAATTGTTTGACATCTACGGCACCGCCATCAACAAAGAACTTTGTTTCATTAGCAAAAGTAATGTTGTCATAAACTGGATGAACTTTATTACCCATTTTTATCTCACCCACTTGGTCACCTAAGATCATGTGTTTAGCCTTACTTGTTGGCTTTAATCTAGGTTCACTTTTCTCATTAGGATAATAAGCCATATCAACAGGAAGATTAAAATCTGTTCCTAAGGAATAATGGTGAGTACCTTTATAAACATTAGAAACAATAGTCGGAGTATTTTGTAATATATTCTTACCAATTTTTTCATTAAATACTTTTGTTTCGTCGAACTGATAACCTTCTGGTTCTTTGACCCATTCCCAGTTCTTCATCATATTACCGTCTTTATACAAGGGATATTTTTTATTGAGATTGACTCTCACTATCGTGGCTCCTTTTGGTGCAGAGTCTAAATAAGATTCATCATCCAAGGTTTGATTAGCAACTTGTAAACTACCTTTATCATAAGTGTCACTAATTCTTATTTGAGCTTTTTCAAATTCTTGACCTGTGATGTCACTGACATTTCCCTCACTGTCAGTCGCGCGATAGAAGTTTTCTTTTTGATTAAACATACCTGCCAGTTTTTGAGGAACAGGGAATACATCTAAAGTTTTATCATCCTCATCAAAATCGACAGTGAGAATTGTAGCTTTAGGAGCCGTTGTTTCAGTGAAACCAATATCACCTACATTTACTTTTTGTTCTTCTTGTTCCGTGAACGGCGGTAATTGAGCTATGCCTTCTGACTCACTAAACCCTTCTTTTATTTCCGTGCCTACTTCTGACGGTTTGGTTATTAAGGGATCACTTAACATTTTCCCTCTCTCTTCCTCTCCTTCAAAATCAATCATCGCACTACCACTAGGCTTACCACCTTCTAAACCTCTTCCAACATCTTGAGCAATAGCGGAAGCTTCGTCGTCCCCGATCACTGCATCGCCAAACTGACCAATCGCACCTTGAGCAATTCTATTGGCGGTCTCGGGATCAACGCCTGCCGCTTTCAATCGATCAGCAACTTTCTTAACATTAATTTCTTTCGTTAAATCTTCTGACGCTCGAGATATACCTGTAGTTCCTGTCGCGGCTTTAAATACTTCTTCAATACCCTCGGGTTTTTCTGATCCCATATAAGTCGCTCCCCCTAAAGTGGGAACTAAAGAGGCTAAACCACGAAGAACATTGAGCGCTACCATGCGCACAATATAACTTATTTTAGTGCATTTTTAAATTCTTGAATTACTCGGTCGGGGTTTTTTAGGTATTTACGACTGCAAATATGAACCTCATCTCGCTCATTCATTAAAACAAACCATCGATCAAGATGTTTCCACTTCTCTCGATTACTGATTTTAGGAGGGGCATGACGTCGTTCACCCATACTTTTGGTTCCTTTACAATCAACAAAAATTGATTTTCCTGTTTCAATATTCACGACAACAAGATCAATTGGCCCGAGTTCCGTGGAGCTTGTATAGACGACATAGTTCGGATCTAAATCTTCCAAGAACTGCGTAATCATTCGCTCTACTTTTCTACCGAATTTATGTCGAGGTTCTAGTAAAGGCACCGTTGGTCAGTCTTGACTCGTCTAGGAAAATGCAATACGGAGGAAAGGATACCTAGACTTGGGATAGCTCGAACAACGGTGCCATATGGGAGGGATAAAGTAAGGAGTGAGCTATCCAAACTTTTAAAACTCTTTTTCTTCTACAAAAAATTTGGGATCATGATCATTAATTTGTAACTTCTTTTCAGTTAACCATCCTTCAATAACTTTAATCGAGTCTTCTAAGTTCTCGCCGATATCATATCGAGCGTAGGTGATTAAATCACTAATGGCTTTCTTCAACTCGGGATTCATGGTGGGCTCCATTCGGTTTAGGCGTAACGCCATTGATTCTCTCATATTCATTATCAATTAAATAACGAATAAACGATCCCATGGACATATATCTTTCTTTCGCCATGGGCGCAGCTTTTTTATAACTTTCTAATCGGACTGCAACCGACTTATATTTTGCGGTATTCATGGGATAATCTTATTAAATTATTAATACTTTTGCAACTAAATAAGATACAATATTGAGATGAAAGTTTTTCTGGTTTTAATAATGTGTTTGCAAAATCCAACACTACCCTTAGATAAAACGTGCGTTGCATTACCTACACAAGAAACATTTCAAACAATCAATGATTGTCTCTTCTTTGTTGAAGATGTTAAAAGACAATTGTATCGTCCCGATGTGTATATAACAGGTTTCTGTACAGCAAAAGATATTATTTAGGAATCATCTTTTTATAAGGTTCTGCGTCACCATTCTTTGCAACATACCATGTATACTCAGTGCTTGAGTTTACCCATATTTCATTAGAGACATTCAACTCTCTAAAAGAATCACCAACTGCTTGTTTCACACTTTCCCAATTGTAATCATCACCAATCATGACACCGTCGGGTTTTAACTTTGGCCACCAATTTAAAATATCATCCTTAACTTCATCATAGGTATGAGCACCGTCGACACTGATTGCATCGAGCGAGCCGTCTTCAAAGCGATCTAAGAACTCTTGGTTATCACTACGTCCTTGCATAGGAATAACTATTTCACGACCAATAAAAAATCGTAAATTTTCTTTAAAAGTTTCATACATGTCAGATAAATCTAAATGTGCATGTTCTTTACCACTACCTTCCCATGTATCAATACAATATATTTTTACATTTTCCTTGTTCGCATTCCAAAAAGATGTTGCCAAGAAACTTGTTGAGCGACCCATAAATGATCCGATTTCCACGATCTTTGATTCATCGGGTAAGTTACTCGCTAGCTGAGCATACGAGTCTTGGTAATTAAACCACCCGGGTATTTTATGATAAGTGAGTTCCACTATTCTTCTATTCCATCTATATGATTCATAATTAAGTTAGCTCCTTCTTCGTTGTTTTCTAGTTCTTCTTCAAAACCTTCAAAGTATTGTCGCATGTTTCGAGCAAATCGTACCTTGATCGCATGATCAATCATTTGCTCATAGAAAAAATCACTGTTAGTAATGAACGAAACATCTGTGCCAAAGTAACGTCTTTCTTGTTCGTCTTTTCTAAGAGGAACAATAATCTGCACATATTCGTGAAAGCCTTCTTCTTCGGGGTAGTATCGCTTTCTTTTTTCTTTCTCGAAATCAATAATCACTACTCAGCAGATTGTTCGTACATCCCTTTCAGTTTAAAAATTTCTTGTCTCATCTCTTGTTTGTCATCACATAGTTCTTCAATTTTTTTCAACGCTAAGTTATACGTTTCTTGCAGAGACTTCAGTGCCTTCTCTAAATCATGTATTTGTTCCATATCTAACTCCTTGTTATTTTCTTGCTTTACCATATCCGCGTTTCGCGAGACGGCCAGCGTATTTTATTTTCTTGTTTTTCTTTGGGGAAATTATTTTATTACCCTTTTTTCTTTTGTTGACGGCTCCACCTGTGGAACCTTTAGAAATATCAATACCTTCTTGTTTATTTTTTTGCTTATCTTGATATAAATTTTCTAAAATCTCTCTAAATTTCTTTCTTTGGGAATCATTCATCTCTTCTTTGTCGACGCCAATGATGTTTTCAGCTTGATCAATAAGATCACTTCCATATTTTAAGCCACCGCCAAAGTCTTTTATCTTGTCTAATAAACCCATAACGACCCTTATATACTACTCATCCTTCAAGTTCAATTCTTTTATCTGACCCCAGTTAGGCCCTACTTCAACGTCAACCTTTGATTTTACCCTAAGTTCGACACAGTTTTCCATCAAATTCTTTATTTCTTTCATCTCTTTTTCGCTTGACAAACTTAAATCTAGCTCGTCATGAACTTGGATATGTGCAAGGTATCCTGCCTCATATAAATCTACCATGGCTTTCTTTGTTTGATCCGCGGCACTACCTTGAATTAATCTATTCAAAGCTTTGTAAGTAAAGGCACGTTTGATGTCTTTTCCATATTCTCTTTCCGCTTCTGCTCTTGGCAACGGTTTGTTTATACCAAACTTGTTAGGTTCCCATGATTCAAAACGGCAAACACGACCTAGTAATGTTCTTACAGTTCCTACATCACCTGCTTTTTTAGAAGCTTGATCGATTAACTGTTTGACAAATGGAACGCGAGAATGATACTCCTCGAACAATGCCGCAGTATCATCAATGTCAAGACCGAGTTCGCTACTTAGCTTTCCCTTACCCATGCCGTACATCATACCTAAATTTATGGTCTTCGCCTGTTTACGATCAATCCCCGCCATGTCAGCCACGACTTGATGGAAGTCGGCGTCGGTATCTTCGTATGCTTGTATTACTTCGTCGGCACCTCTTAGACCGCCCATGGTAAGCTTTGCAAAGTGAACCAATATTCTTGGTTCTTGTTGTGAATAATCAAATGTACTCCAACGACAACCTTCTTCAGGTATAAATAAACTTCTGATCAGTGGTCCGAGAACCTTGTTCCTTGCAGGAACTTGTTGAAGATTAGGGCTACTATAACTAAAACGTCCTGTAACCGTACCCCCACTTTCACCTCGCATTTGATGAATCTCAGCGTGAATTCTACCTTTGTGCTCGTGTTTTAAAATTGTGTCAATAAATGTTGTGCGTGCTTTATTTATTTCCCTAGCTTCGTTAACCATTTTGGCGACCGGTGAAGGGTGAGTTGATAAGAAGTGTTTGTTGAAAGAAGGTTCATTAGACCTCGGTGTTTTAGGATAAGTAATGTCTTGAGCATCGAAAGCCTTTGCAATCGATCGAGCTTCCCATACGCTGATCTCAACTCCCGTATCTCTTTGAATTTGGCGTAATATTTCCTTCTCCTTTTTATGAAGTTCGCCTTTAATCTTCTCTGCTCTTTGTATGTCAACTCGTACTCCTTTCTTTTTCATCTCCAATAACACAGGAAATAATCGTGTTTCAAGATCAAATATATGAGTTAATTCTTGCTTAGTAATCTCTACCTTTAAATGATTCCATAACTTCAATGTTACGGCGGCATCTTGTTCTGCGTAAGGGCCGACATGCATCGGGGGTAATCGATACATCTCGCCCTTCGCGTCCACACCCCATTCACGGGCTGCCTCATATAGTAAAGCTTCAGACTTTGATTCGCCTAAATAGTGCTTTGCTAATTCATTTAAACTGTACCGCATCATATTCTCATTCACGAGAGGAGCGGCAATTAAAGTATCCAATAATCGACCATTGATATTCATACCCATACCACAAGTAATCCAACCAACATCGTACATAGCGTTATGAAATATTTTATCAGAAGGTAGATTGAGAACTTCTTGAAACCATTTTTTAAAAACTTTCTCATCAAGATTACCGCCGCCATCATGACGAATAGGGTAGTACGCTTGCCAACCTTCTACGGCAATAGCTACTCCTATAACATAACCCTTACCTGTCGCCCAACCCGGACCAATGTCCTTGATGTGGGGATCACGTGTTTCTAAATCAATTGCAATTTCTTTGGCACCTGATAAATCAGGAAAGTCTTCTGGTGGTAACCATTCGCTTGGTGGTTGAAAGATTGGAATCTGTACACCCATTAATGTATCCTTTGAAATAATTCAGAAAATTCTCTATTAGAATTAGATCGAACAATATGCAAGTTTTCTTTCGCTCTTGTTACTCCAACATAGAACACCCTACGTTCATCATCTTTATCTTTCCAATAGGATTCATCCGCCTTCTTAGAAAGATCTGTTAACAACATAACATTATCTGCCTCACCACCTTTTGCACCATGTATGGTTGATAGCTTGATCCGTGGTTCGTGAGATAAGTCACGCTCTCGACGTAACACTGCAGACAAATAAAACTTTTTTGTTTCTGGAATCTTTGTTAATGCGTCTTGCCACGGTGTGTTTTTATCTAAGTACAAGCCGTGGTCCTTCACTAACTCTTCGTATGTAAATAATTCTTGTTGAACATTCTGCATTTGTTTATGTCTTCTTTCAATTCTAGGTAAATAATAATAAATATTTTTTACATCGTCCAGTGTTATTATATTTTTACGTTGTAATTCTTCCCATGCACGTACGGCTTTAAATAAACGATCACTCACAGAGCGTTGTTCATTACGCTTGTAGTAATATCCTTCAGACTTTAAATAATCTTCTATCTGATCAAGAATATAATTAGTACGACCTAGTATCATCCAGTCACCGTTCGATAATGGTTTTAAATGTCGTGTAGGTAAATACTTAACTGTACCCTCATCTTCTCTTGGACGCCAATGTTTAAAAACTCTTTTTTGTACAGGTAAAATAATATTATTAGCGACACGTTGAACAGATTTTGGTATTCTATAGGACTGTCCTAAAACTATTTTCTCCCCTTCCATGTTGACTAAGAAGTCACTACGAGCACCCGCCCATTTAAAAATAGCTTGATCATCATCCCCTGCGATATAGATACGTTTTGTTTTACGAGATAACTTTTCTACTAACTGCCACTGTAACCATGATAAATCTTGCGCTTCATCGATAATAATGACATCTAACCCCACGTCCATATCACGTTTATTAAATTCAATTAACATATCAGTATAATCAAACTTAAATCGTGGGCTATTACCACCGAACTTGTAGTCGTGTAAACCTTTGGCGATATACTCTAACTTTAATAAACCACCTTCTAAGTGTCCATCATGTTGTTGAAATTGTTCTTGTACGGATACTCCGTTTATCTTTGATAAATCAATCATTGCAGTAAATTGATCATCGGGAAAGCCTGCCCCTAATGTATTTATTTTACGATTAGGGTTTGACAAACGTATCTGTAATTTATCAGATAGATATCGATAGTCTTCATCGTTCATCACATCGCTCTCTGTTAAACCAATAGAGTGGTAAGCCAGACTGTGTAGTGTTTGAAAGTGTTTAAAGTTCTTCTTTGATATACTAGGAAATTTACCTAAAGCTCTCATTAAAGCTTCTTGTGCGGCTTTTCTTGTAAAGGCAAAGTATCCTATTTTTGCGGGATCAACTCCTTGCTCCACTTCCTTTGCAAAGACTTTATCTAAAAGATAGGTAGTCTTGCCTGTTCCGGGTGGACCAAAGATAATCTTCCTCAAAACGGTAATGCCTCCTCCATATCAGGTGTATCTAAATTAAGTTTCTCTGTTTTATTGTAAGGTACATACCACATAAAGACAGTCTTGTTTTTTACTTTCTTTCTTGTATCACCGCCTCCCATTTGTTTAATACGGGCAGACATTTGCGTTGTTGTAAAATCTTTAAACTGTTTCTTTGTTAAAAAGTCTTGTAAGGAGTTCAGTTTAAAATAAGCCATACCTTCTTCAAACCAAGCCTTACCAATATGTATTTCTTCTATGTTCATTGCCTCACCTTGATCACCTAAGAAACTATCGAGTAAGAAATCAAAACGACCTTCTTTCGTAATCTCTTTCGGCATTTCAATAATTTCTACATTGGCAATCAGTTCTTGTAATCGTTGTATCCAATCACGAGGGTTCAATCGATTAGGAATAATATTTAATTGATCCATACAGGATTGAATAAATCTATTTTGATCATACAAATCTTTTGTATTTAATGATAAACGACGACCATCTATATTTAAAAACCACTGCGATTCATCTGATTGATACTTTGTCAAATCAGACATCTCATGTTGAAAGTCACCGCCTATACCATATTTTCTAAAACGACAAGTGCCAGAGGCACAGTGTGACTTCATCGGTTGATCTTTACACTTGTATTGGTATTCATTGCGTTCGTGTTGACGTACTGTCTTTTGTATCTGAGATGAAGATAGTGGTGGTTGCATATAGTTTAAATTAAAATTATCTAATTTATTTTGCCAATCATCCGGCCACTTCTTCTTCGCATAAACGGCATACTGAAACAAAGCATTATCTCGACCACCTTCTGGTATACCTAAAGACATCATCATCTGTAAACATGGCGGTCCATCTTCTAATTCATCTACTTGTTTTTTACTTTCTATCTTTAATCCATTGATCTGCTCTGCTGACTGTACGTATGTATCATACATATCAAAGAATTCTGGTAAATCTAAAGCTTCTCCCCTATCATTAAAAGCATAACGCATACCCGTTAAACCGTTAAAGTATGGAAGATTTAAGAAATTACCTGTATCGCCTCTATCAGCAAGTATCTCAATTTGTTTGGGAAATACTTCACAGTCCGCATAACCTAATAATGCTGCAATTTCTTCTAGTTTATCTTTTAATATTTTTGCTACTACAGGCTCACTTGTAAACAGAAATAAATGTGCGCCCCCGCTCTTTGATCGACATACAACCAAAGGTAATTTTAAATCTCTAATCTTTTTAATTAATGCTCCGTGGTCCAAGGGATATGTATCGATATCAATACACCCCCAACTACACGTACTTGGTGTAAGAATCTCACCGTCTAATTCTTTAATTGCGTCTCGTACAGGAATAATTCCTAGACTTTCCTCACCGTCTAAATGTTTCTGCCACAATAAATCAGTGACAGGTTCTTTCTTTATATAAGCTTTACCTTTTTGTTTGATACCATTCTGTGTCTCACCTTTTTTATAAACACCATGAGCACGGTCTAGTCCACTGAATATTTGTTTAAATTTCTCAATCATGATTCTCCTTTAGTGCGTCTTGATCATAGGCAGCAAAATTATAAGCTTTTCGCTCCCGGTCCCCACCTATGATCTTTTTTTGCAGGATCAACGCGAACCCTGTCATGATGGACCGAAACTTAGAACGGCACGTCTCCGCTAGGTTTTGTATCATCCTGTTCGTGTTTCACGGTTTCTTTACCGCTTCTCACAGAGTCAGAAAACTTCTTTGCTTGCGCATATAAAGTTTTATCTTCATCTGTAATCCACTCACTAGCAGTGATATCCCAGCCGTGCCACTTTCCTTTATCATTACCTTCAAGCGCAGTCTTCAAAGTATAGAACCTTGAAAAAGAAGGAGGATTGTAGGGACCATTCTTACCTTGTAAGACTAATCCATTCATCATGGAGTTCCACTTCCTACTCTTTTTTAACTGAGTTGATTTCATAGTAATGACTGCAGGAGAAATTTGTCCGTCGCCCTCTACTACTAACACAAAGTGATTAGCACAGGTTTCAATGTAGTTACCGTTTTCTAATCTATCTTTGTTATTATTATCCCTAGTAGTTTGTGCAAGGATGTTGGAATCAGAACCATACACATTAACAGGTGCGCCCGTTCCTTGTCCTCTATCTTGCCATTCCACATATTGTCTAACGTATGCACAAGGTAATACTTTAATACCTTCTGATCCGTCGAACAGTTTATCTGTAGCGGTGTTTAAAATCATCCCTGCTCTCGCACCCTCTATTTCATTTATTTGAGGAGATAAAGCCATTAAGACTTTAAGTCTAGGTGTTGCTAGGTCTTCTTGTGTAATACCCTCCAACCCTTTATTAGCATCATCTTCTAAGAAGCTAGCCGCTACGACTGCAGTTTCTTTTTTCACAGTTACTGCACCTGTGTCTGTTTTAGCATTTGCCATTATCGTTTTTCCTTTTTATGTTTTTGTTATTTTCGTCTTATTACCTATAAAGACCCCAAAGGTATCCATTGGAATACCGGAGCCTTGAGCCACTTGCTCTTTTGCAAAGGCTTTGAGTGTCATAGGTTCCACCCACTCTTTCTCCATTAGATCAAGTCCGATTTCATCAGCACGAGTTTTAAAGTCCTGTGCTTTGTCATCTTCTCCTCGACCAAAGGATGCAGAAAGATTATGTTTGATGAGATCACCATGGCCATTATCACGTAACCATGAGAATGCCTGTTCTTTGTTGTCTTCAGTAATTCGTGCTTGAACAAATTCTGCTATCTTTAATTTAGAACCATCATTGAGTTCTACAGACTTTAATCCAAGCTCGTTCATCTTTTCAGGGATGACCTCCATCGATAACTTATCAGCTTTTTTCTTGAGTTCTTTTACCGTGTCTTCGTAAGACTTGATATCGTTTTCAAGATTGCTGAGTTCTTGACAAAGTGAACTCACTTCGTCCAGATTGTTGTTGCTAATATTGATTTTAGCATCGTCTTCAAAATTCATCATGCTTTAATCCTTTCTCATGAATATCGAATTCTACAGGATAGTAACGAGATTCTCGTTTATCCCACTTTAAGCATTTAACCTTACCACGATTAACATCGGATGCAATAGCACATGCGAGACCCATTGCCACAGGATCACCCATTAACAACAAGTAGTCTTCGTCACTAAAGTTTTTTAATTTTTCTTTTAAGACGCGCACTGTTGGTGCAGAAGATAATACGATTTGCCTATTGTATTCTAACAACAATACAAGCTCTCCGTACTTCTCTGCGGATAAAATATTTTTGCCTAAAGCTTCTTGTACTACGTATACTGCCATAATTTCTGGTTGAACTATAAATTAAAAAATATAAATTAGCTAGTAGAAATTTTAAAAAGGATTACTGATGGATTACAAATTTAAAACAATGCCATACGAGCATCAATTAAAAGCATTAGGTGCGTCGTGGAATAGAGAAGCTTTTGCATTATTTATGGAAATGGGAACAGGTAAATCTAAAGTTCTCATCGACAATATTGCTATGCTTTATGATAAAGGAAAAATTAATGGAGCCTTGGTGATTGCTCCGAAAGGTGTGTATCGTAACTGGGAAAAATCTGAGATACCCGCACACATGCCAGAACATGTTGACTATCATGTAGTAACTTGGTCACCAAAAACAACTAAATCAAATTTAAAACAATTGTCAGAGATGTTCACAATCAAAGACAAGTTAGTTATTTTCTTGATGAACATTGATGCGTTTGCAACAAAGAAAGGAATACAAATTGCAGAAAAATTTCTTAGTGGCTTTGTCGCTCTTATGGCTGTCGATGAAAGCACAACAATCAAGTCTCCTACTGCTCAACGGACAAAAAATCTTATTAAGCTACGACAACTTGCTAAGTATCGTCGTATCTTAACAGGCTCTCCTGTTACTAAGTCACCTTTAGATTTATACACACAATCTTATTTTCTTGATCCTTATTTTTTAGACTTCTCTTCTTTTTACACTTTCAAAGCAAGGTACTGTCAATTAGTAAACAGAAATATGGGAAGTCACAGTTTTAAACAAATCATAGGCTACCAGCGATTAGATGAACTCAATCATAAAGTCGATCAGTATTCTTATCGTGTATTGAAATCAGATTGCTTAGACCTGCCTGATAAAGTTTTTACCAAACGTACTGTTGAGATGACACCCGAACAAGCGAAGATGTATGAGACCATGAAGCGTGAAGCTATAGCCGAGATTGAAGGTAAAGAAACTTCTGTTACAACAATGCTAGCTCAGTTAGTAAAACTACATCAAATTGTTTGTGGTAGTGTAATTGTCAATGACGGAGAGATAAAAGAAATACCCAACAATAGATTACCAGAACTATTAAATTGTTTAGAAGAGATTGATGGTAAGGTTATTATCTGGGCCGTGTACCGTCATGATATTATGAAGATCACTGAAACCCTAGCAGAGAAGTATGGTGCCGATAGTGTTGTATCTTTCTTTGGGGATACAAAAACAGAAGACAGGCAAGAAGCCGTACAAAACTTTCAAGACATGAACAATCCTATTCGTTTCTTTGTCGGTAACCCTCGCACGGGTGGCTTTGGTTTAACATTAACAGCGGCACATCATATGATTTATTATTCTAATTCTTATGATTTAGAAATACGATTACAGTCGGAAGATCGTGCACATCGTATTGGTCAAACAAACAAAGTGACTTATATTGATTTAGTGACAGAGAAAACCGTTGATGAAAAGATTATTAAAAGCTTGAGAAATAAGATTGACTTAGCAACGAAAGTATTGGGTGAAGATTATAAAGAGTGGTTAGTTTAGCCGATTCGATTAATCAAATCTTCATAGGATACTAACGTGTTTCCTGTGCCATAAGGGTATAATATTTCAGGTTGAACGTTAGCGTCATAGCCTCCGAGAATTGATGGTATTTCCTCCTGTACAATTTCTTCTACAGGAGCAGTCACAACAGGTTGCTCAATAGGAGTGTCTTTCGGAGTGTCCTGTCTTCTACGAAAGTTTTCTAAGAATGCTTGACGTCGAGGATCTATCTCTTCTGCTTGAGTTGGTGTAAATATTCCTAAATTTTTGAAATAATCAACAGGAGCAGTGGTTAAAAATTCCTTACCCTCATCATAAATATTTGAACCTATACTTCGTATTAAGTTACCCGGTATTGCTAAATCTAAAAGAGGTTTAGCAAATCCTTCATATCCTTTAGGTGCAGGTTCATCTCTCATGCGACTTCCATATGTTCCACCAAAAATACCACGGTTTAAGTCGCCTAAAAATTCACGAGTAGTAGGAGCAGCGGCTCCATAAGCCATAGGGTCCCCGAATCTGTCAATACCTAATCTACGAACAGGATCGCGACCATAAACTTCCGTTACTCTTTCTCTTTCTTGTCTAACTTCATCTGGAGTTTTTCCAGTAATTTTAGCAAGTTGATTAATCTCTAAATCTGATCCCGGTTCTCCTAAGCCACCCTTCTCTAAATCTGTTTGATAGCCAGCTTTTCTTATAGCATCAACAGCACCGCTACCGCCGGTATATCCCGGACCTGCTACTTGTCCTATTCTATTTCCATCTTTGTCTAATTTATAAACAAATTGACCTTTGGTTTCATACTGTTGCCCACCCTTGGTATCCTTACCAAGATCTTCTATAACTTGTTTTGCTTCTTCTTGACCTTGCTTCTTTTGTAAGCCAGCTTTAGAAGAAGATTGAGAACCTGTTGAACTACCCATTATTGTTTCCTTGTATTAATAAAACCTTTTTTACGAACTGTACCATTTTTATCACGTCGAATAAACCTTACATTATAGATATTTTTCTCACGGTTCAAATAATCTTTCAAATCTCGACATAGTTTGAGGACATCGCCGTAAGGCGCTGCCATATGATAGACCTCTGTTCCGTGATCCTTGACCCACGTGGCGTAAGCATGAGGCTTATTATCCTTGGTCCATAGTAAATAATTATCTTTGAAAATAGCGGTTAAATGATGTTGCACTAAATGTTCGACTATCATTTCACGCATATAATTACTGTCATGGTTGATTCTTACCATGCATCCTAAAACTTCGTAAGGTTTGAGATCCTTTCTTCTTCGGATCATACCACCATTTGACGACCGCGAGAAGTATTCATAATCCCTTTATCAGCAATACCGCCGTCGGCAGCAGCAAAGATAGGATCAAACGGAAAGGCTTGTTGTGCACGAGCCACGTTTGTTTGTTGGGGTTGAGCGCCCATGGTTGGTAGGGGTGCTACGACTTGTGCGGAAGAGACCGCTGATCCGGGGACCGCGGTTGTTGGAACTTGAACAGGAACCTGCTGTGCAGACAAATCAGGTGGAATCACTTTTACATCTTTATCAACAGTGAATTCAACAGAAGTGTTAGGTCCTCCTTCTTCTCTTCCCTCATCCATAGTAATATCTTTCGTCGCCTCTGTTAAAAGACCTTTAACTAGAATAGCGGTATTTTCTCCTATTAAATCTGAATTAGCTAATTCCTTCATTAATTCTTTATCGGTTACTTTACCTGCTAATAATCTTGAAAAGATATCTCTTCTCAATAACTTAAAACCAATCGAAGTTAACTTTTTAGGATTAAACAAACCATCGATTAAGTTAGCCCCCATTTCACCTCTTTGAAATGCAGCACCTACGTCTGCTGATTCAGATAGAGTGGTGTAATATTGCTGTAAAAATTCTAAATTTCCTAAGGCTTCGCCATCAAAAAACTTTACAAGATTAGGATTGTTTCTTAAATCCTTGATCTCATTAATCATTTTATTAGCATTTAAATATTCGACTTTTGTATCCTTAGAAAATTCAGTAGCTTTCTTAAACATGTTTTCAATGATGCCAGCACGAGCACTAACCATGAAAGGTGAATACATATCTCCTCCACCATACATTTCAATCATGTCATCAATGGCTGCGGAAGTTCCAATTGTCTTTCCTTTCGCTTTAGTAATGGTTTCATTAATTAATTCATAGACCTCTCCTTGATTGTCCAACATTTTTTTAAACTTACCGCTATTTATTTTTGATTGAAGATTAGCAATTTCATATAAATCATCGACTCTTGTGTTGGGTCCTAATAATAAATCTAAACCTTCAGGATCTAGTTCTCTCCACTGATTAATCTTGCCTTTAATTGCACCCGGATTAGAAACCATATCATCTAACCAAAACCTTCTTACAACATTGAATAAAGTTTCTCCCGCATTTTCGACTTCTTTGTTTCCTGCTTTAAGCATTTCTTGAATAGCTTCAACTCTCATCGGGCTATCTGGTCTAACAAAAGATTTTACTGCATCAAAAATATTCACATCTTTGTCTAAAATAATTTTTCTAAAAGCTTCTGTTGCCAAAACAGCTTCGTCAGCATCTATTCGTTTTCCTGTGGCTCCCATAAAAAATTTAAGTCCAGTGTTACCAAAAACAAATTCTTCATCAAATCTATTAGATATTAATTGATGCATTCTTCTAGCCTGATCGGCTACCGCTTGATCTTTTGCATCGATAGAAATATCAAAGAATTCTTTTCTAAGGTTAATTAAACCCTCCACATATTTTTTACCTTCCGCTTTATCGGCAAAATTTAAAATAGGAGGGAGATCATTAATCTTACCCATCGCTGATTTAAATTTTATAAAGTCTGGATCATTTACATTTCCAGTTATAATTTTTGAATCTACTTCAACTAATTCTCCTTTTTCATTGGGAACAATAGTTTTCTTTCCCTTAACACCTGCTTCATAAGTATCAATAAATCTATTACCAGATGTTTTTAATCCACTAATTCCTTTGATTCCTCCTCCTCCAACATAACCTTCAAATGCAAGATTGATCTTTTCATCAATAGCTTTTTGAGAATATTCAGACCATAGTTTACTTGCTTCATCGACCTGTTTATTTAAATCTGAAATTGTAGCTTTATTTGCTCCCAATAAGTCAATAACTTTTGCTCCTAATATTTTTTCTAAATCAGCTTGAGTTTGTTCAATAATTTCTAATGTTAATGGTTGACCTTGACTCAACTTTAATAAATTGTTCTTTGCAGCTTCTAATTGTTGATCAATGATTTCTCGAGGAAAGTTAACAAACTCTTTAGTTTGATACCATGATTGACGCAACAATGGTTGATTAATTAATTGACCTACTCTTAATGGAGGTAAGTCAAACTCTTTAGCTCCCATAGCAATTGCATCCGCTTCCGGAACAAGTCCGGGTCTCATCGCGCCGCTTAAAATCTGACCCGCCATATCAATAAATGTAAACATCGCCGCGCTACTGGCAGCCTCAATTTGAGTTTGTTTATTAAAAAAATTGTCTTTGAAAGCTTCCGTTCCTGTTGCAATTAAATCAAGGGGATCTGCTCCCCCCTCTTCTAACATTTCACCAAATTTTGCAAAAGGGCCTTCACCATATCCTGTCAAGGTATCAATAAGTTCATCAATTTGTTGTCCTGTAACATTACCTAAATAAATTTGTGCAGGTTTTGATGTGAGTATTTTTGTGAGAAGAGATTTACCCGCAGCCTGTCCTCTTGTTGCTATCACAAAAGCAACCTCTCCCAAAGTTTGAGCATTTAATATTTGACCCGCTATTTCAGCATCTCCGACATTGAGTTCTCTTCCAACAGGTTCGAACATTTTAAACTTCTCTTCTGTCTTGTTTTTTTTAAACAACTCAACAAACTCAACATCATCTGGACCTTTAGGTATGGCAACTCTTTTAAAATCTCCATCAGGGAAAAAACTTAAAAATCTTTTTCTCCTTGTTTCATATTCTTCGTCTCTACCTAAAAGAAAACCAAGTTCAAGATCTTTTAAATCAAAATCTAAACTTTCATTGGCTATTTGAAAACCGGTTACGTCTTGAATGTAATTTAATTTAGTGTCAACAGCTCTTTTTGTTTCTTCTTTGTAAGCTTCTTTTTCAGCAGAAAAAATATCCTTACCTTCTTCTGTAACCTTTTTTAAAGTTTCTTCAGTGATCGTTTTTGGACTTACATCAAACTTTTCTGTGATGTCGTAATCTTTAGTGATAAACTTTGGATCTATTTCGAACTCTTGTCCTTCGATAGCCATTATTCACTCCTTACGTATTTTTCAAAATCAATTAAAGTTCTTTTCTTTCCGTCTGGACCAATGGCCATGTAAACAGGTGTTTTACCATATGTAGTTTTAAATTGAACAGGGGATGTCATACCTGCCGCATCGTACGAGAAATTACCTTCGGGATCAGAATAACCAACAAAAAGTAATCTATTATCTCTGTTTAATTCTTCAACGTTACCATATCCTTCGATTTGTTTAAATTGACTTGGTAAATCTTTAAAGAAACTATCAGTGTACGCACCTTGTATATTTGAAATTTCATTTATTTGATCTCTATAGCCAGCAGTAATTCTATCTCCAAGCACTTTACCAAGCTGTGTATCAATCAAAGCAAGAGCATTTTCCTGTTCTGCTAAAGTAGGTCGTCCTGTTAAATCACTAATCGGAGATTCTAGTAATACTTTTTCTTCTCCATCATCTCCCATGTAAGATAGTTTTCCTGTGTTTTTAAAATTATTGAATGCTTCTAATTTTTGTGAATCTAAATCAGCTCGAGCTTTTAATAAATTTAAAATAAGTCGTTGTCCTTCCTTTGTGTAGAACAATTGAGGACCTGAGTTTTTCAATATAGCTACTTCCTGATTATTTAGGTTACTTGGTAGGTACTCTGCTCTGATTAAGGCTAACATCTCTTCTAAAGAGTTAGTCGCTTCAGTGGCCGCTAAGTTAGCACCTTCACCTAAAACGGTGTTTTGAATTTTGTTGTATAAATTAGGGTTGAGTTCTTGTATTCCTAAAAAGTCTACAATTCCTGCAATGTTGGTTCTTGTATTTGCAAAACTCCCAGATGCAGACTGATCCAAACTTGATAAAGCTTGATTTGCAATATCACCTACTTGAGAAGAAGTCTTAAAACTTTCAGATAATAAATCTTCAGCTTCTTTAACATTGTCTTTTAAATTTTCAATATCGGCAGTTCCTGAAATAATCTTCAACTCTTCCTCAGGGCTTCTATAAGTTCGCTCAGATTTATTCAATCTCTCTAATTCCGCTAGATACAAATTTAAAGCAGAAGCACTTCCGACCTCGCCATAAGCTCCGTTTAAATAATCTTGTTTGGCTTTTCCAGTAGGAGAAGCAGCCTTATAGACATCTTCTTCATCCTTTTCTAAACTTTCTAAACCTGTTTCAATAGCAAGTTGAGTAGCTAAATCTCCTGCGGGATCTCCTTCTGGTTTAATATCCAAGAACTGACCAGCTTCACCAATCTTACCTAAAACAGTTTGACCCGGTTGCATCGGTGACCCGAGAGCCGCGAAGAATTGAAAAGGACTCGTGCCTGCTCTTTCATAAAAACTTTCTTTTGGAAAATACTTTTGTAAAACAGGGTCTAGTTCTTCTCTTCTAGATTCTATGGTTTGTGCTAAGTCACCTGTTGAAAACTTTTGTACAGGTTGAGTCAAACCTGAAGTAATACCTATACCTTTAGATGATGGACCTCTTTGAGGAGCCATCTGCGAAGGTCTTCGAAACATTCTACGATCTAAAACCATTTAACCCCCTATGTAAACTGCCCTAATCCGTACGCTAAAGTTCCAATTCCACTAACCGCTTGTAAGAAAGGATTAGCTGTTGGTGCTTGTTGTTGTTGAATTGTTGTACCACCAAATGGTAATCCTGCTAGGGATTCTAATCCATAAGAATATCTTCTGTAAGGTTCTTGTTGTTGTGCTAATAAATTTTGTCTTTCCGCTTCGAGCTGTGCTTGACCTAGTTGTTGTTGCATGCCACCCGTACCGAGTAAACTTTGTATGTCTTGTAGTTGTTGTGTTTGAGCCGTGGTCCCTAGTGCGCCAAACTGTTTTCCTAAACCACCTACCATGCCTGCCTGTTGTAGCTGACCAGCTCCTGCCGCTTGACTGGATGCCAATGCTTGCTGATAGTTTCTCGATAAATCTTCAAATATTCTTCGTGACATAATATCTTGAATACCCCGTTCGGTTTCTGCTCGAACCACACCTTCTCTGGCACCACCAAAAGCTCCTGCTTTAACGGCTTGTGCAGATTGTGATTGTCTTGCAATATCACCCTGTCGTCGAATTTCTTTTAATGCTTCTTGTGTAACATTTTGTTGATACGGATCCATAAAGGCTTGTGCCGCACCGGGTTGAAACATTTGTCCTGCTTGTGTTGCAATATCTCTAGCTTGTCCTGTCGCTGCTTCTGCAGCCTGTAGATATGGCATATAACCACCAATACCTTGCTGTGCTAAAGTAAAGGCTTGTTGTTGTGCGGGTGAGAACCCTGCTACTTGTTGTGCTATTACAGGTAATGGTGTTTCAATCAAACCTTGTTGACCACCTACACCAAAGATAGTGTTTAATAATTCTTGTTGTCTCTCCTGAACGTAAGGAGGAGGCATTTGATAACTATATGACTCTAATACTTCAGCCATTATGCTACCGCCTCTAATTGATCCATTGTTTCATACATTTTTTGTGCCCCTAGTTTCCTAGCTTCATAGTCATCGCGTGCACCCATTGAGTAACCCGCGCCTTTAACAGCGTTTGCATTCATTACAAACTCACCATCACTTAACATAGCGGGGATTGAATCAGAGGTCTCGGTCCCCGGACCCTCTATTGCACCAATACCGTTCTCTCTTGGGAACTCGGGTGTGCCACCTGCGGCAGCGTAATAGGGAATAGTACCATAATCGTATGTTAATTCACCTCTTTTTTGTGGGCCACTAGGATAAAATATTTCAGGTCGTGAATATGCAAACTGATCGTCACCACCTAGTGTATCTGTTGTTGTAACCATTTCTGGTTTGGTAATTTCCTCATCTTCTTCTTCACCCATTAAATCCGCTAATGTAAGTGTTCCTAAACCCGCCAACGCAGCTTTAGTTCCAAAACCCATCTTATCAGTTATAGCACCTGTCTTATCAAGACCCGCACCAAACTGACCACCTGCTCCTACAATTCCTTTAACTGGCCCCATAGCTAATTTTTGTGCTTCAGTAGCACCTGCTGGTAATGGACCTTCTTTCGCTGCTTGTCCTAAAAAGAATTCACCTATGCTTGTGGCTCCTAATCCTGTTTTACTTGCTCCTGTTAAAGGACCTAAAAAATTTCCTTTTAAACTACCAAGACCCGCTGCACTACCAATTCCCGGACTTGTATAACCTGATAATGCACCTGAGATAGCACCACTTGTGCCACCGCCAAGATATCCTGCTCCCGCAGCCAGTAGAGGATTACCCGTTGCTAAACCTACAATTGTTCCTAAATATTTTTCGGAATCGCCGGGCATTACATCTTCGACAAGCTCTCGAGCACCTTTGATTAACTTCTTAAGCATTTAATATATTTATAATCAAAAAAGCGATATAAAACAATGAGAATATATGAGATTATTTACTGTTATTTCTTTGTTTTAGAGGGGTTATATCAGGATGCTTGACAAGAAGGCTTACATAGGCAATCATAACCGTGAATTCTATGGTAAAAGAGAAGAAAAAAGTTAAATGTGAACTGGTCCGTGTTACGTGGCTCGATGCCTACGAAGAAACATCAGGGTGGCATGACCCTAAAATCTTAAAAACAATCGAATGTTCTAAGTGTTTTAGTTATGGTTTGATGTACAAGAGAAAGAATGACGTTGTTTTATTTGCTGACGGAGCAGAGGATGTCTCTCATGAAGTAGGAAGAATTACAACTATTCCAAAAGTCTGGATTAAAGATATTAAACACTTCGGTGTTTATGAAGAAATTATTCTTTTTTGTTAACAGCACCTAGACTAGCTAAACGCGGTGCAAAAATCTTTACATCTCTTTGAATGTGATCTTCTGCAGTTTCCGTTTCTGGATTTTCAATGTCCGCGGTACACGCTTCTTCTGATTCGTAAGTTTCACTGGTATTTTTATTTGTAATCACTGTTTCTGTTTTACAACTGTAAACAGGAACTTGCTGACCGTTGATTTCTTTATGACCTAAAAGTTTTGGTTCTTCTACTATCTTATGCATACTTATTTATATTATTGTTGGTCCTTCATTTCAAGCACAGAAACTTTAATAACAAGGTCATTAGCTGCACTTGATGTTACCTTTAAACTGTCACCACCCTCAAAAACAAAGGTGCCATTGATGATTTTTGTTGCTTGATGCTGTACGGACACGTTATTAATCTCAAAATCAGTGCTTCCGTTATTATAAGTCAACACTGCATTGAGTGTTCCAGATCCTGAATCATTGTGTAAAACAATAGTCTTAACCATAAATGTAGTTACGGGAACAGGTGGTGTTGCTGCTACGTCAGCTAAAGGAACTGTAAATAAAGTATTGGCTGCTGTATCTGCAGGACTTGAAACAAAGGTTCTAAAACGATCAGGCATCGGTAGTACCCCCTGTTGCAAAGAAAACAGTTCTTCTGTTCACTTCGTCTTTGTTATCTTGTTGATAGGATGAGTTTAATTGTAAAACTATTTGCTCGAGCTGTCGTACCATTTCAGCAAAAGCTCTTGGATTGTATTCTTCTGGTGGATCAGGAAATCTGGTTTGAGGTATCTTTGCCATTACCGTTGCCCATCTGGAAACACATCCATTGTAAATGTACCCATCTTAAAATTACCCGCTGCTGTATTACTTTCAATTTTAAAATTAGCTTGTCTTCCTCTACCCCGTATATCTTTTTTTGTATCTGTTGTTGCAACAGTTGATGCTGTTTGACTAACAACATTACCATAAGGATAGTTCTTAAAACTCCAAGTCACTGTTAGATCACCTGATTGATTTCTAAAGTCAGGTATAAATCTTGCAATACGCATCAATTGTTCTCCGCCTTCATCAATATTAAAATCACCTGATTGTATGAACGCTGCCATTGATTCACCGTCTGCATCTGTACCAAATTCTTGTTCATAATAACTTGAAGCACCATTGGATAAACCAATCACTGTAGGTGTTGTGTTGACTGTAGTATTTGGTTCATATTCTGTTGCCAAAGGAAACTGAAAGACACCACGATCAACCCACGATGTTCGATTCAGGGTGCCTACGGACCAAGACTGTTCCAAGTAATTATACACAACACAACGGTTTACTTGTGGTGCAGGATCATTATTAGGATTAGTTACATAAAACCAAATAATTTCTGCAAACTCTGTATTTACACCAGCAAAGATTTGATCAGATTGTGTTAAATCTAAATTTTCAAAAACGAAATCATCAACACTACAGGGTAATTTTTTCACTGTACCATCAAAGACAAAGAAAGCATTCTGACCCATCCAGTAAGCTACGTCTCTGACAACAACAGCAGAGTGTTGTCCTAACAGTCCACAGTTACGACCTAATTGATTTAATCCAAATGTAAAGGGTGGACCAATAAATTGTAAGCCATGTAATGATGTATCTGTCCATACTAATATTTGACCACGAGCTTTGTCTGCTCCCACAATACTAGAACCATCTTGTATTCGCAGTGATCCCGCAGTGTTTTCTGCAGCAGGTTGATATGTGTTAATATCTTCTTGTGATGAGAAACGTAAAAGTAGAGGATCTTGTGAGGAACCTGTGCCTACAGTTTTTTCTGTACCAAATAAAATTAAATGTCTATCAGGTGTAGACACTAAAGAAAACTTTGAAGTTGTTGGTGCATTTGTAACTAAACTTGCTTTACCTGTTAAACCATCTGAGGTTGGTGACCATTGAAACGTAGATCCATCTAGTGCAGTTGCAATTAATAACTCACCAAAATTATCTAAGGACCAATCTCGACCGTCCAATGTCACAGAAGATGTTGAACGAGCCGTGCCCCATGTTTCAGTATTCCAAGTTGATGTACCCCAACCATAACCAAATGTGGAGAAGGCCGGTGCAATACTAATATCAAAAACAGCAGTTGCTGTTCCTGTTGTAGCTGTTCCTGTAGATTCTGTTGCGTCTTGTTCAATAACAAAAGCATTTGTACTTGTTACTGATTTTATTTCAAAACTTCGATCAAATTGTTCTGCTGTAAAACTTGTACCTGATAATCCTGTGGTGCCAGAAAAAGTAACAATGTCTCCAGCATTTGCTCCATGACCTGTAATATTAACAGTCACATTGGCTGAACCATTTGTTGTTGTAAAAATATTGGATACAGAAGAATTAGTTTGTCTTGCAGGCGTAATGTCATACAAAATACCATTAGCATAAATGTATAATTTTTTATCTGTACCGAGGGCCGCGAGACGTGTTCCATCTAGTGAAACCCAATGATGAGCATCACGAGCCACACCTATTAATCTATTGTCTGTGGTCTTTTGCCAACCGCCTATTTTTTCAGGTAGCCCATAACGAAAGCGAACATTATCAGCGTCTACATAACCACCAGCGGCACCTAAATCACTGGTCTGTTTCTGTATTCCCGGTTTGAGTTGTATTTTTGTCAGTGTCATCTTTTGTACTAAATATAGCTCCTACATGACCTTTAAAATGCATATTACCGTGATGCGTTAAAGGCGAAGCCAGATCCGCCCATATCTTACCACCGATCTTGCTCCATAGTCTAGAAAAATAATAATCCTCACTGAGGTATCTTTCATCTTCATCCCAAGGTAGTTTACCGACGCCAAATAAATCATAACAATTATTAGACGCATAATGGCCACCATTAATAATTTGATCTGTTTTATATTGACGCTCGGGATATGCTTTTTTCATTTTTTTAAATACATCTCTTTTAATCAACATCATCCCTGTTGCTGCTTCCATAACTTCTGCAAAACCATCTTTCAATTGTATGTGTTGAGGGTTTTCAAAATTAAGATTATATCCTAAAGCTTTGTATGATAATTCATCTTCGGTAATGCTAGGGTCTTGTTTAACGGCTTTAATAACTTGATCCCAATGAACACATTTACGAGGATAAATACCACAAGCAATGTCCTTATCTGCTCTAATTAATCTTTCTACATTAGAAGAATTAAAACCTATATCAGCATCCACAAACAGTAGGTGTGTTCCTACAAAATTTGTATCATCTAAGAACATAGAAACAATTGTATTACGAGCGCGAGTAATTAATGATTCATTACCCATTGTTTGTAGTTTCATTTCTATATTTTGAGTTAGTACCCATTGTTGTAAATTAAGTATACCATGAAGAGTAGATTCACTGAGCATCCCACCATACATAGGCACGCTTGTATATATACGTATTCCTTTTTCTTTTAAGTCGCCTTCTATCATATTTTACTCCAAGTTTCAGGGCTAGGAAGGCAGTGTTCTGACTTCACTCCTGGTTTCATTGTTAATAATACATCAGCAGAAATACTAATGCGTGGTTTTTCTTTTGTATTTTCTTCAGTGTAATGAAGTAAATTACTAGGAAAGATAATTAAGCCTCCTGTTTCAGAAGGGTATTTAATAGAAGCAAAATTAATGTCACTCCATTTTGTATAATAATTACTATTGGAAGGTATGTACATTCCTGTTTTTTGCCATGTATCTTCTTCAAAAGTTAAATTTCCTTGTTCTTCGGCTTCTACATAATACACCAAACTATAATGACTAGCAGTGTGTTTATGGCTAGAAATGTGTTGTCCTTTGGTAGAAAAAGTAGCCCAAGCTTTTGTAATATAAATATCAAAAACACTAAGATCATAATGATGCTCTGTTAAAAACAGAATCATTTTCTTTTTTATTTGAGCAAACAATTTTTCAAATCTTTTATCCGTATTAAGATTATCTGTAATTTCCTGTAAAGGTGTATCAGGTTTTATATCTGTTGTTTTTGCAAATTGTGAATTAGTAGGTTTTATATCTTTATTAACAAGTTCTTTTATATCTTTGTTAATTGATTCATAATCGTCAATCTTAGTTATAAATATAGGGTTGCCAAACCATTTATTAATCTCGTATTTCATAATCTTCCTTTCTTAGTTTACTCGTAAAAATCTGTATTTAATTTCTCCTGTGCCTCCGTCACCACCTTCTGTAGAAAAACGTACACTACCGCCACCACCTGCACCCGAACCTCTCGTACCATTACCACCATCACTACTTGGGTAAACACCACCTGCACCACCTGAAATGTTACCTGCATAAGAAGCACCCCCAACACCTCCTGTAATTGAACAATCATCACCACTACAGTTTCCGGGATTTGTTCCAGCAGCACCATTTCCTGATTGATTAAATGTTCCCACTGGTCCATCGTCCAAGGTTGTTGATGTAGCAAATGTGACTGATGCACCATTCGCTTCTCTGTAACTTCCTGAAGTTAGGGGAGTGGCATTAATAGTTCCTGTTCCAGCTACGGAAGGATTATTTGTACGCAAAGGTCCTTGAACACCTCCACCAAGACCACTACCTCCCTCACCACCTGTTAAAGTAAAAATAGTCCCTGTCGTGCTACCAGATAAAACAGTGTTGCCACCATCCCCTGCGGTTGTATTGTAAAAAGATCCTGTTGATTTACCACCACCAGCACCGACAGTGAGAGTTAGTGTTTCGCCTTCACTGACAGTGTAAACTTGATCGGAAACATATCCACCTGAAGCACCACCAGCACCTGCTGATTCACCACCTGCTTTGTCATAATTTGCACCACCAACACCCCCTGAACCACCACCCACAGCTGCTTGAACGTGAATAGCGTTAGCTCCATCGGGAACTGTTATAGTTGTATTAGATGTTTGAGTTGTAAAACCTGTTGCTACAAAAGCAGTATAAAAATTTTTCCATACACCACTTTCTTTAATATAACCTTCTTGAATTTCTTTCCATGCACTTGATGATTTGAAAAAAGCTTGATTGACTTGTTTCCAAGCGCTACTGACTTTAAGATACCAGTTGGCCATTACGCATCATGAATGAGATAGAAATCACCATCAGCACCAACACCATTATCAGGTGTTGCTGTGCTTGTTGTAGTGATTAAATTTCTCACCGAGATGTTTCCAACAGTACCATCTGTATAAACTAATTCATTAGTAGAAACAAAGTTATCTGCGTTCACGTTACCTGAAAAAGTAGCTGTTGTTCCGTTAACACTTGAAGACACATTAACATTTGCTGAAGCAATAATATCAGCAGTGACTGTTGCCTTACCTGTGATATCTGTATTTCCAGTAATTGATGTATTACCTGAAACAGTAGCGTTCCCTGTAATGTTTGCGTTCCCTGTAATGTTTGTGTTAATCGAAGCGTTGACGTTCCCTGTTACATTTAATTCTTTCGTAGAGATTGCCCCAAAGTTTGAGAGAATTTTTTTGACATTAAAATTAGCAGAACCATCACAATAATAAACATCGTAGGCTCCTTGTGTTGTAGCAACACCATTAGATGCATGACCTGTAGCTGCAACTGTTACAGTGTAAGATCCTGAAGTATTGTTGTAGATGATATAATTGTTTTCCTTGGCAGGGATAAAGACAGTAATATCTCCTGTCAAAGCACCATTAAGATCAATAACTTTATTAGAAGATTCAGCGGTTGCAGAAGCGTTGGCCGTGGTCAGTGTAACGTCAGCACTACCTGCTACAGATTTGGATAGATATCCTGCTGCAAAAGCGTCAAGGACATCAAGATTATTATTTGTTTTATCACCCCAAGTACCAGCGTTTTCGCCAGTTCCTTGTAGTTCTAATTTAAGTCTATCTGAATATGTGGATGTCATGGTTTACCTATTATGCATTAATACTCTCTATTTTCAAGTTATCAGATCCCATTGTTTGGTTGATTCATTCCATTCATAATCTTGTCCGTCATCAGGATAAGCAACAGGTGCTTCCCAAAGACAAGTAGTTTCGTTTAATGTCCAACTGTTAAAAGGTTTGGGTGGGATAAAAGCATCTCTTGTTTGGTCATAACTATAACCAACACCAGCAAAGTTTTTTCTTATATTGCCATTGTAAGATGTTTGTTTCCAAGTATCTCTAGTGCCATATAAGGTATTTAAAAAATCTACTCCAGTTTGTTCGTCTGTTGCAATATCATTTGATACTACTTCCACTCTTTCAATAATATTTCCTACTCCTAATTTTGCAAAATGTGCCATTACGCTGTGTAACTCCCTGAACCTGTGTATGTTAATATTGTATCTGAACCACTTGTTGTGACTGAAGGCGAACCTGTTGTTGTGCCTGAATAACTAGCAGTTGCCATACGAAGAATAACGATACCAGAACCACCAGTACCACTTGTCTGATTGTATGAACAAGCACCACCACCGCCACCTGTGTTCGTTGTCCCATTTGTTCCATTACCATTAACGCTTCCAGCACCACCACCACCTGATCCTCCAGAACCCGGAGTACCAGCATTATTTTGACCGCCACCACCACCGCCACCAGCACGAGTAACTGAAGAACCTGTGATTGTTGAGGCAACACCATTTCCACCATTACCAGCAACAGTTTGTGAGGCATCTCCACCAGCAGCAGAAGCACCACCACCTCCACCACCTTTTCTATTTGGATAAGAACCTCCGTCAGAGTCGCCACCATCAAAACCTTGATTAGCTGTTCCAGAGCCACCTTGATGAACTCCTCCATTTGAACTTGTACCAGCACCACCACCAGAACCTCCGTTAAGTCCAGGTCTTAGGTCAGGGTTCTCACTATTACTTCCCCCTCCACCACCACCAACAGAAGTGATTGAACCAAAAACAGAGCTACTACCACTACCCCCTCGGTTAGCAGCACCACCAGTTGATGCAGAACCACCACCACCTACTGTTACAGTGTATTGAGTTCCACCTATAACCTGTAATGCAGACTCCGAAGAACCTCCACCACCTGATGTTTCATTATTGTATGATGCTCGATAACCACCAGCACCACCTCCACCACCAGAATCCATACCGCCACCAGCTCCACCAGCAATAACTAAAAAATCTACATCATAAGCATCTATAGGATTATCTTCAGATACTTCGTCTGATGTTGGAATCCAACCTTTAGTTGCACCAGAGTAAACTACTCTTAATGCTTGACCATTTGTGTCATATTCAACAGTAAATGTGTCAGGGTTGCCTTGATAGTTTTTAGTATTACTATCTATTAGAATACTATTGGTTCCCCACGTTCTTGCATAGTCCACCAACTCAATCGTATCACCGACACTTGGGGATGCAGGAAAAGTTACAGTGCATTGATTAGATGTTGTATCAATCCAATAGCCTTTACCAGCAAGCGCTGTTAGTGTTGTTCCTGTAACAATCGTTGATTGCCAATCAGTTCCTGATTCAATACCTGTGAGAGCAGATCCGTCAATAGCGGGTAATGCTCCTGTTAGATTACCAGAGGTTAAGTTTGTAAGAGCAGATCCATTTAAAGCGGGTAATGCTCCTGTTAAATTAGCAGAAGGTAAACCTGTTAAATTAGCACCACTAGCTGCAGGCAGTGTTGCAGGGAATCGTGCGTCAGGAACCGTTCCTGAAGTTAAGTTATCAGCATTGAGTCCTGTAAGTCCACTTCCGTCCAGTGTTCCTGTTACCGTGATCGTGTCTCCACTATCACCTAACTCTAAAGTGGTACCTGTTTGAGGGGTTATTTTATCTACATTAATTTCACTAGCCATGTTTTATCTCGCTGTTACGGGTTTACCTGTTGATGTTACAAAGGGGTTTTCTGCAAATGCTATTCCAAAATATTCACCACCACTAGCATTATAAGTAGCATTGTTATTTCTTATTTTTATTCCATTAGACAAAAAATCCACATCATAATTAGTTGCTTCGGAACTACTTAAATTAGGGTGTACATACTTATTAACTGCATTATATGTATTTCTTTTGTTATCTAACATAACAGGGTTTCTTCCACTATCAGACCTCATAAGTATAATCATCGCTGGACGAAAACCTAAATAACAGAACGTTCCGTCTGCTGAACCATTACCTGTATAGCTAAATGCTTTTTGATATCCCTCAATGTCGTTAAAACAATAAGCTACAAGGTTACTACCACTAGCATTTGTTCCACCATTTGTTCCGACACTAAATACAGAAGACGTAGGAGCAGTTGAATTAAATACAGTTGCATTACTTACAGATGCAGACTCAAGGGGATAAAGATAAATATAGGAATTCCCCACATTGTCATAAATATACTTATGATAAATAATCCAATAGGTTTCGGCATCAGTTCTATTTTTAATTAACATCATTGTAGGCGTTGCACCTAAACCATGTCCTATCGTGGTATTACTTCCTGTTCCTGTGTACGTCACAACACTAAATCCTGCGGTGGTATTAGGAGATACGACACTTTGAAGTGATCCTTTGACATTGGTAAATCCAAAAAGACTTCCTGTGTTTGCTTGACCACCCATACCTGAGTGAACAGAACAATAGTAATATAATGTGGGAGCCGAAGCTGCGACTGTAATTCTTGTGTATGCACCTGCTTGTCCCGGTGTGCCGTTTGTAGTAACACCTGTTGTGTACTCTGAACCACCACCATGTGTGCCATCAGAAGTTGTTGAAAATCTTATAGGGTGTCCTGAGTTAGAAGCATCCGATTGATCAAATGTAAAGGTTCCCCCTTCTTGTAATTCTAGTGTAATGGCACTTGTACCAAAGTCATCAAATCTGTATTTGTTACCACTGTCACTGACAACCTTAACTGCGTACGTATTAGCAGGAGCAGTACTCCCTGCTTTCCAGTTCCAAGAAATATAGGATTCACCATTATTATTAGTGGAACCTGAATCGTCATGTGCAACTGTAAAACCATCTGATCCAAATGAAGGAAAATGATTTTCACCATTTGATGGCTCTGCTGCGCTATTATTTGTAGTTAAAGATTTATCCGCACCTGCACCTCTAACAGTATCGTATAACATATGACCATTACTATCATCTCTGTTTTTAATCCAAGTAAAATCAGGAGCAAAACCAACACCTGTAATTGCTTGTCCCCCACTAGCAGGGTTAGCACTATTTCCTGTATAAATTAATGAATTAAAGTTATTCGCACCTTTGTTTACAGGTATTGTGAGTTCACTTGATAAGTTATCAGTGCAAAGAGCAAGGAAACCTGTAGGAGGTGCATAGTAAAAATCACCTTTACCATTTCCGTCAGCATTGTTTTGAGCAGTTTTGTTGCCACCGAAAGAACTATCTTGTCCAAAGTTTACAAGTTGTGCAGTATAGCTTGAGCCAGATGTGACACGATAGCCTGTTGTCGTAATAACTTTATCTCCTGTGATGCTTGAGTAGGTAGGTGTGGTGTCTGTACTTGGATTACCTGTTATCCAAGTATTATTTCTACCAAACCATACTTTGCCATTATCTGAATCATAGGCTATTTGAAAAATATCACCTACAGAAATTGTTGTATTTGTTGAATTAGTCGCTGAACTACCATCATGTGTTGCATAGTAATTAGTTCCAGATGCCTGCCAAAACACTGAATATTGTCCAGAATAAGAAGCGTATGAATCTTTTATATTATTTGGGTCTTGAATAGTAAATGCACCTGATTGATTACTAACATAAGTCAAAACAGTTTCTGCATACCACTTACCTGAATTTTCAGGCATAAATTGAGTAGCGCCAGTTGTATGATTGCCGTTACCACTAGGAGTTGATTCTAAATTACCCTGAGATAAAGTTGGTGATGGACTTACTTTGACTAAAGGATTTAATGTAGGAAATATATTTGTAGGTGTATCAGGTACTTGTCTTACCGTACCACTACCTACAGCAAGGGTATTACTATTACCAGAGCTATCTGTTCCCATTGCTCCTGAATTTGCAAACTTTAAATAAAAACCATTGGTACCATAAGTAACGGAAGGGCCTACTTTAGGTACCCAAACACCACTTGTATCTGTTTCACCAAACGTTGATGCAGGGTACGCTGTTCCGTCTATTAAATGATATTCTGACATATATCCATTAAAAAAACCACTATCTGCATCTGAATATCTACCTACTGTGTGTAAATTGGTTGAATTTATTAATGTATCTGCATTTTGTGCAGGATATACACTATTAGCCCAATCTGTAACTTGTTCCCCATTTACATAAATTTTAAATCTCTCACTCTCAGTTGCTTGTGTTGTATCACAACTGGCCACAACATGATACCACGCTCCGGGATCTCTAAATTCAGCAGTTGATTTAAAACGAAATACATAAGTACCACTATTAATGTCATAAAATCTAAGTTGGTCATGGCTGAACATAAAATGAGCATAATTAGTACCACTGGGTGCAGACCCAAGAATAACTTGATCTGCGTCAGCAGATACTCCAGACTCAAAAATACCTGATCTTTTAACCCAAGCACTTACAGTCCAAGTTTTTCTGTTAGTAGCACTTGAGGGTGTTCTTGATAAATATGTATCTGCCATTATGTAAACATTCCTGAGTTAGCTATTGTAACAGGTGAAATTGTGATTGAAAAGTCTCGAGTTGCTGTTTGACTTTCTGCGTCAGTCGCTGTTAATGTGAAATTGTATGTTGTAGCAGCCGTTTGTGTTCCTGATTCCGTACCAGAAATAGTAGCTGTATTAGCTACAGTGCTACCTAGCGATAATCCTGTGGGTAGTGTTCCTGCTGTTTTGGTAATGGTAATAGCAGAGTCCGATGTTCCTGAAACATCAACACTGATTGTGTCTCCTTTTCCAAATGATCCTAGAGATCCCGCAGAAGTTGTAAAACTCGGTGCTGTCGAAACCGTTAAGTCAGCATTGGTAGATCGAACTGCTTGACCATTATTGTTTTCAACACGAATAAAATAATTGGATGCGGGTACACTGACACTAGCCACTAATGATGTGGAACTGCTATAACTTACTGTAGTCGCTTGTAAGATAGCACCTGTGCTAGAAATTAATTCAACAGTGGGAACAGAAGCAAAGTTTGTTCCTGTGATGGTAATATCCGTAGCCGTACTAGGTATTGCTAATGTAGGGCTGATAGATGTATAGGTAGGAGCTTCTGTAGCTAAGACAACATCGGCAGGTAATCGTGCAGCAGGGACCGTGCCACTGGCAAGATTGGAAGCGTTCATGTTTGATAGATCACTGCCATCAATAGTTCCTGTAAGATCTACTGTCGTATTAGAATCACCTAAGGTTAGAGTATTCGAACTCCTCGGTAATATAGTATCTACTTTAATTTTACTGGTCATGGTATATAAATCTCATTATCTATTAATACTCTCTATTTTCAATATTTATCCTTAGAGTGTATATTCATAAATATAGTTCCATCTTCAATGGCTTCTATTTCATGCCATTCTTTTTCCCTTAATCGTATTGGTTCATTGTCAGGTGTAA
>WLWE01000453.1_pt1 | contig 35145 bp, 29 predicted proteins | sample 6718301 | NCBI WGS metagenome assembly WLWE01 (sample SAMN12718691, study PRJNA515312) | sponge metagenome | isolation source: marine sponge | host: Mycale hentscheli | place: New Zealand: South Island, Marlborough, Capsize Point | collected 2003-05-01
GTTGATCTATGTATTGTTTTACTTGATTATCAGTAGTACCCATGTTATATATCATCGGGCCTTTTCTGCCTATTCTATCCATGCCATCTTGGTCTTTATATGTACCTATTTCTCCACCTGATTGTGAACCAGGTTCAGTATATTGTGATGTATCTGCGTTTTTTAATTGTATTAGTCTACGCATGACAGCAGGCAAGTCTTTATTGTCTACATGCCCTGAATAGTCTTTCTCAAGACCTAACATATCTATAATTTTAAAGCCGTTGCTGTTACTTACATTCATTTCAGGAGCATCACTCACAAACTCAAGTCTTTGTCCTTTACCTTCGCAGTAATCACAGATTGCTTCATCGTAATATTTGTCTTTACCTGTACCGTCGCAAACCCAACAATCTACATCTTTGCGTTCACCGAAGTGACTCATATCATGTATAGTTTTGCCTCTATCATCGACATAGGACTTCGTCACTGAAAAATCAATGCTCTCGTTCAGTTTTCTGAAGTCCCTTGATCTCATATTAGAGATCGCCAGTAGTAATTACGACAGAGTTGTAGGGTTCTGATTGTGGTTTTGCAAAAGTTGCTGTATATTTCCAATTATTACCTGTGTAATGAACTGATGCAGTAGGATAACCTTTGTTACAATCGTTATCACATGTTACGTGTGCTGAACCACTCCAGTATCCATAACTCATTTCAAAGTTACCGTTACCTGGATTAGGGTCTTTTACTGATGTCGGCGGAGTAATGTAACATGTAAGTACTGATCCTGATGGTGAATGTGTATTAGACTGTAAGTTTACAGTTTGTCCTACAGCAACATCAGTAGTAACATCTTTTTTATCGACACCCCAAGTTTGCTTACATTGGAATGATTGATCTCCTTTGTTAGTAACTTGTAATGCTAATGTGACTGGATCACTACCGAGTCTTTTTTCTTGGCAGCCTGCAAATGCAAGTAAAACTACTACAACTGCGACTACTCCAAATACTATCTTTTTCATTTAAATATTCCTTTTTGTTTATCGTTTCTATTATCTTTATATTTAGCAGTGGGTAAGTCGGTGTTCTTTTTACCATAGATATCACCGATCTTATGTAGGCGTTTGCCCTGCTTTGTAGAACTATATTCTACATCAGCCTCTGTAATAACTTCTCTTATTTTCATTTTAAATCTCCAGTTGGTTTTTCACCAGTCATTTTTGGTAGTGCAAACCACAGTTGAAACCATTCAGGAGTTCCGGGCTGAATGTTTTTTTCTTTCATTATCTTCGCAATTTCTGCCGCAGTCTTTGATATGTTTGAGCCTGAATATGCAGACGTTGCTCCTTCAACTTGTACTGGTATTTGATAACGTTCATACACGCCAGACAATCGTTTAATGTCTTCTAATTCTTTTACATGTAAGAACTCACTAGTTCTAGGTAACTTCTTACCTTCTTTAACTACTGTTAAGTTCGGCCCCTTTTTGTATATAGATAATGCTTTCTTATACAAATCAGGGTCTATTTCTTCTAATCTATCCATGATTGCTGGTCTAACATCATCTGTGGGTTTTAAATCTACAAGAGCATCAAACAATGAATCGTCTCCAAATACGTTATACAATGCATCCTCTGCTTCAGGGTTTTTTGAATCATTCCAAGCATCAAGTTTTGCTTGAGACATTCCAGCAGTGCAATCTGGTTGATTAGGAATTCCTTTTGGATACTTGTCAATAAAATATTCTAATTTTGCTATTGCTTTTTTAACATCGTCATCACTCCAATGGTCAGGACGATTAGAGTTTCCTGGAACGTCAGTTAACATTAACTTGTAGTCTTTTAATTCTTTTGCCATTTGTTCCGGTGAAGAGTATCCTATATTAGGATCATTACCGCAACCTCTTCCTTGACATATATCACAACTTAAATCAGGATCTTCATCATTGCTACCTCTTAGTAAAGGTTTCTTTAATAAATCTAATATTCCTTGCTCGTCAAATGACCAAGTACCTTCTGTTACTTTCTTTTTACCTACTTTAGGTATTTTGTTTTTACCAGTCTTTAATGGTCTGTTAATCATTTCTTTTAACTTACCATCACTAACAAGTCTATCATATTTGGGCTTTTGTATTGCCCAAGAGCCGTTCTTCATAAAGAAGCCCATTGCTTTTAATTGTTCGTTACTATAACTTCCTGTCAATCGTATGTTATTTAAGAATACAAGTTGACCATAATTTTGATTTGACTTTTTCTTTTTCAGTTCCCAGTATGCTTTATCGCCTAAACTTTCAAATATTATCTTAGACATTATAGCATGTATTTCATGTTCACGCAACCATTTATTTGATTTTGAGTATTGATCGAATAGAGGTTTTAGTTCAGGGAAAATTCCTGAGTCAGGATTAAAGAATAAGTTTTTCTTTTGATCTTGTGATAAGTTAAATTTCTCCCAATTATTATAATGACTGTGTAATAGATAAGCAACACGATTATTAGCAAAGTAAATAAACAACTTGTTGTACTTTTCGTCACCGGCCCTTGAATAGTCTAAAACACTATGAGTAAAGTCCCAAGATAAATCTAAATCTCTAGTAGCATTCATCATAGTACGCCATGGACTTGCTACTGTTACTATTTTTCCGTCTTTTCGTTTTTTATAATTTTCATCACTGATAGGATTTAGTGTGATTTCATATCCTGTCCCTGGACCCAAAACTTTTTGTGGATACTTGTTACCGTACCCACTTGAATCAATACCTATACCATCAGGAAACTTATACTCTTTGATACTATGAATCCAGGGCTTGCCTTTGTTTGTTACTTTAGGTTTAGGCAATTGAGATACTGCTCTCGGTGACCACGTCTGTGTAGGTATTACACCCATTTGTTTTAATTCTTTGGGTTTTGCTATCTTGTCTACGTTTGTTAATTGAGAGCCTATCGTAATCCATTTAGAATCTGGAATTTGACTTAACTGAATACCATCCTGGCGATAACTGCTTTTAGTATAATCTATAAACTTACCACCTGATTCAGGCTTCATAGCAACATTACCTTCTGTTACTTGATCATGTAGAAATCTTCCGGCTGCGGGAGCAATCGATACAAATGGACTTAATTTTTTCTCTGTGGCAAATTCATTAGCCCATGTTTCATAAGGAGCAGATTCTTTATCTTCTTTATCAGATGAATAGTAACTACGATCTTCTTTTCCTGTACCCAATCTTCTTTCTATTTCTCTGTGGGCACCTCGTCTTCCTTGCCAAATATATAAAGGGTTTGAAATACCTACCTTTGCTATACCTACTACATCTACACCATTTGCTTTTGGTACATCTCTTGCTGAGTCTGTCATTTGGTCAGTTGTTATAGGTAAGAAATTAATAAATGCTCCAACACCGCTAGTCTTTGCGTTTGCTTCTTCTGCTTTTTGTTCTAGCCATGCTAATAATTCTGGATTTTGTTTAACTCTTGTAAGATAGTTATTAGAATGAAACTGAGTTGATCCGGGTGAATCTGAGTCTGAGTCAGGAGTAGCACTTAACATACTAACTATATGTTGTTTATTTTGTGGAGCCTCACTAGAACTATATCTCTCGTTCTTTTCATTGAATTCAATTGCATTTACTTGTAATTCTGCGACACCTTTAAAAGGATCAGTGTATAAAGGAACTTCTAAGAATGGATTGTTTTCTGTGCTTTCAAAGTTAATCACATATGACTCACCAGAGTTCCAGTGATCATCGTCTTCCCAATCTTCTTCGTGTCTTCCTATTCTTCTTGGGCTACTATGAGCAGTTCGTTGATATTGCTCTCGTCCTCTCTCACTATCGTCAGATAAAGTTCTATCACTGATCTCGCCGTTAGTTCTTCTAACTTCGTTTCCAATTGGAGTAATATAATAACAATCACTACCGTCACTATTTTTAAATGTGTAGACTCTATTTTGTCCTAATTCAACTACATCTTCTTCTGTTAAATTTTGTGTCCTAACATCGCCGATTTCTTTACTTTTTTCAGCAACATAATTTGCTAACTCAGGGAAACGTTCCATGATTTCATTGTAGAGTGGTGTGTTAGGTGTGATACTTCCTTCTCCTCCCCTAGCAGATTCTACAAAGTCTGCCATCGCATCGTTGACATTATGATATCTATTAGATGACTGTTCACCTTGACCTAATTGAATGACTCCTCTGTTGTCAAATGCAACAGGTCTTCCATAATCTGTAAAAACATTGTTTGCTTTTCCAAGTGGATCTGTTTTTAAAGGATGATACTCAAACATAGTAAAATACTCACCGGGATATCTTTCTTCATCTGGTACAATAAAGTATTTGTCTAAGTTAGGATTATTTGTTACTTGTTTTTCTAATTTAAACCCGTCCATTTGTTGAGTGTTTTCATCACTTTCTTCTGGCTTCTGTGCGAGTGCTGGATGCGGAACTTTAGGATGAATGTTTTCATCTTTAATCATGTTTCTTAACTCAGGATAGTATCTGAAAAAATCAATAATTTCTTTGGAATCTAAAGAAGTTCTGTTTTCTACGAGTTCTTGTCCTGCAGGTTTAAAATTTGTGTCGTCTGGTTTTTGTTGTCTACCATACTGATCAATAGGTACTTGATGATGTGTGTTTTTTCCTACTCGTTCTATACGAATGTCACTAATTTTTCCTGTTTTACCACGATAATCTTTTAAACTTAAGTAAACAAAGAATGTATCTCCTACTTTACCGAAAGGATTCTCTTGTTTAGGGAAAACTTCAAAACTAGGTAGTTGGTGAGGATCGCCCTGTTTAGGTCCGTACTGTGATACTATTACACGATCATTATCTTCGACTTCTGTGGGAGTAAACGACCAATCTTGTAACATATCGTCATTGTAACTAGAACCTTCGCCGTGTTGATTTGGTTGATACTCAGGATTATCTTTAATAAATTTATCCCAGTCTTTTACTTGCATTTCTCTAATTTCAGGAAAACTTTTTAGAATATGCCTTTTAGTTTCTGCCTTGTCTATTTTTGTTTGAGTACCGGTAGCGGCAGAGTGATATATTTGTGTCAGTGCCGGAACTTCTGGACTCCAACTAATTGCATACGTCTCACCTTCCTGTGCGTCTTTAGGTTTAACAATAAAGTTACGCATTGTCTCTGCATTTTCATCATGCCAATCTTGTCTATAATATGATCTGGAGTCTTTGTCACGTTTTGTTTTTCCAAAATCTTTTAGAGTAGCATTTGATAGTTCTTTTTCTTTGGGTGTTGCTAAAGAAGTGTCTTTGTATAATTCTTTTAAACTAGGATATTTGTCTAAGTATGCAACAGAAGGTAAAAAAGGCAATGAACGTTGGTCTTCCAAGTTTCTCTTCACCGGTGTATAATAACGTTGATACTTAGGTTCTGTTTCTGCGTTACCATAAATTTCTCCGTCTGGAGTTCTTAGATTGTAATCTTCATCACTAGATAAATCATACATTCGTGTAGATTCTGCTTGTACAATTTTCTCAACATTACCATCACGTTGATTACGATGAACTACTGTTATCGCATTTGTTTCTTTATCGTTTTCTTTTGTAATGACATAATCTAAAATAGGTTTTCCTTCTGGCGTCACATGACTTTTGATTATTGCATCATCTTTTTTATACAATTTATAAGGCATCAAAGGCGCATATTTTTGATATAAGTCTTCTTTAAATTTTCTTTTCTTTTTGGCATTGCCATCGAATTGACGTAACGCATTTTTAATTTTTTTATCTAGTATAGGAGCATATGCATCAATAAGTTCAGGGTGTTGAAGTGTTACTTCATAAGGATTAATTTGATTTCTGATTTCTTTTCGATCTCTTTTATTATGCTCAAAAGGATTTGTTTTTGATGTTTTTACTAAAAGGCCGTTCTCGCGGTCAGAGTTAACATTTTCTAACTCGACTGCTGTTTTATGTCCTTGCTTGTCTTTTAAAATAGCAGTAGTGCCATGCATCTCTACATCGGCGCCACCTTTTGTTTTACTGCGTCCAGGTTCTTGCTCAATGTGTTTTGTTTTTAATCCATATTTAGAGATGAGTTCAGGATATTTGTTAACTAATTTATGTTGTTGTAATACATTTAATTCTGAGTCTCCACCATACCGACTAGTGCCTATTGATTTGATCTTGTAGTCAGGGTCGTTAGGGTCATTTTTCCATATCATGTATAAGTCTTGTTTGCCATTCTCCCCGCCTGCATCCATTTCGCCCTTCATTAAGAATATAGGTTTATTATCTTTTCTATATTCTTCTACTTCAAAGTTAGAACCTTTCATAACTCTTTTAGGTTTCTGTAGATATATAAGTCCGTACTTTTCTGCTTGTTCTTGGAAAGCATCTTTAAGTGCAGGATATCTAGTTACTAATTGAATTAATTGATCTTGACCTAAGTAAGCATCTGATTCATCTGCAACTACGTTGTCTTCAAAGTGAAATTGATATTTCTCTCCTGGATGATCTGGCTTACGCGGAACAAATATATAGAGAGGTCCTCTACGACTGTATGAAGCAAAGTGATTGTACCCACGTGTTGCGGCTGTACACCAACGAGTTCCTCGACCGTAACGACATGCCGCTTCTTTATCTTTTGGATGAATAATTAAGATACCGTTTTCATCATATATTTTGTCTGCTTTGTATGTTTTCTTTGATTTTTCATCATCGTCTAAAATGTCATTAGGATACTGATCCATGTCATTCATAAACGTATCAAAGTCTTTGTATTGCCCTATGTCTGAATTAGCCAAATGACGTTTAACTTTTAATTTATGAAACTTATCTAAGTAATCAGCAACAGTAGATTCTACATCTTCCAAAGAATCATCATTGTTAATATATGTTCGTGCTAACCACTGTACATATCCTTTGTTATTTGTAGGATCTGCCGCTTCAAGTTTGTCTAAGACTTTAACAGCAAGTTGATTCTTTAAGATGAAAGCCTGCTCTTTAAACTTTGCCATTACTTTTTCTACTTTTAATTTTTCATCCGGGGTGTTGTCAACAGTCAGTAATGTAGCATTAGCAGTATGATATCCTTCTTCTGCTTTACTTAAAGCATCTACAATCTTTTTAGTTGCTGGTGCTAATTGCTGTGGGTTTCGTATGACATCTTTTGCAAATCGTGCAACCAAAGGCTCACCCATCTTTTTAATTGTGATGTCTTGCTTATATTCTAGTATGAGGTTTTCAAATTGACTAGAGAGCATGTTTACTCCCTGTTAGTCTTAAGTGTGCTTCTTATCATCCACTGATGTTTGTTGTGTGCATCTAAACGTTCAGCAACAAAGTTAGAAATACCATATTGTTTTTCTGCTTCTGCTGAATCATAACATGTGTTTAAGTGTTCGAGGATGATTTCGTTGTCTCTATATAGTTCTGCAAACATTAATTCTGCTCTAGGTATTTTTACTTGATCAGGTATTAATGACAGTTCTGCATAACGTCCAATAGAACCAGGTGTATATGCTTCTAGTGTACGAATGTATTCCGCAGTTCTATCTATTGCGTTTTCATAGACTTCGTTGTTTAAATCATCAAAAAATTTGTGGTATTGTGGGAAGTTAGAACCTTCGATATTCCAATGAAAGTTTTGTGCTTTTATGACAAAAGCATAAGAAGTTGCTAATAGTATTTTAAGGTTCTCTGAGAGCATTATAATTGTTCCTGTTACATGTATTTATCGATTAGTTCTTCTATGGTTGCATTTACCTTTAGAACAGGAACATAGGTTGTACCTAATTTTTTGTACGCATCATATCTATGATGTCCATTGACAATGTAACCTAACTGATCGATGACTATAGGCTTGTGTTTACCTTTCTTTAACATTTTAAGAGTCTTTTTTACAAGACCTTTTACACGTTCAGTCTGTACAGGTTTCAGTTTTTCAAATCGTACATATGTTTCTTCAACGTCTTCGTCTTTGAGATCATCAATATTGAGTTGCGGCAGATCATTTCTAGCCCAATGCTTGTCTTCAACGAATGCTAGTTCTTTTTGTCTACTAGGCGATAAACTGCTATCAGGTTCTGATACTTTTACGCCAGGCCCTTTAGGTGATAAAATATGACAGGCTTTTGCTTTCTCACCGTTAATTACACTAGCAACCCATTTTTCTGAACCCATTATTATATCTGCATCCATTGCTACTGCTGGTTTTGTAAGAAAACCATATTGCATAATATATTTTTCGTATCCTAAATCAGATACTGAAGTTGCTTTTATTTTAGGAATAGACATTTGCCATGTCTCGTTAATTTTATCTATAACGTTTTGCGGTAATCTTGTTAATAACTCTAAGTTTTCTGTATTTTGTAAAAGACCGTAATTACTTAAACGTCTTATACCTTTATACTCCATATCTGCAATGAAATTTTCTCCCTGATCAGGGTTGTTGATATATTTCTTTAGAACTTCAGTTTGTAAGTCTTCTGGCCAACCTTCATCATTCATCATCTCTTTCATCTTTTGATGATCTGTGAACATTTCTCCTTGTTCTTCAGTTGTCATAGCCACAGTTTTTTGAGGACCACGATATTTAAACTTATCGTTTTCTTCTTCGTAAGTCGATGGATAAGGAAGACCTAATGATGAACCACCTGCTCCAGCAGATCCGGGTGTGCCTCCACCTGCTGATGCTCCCATACCTTCTTGCAATTCACGTAATCGCATAAGATAATAGGATTATGAGACCTTGATTTTTATCAAAGTATTTGCGTGTTCCTCGCCGTAACCAACAATGTTAAGAGTAAACATGCCGGCTCCTGTTTCAATAATAGGATCAACACCTTCTTCAACTGATGGTGCTATCGATTCAAATAGTAAAGATGCTTCTTCTCCGGTGGATACTTCTTTACTGAATACTGCATCATCACAATGTAATTCAATAAACCATTTGTCAATTGCTACAAATTCATCAAGAGGATAATGTTCTAAAACAGTTACATTAACTGATGCTTTTGTAATAAAGTCTTCAAAGTACACGCCATTAGAAAACACGCACTCATCGTTAAGTGGCACTGTATGTTCAGTTGGTGTGTCTGATTCGATTGCGTTCTTTAAAAGACCGTCGTGGGTTGATTCTTGTATGTCATCGGTGTAAACATTATCTACCATTATTTTTCTCCGGGTGTGTTAATATAGTCGATATCTTTAATATCGTCTTTGCCAGGACGACCATCGAAATCAACATCGCCTTTACCTAAGTCAAGTCTCATTTTGTGATTGCCGATACGTCTTTTTACCTCTTTCATTTTTGCTTCGTCACCTCTTTCTTTTGCAACCATATAAACTTGTGTTAATTGTTGTAACTGATGACTTTGATCATAAATTTTTTGTGCTTGATGATGGTTTAATCCTAATAAACCACCTAGTAATATAATACCTGCTAGTGCTTTGCGAATGTTTCCATTGCCTTCTGCTAATTCTTCAGCAGAATAATCATGTCTTGGTCTACCTTTAAATTGAACATCTGCGTCGGGGTACCCAACTTTAATAGCACGTTCATATTTGTTCTTCTGACTCTTTTCAATCGGAGTAGGGAATGCTAACTTACCGTCGATATACATTAAGTATACGATGTCATCATACATTTCCATTACTGAACCAATACGTGACTTTTTGCCTTCTTTAGTTGCTTGATGTCCTAAGACACCACCTGCTACTGCTCCCGGTATACCGGCTATTTTGCTACCTAAGTATGCACCAGAGGCTGCACCTGCAAGTCCTTCGTCAACATCAAATTGATGTCCAATAATTTTTAAATCTGCGACACCGGGAAAATAAGTCATTCCGTCATCAGTAATAATTCTACCCGTTGAACTTGGCTTATGAGGTGGAATGTAATCTACAATTACAATCGGGTCACCTCTGAAATCTTCTGTTCTTAAAGGTAAAGTAACTGGCATACCGTCTTTAGTTACAAGTTTACCTTTACTAGGTCTTTTAGGTTTATCATCATCGAATGAACCTCTTTGAAACTCATCTATTTTTTTAACTTTATTTGGTTTACTATTAGGCGGATTATACATTCCTGTATCTTGAGGAGTAGACTTTGGTTTTTCCATTGAGCCTCTATCTTTTTTGTCTTTAAAGATTGCATCAAATGCATCTTGGTCATACATTCCTTCGTCTACTTCTTCTGATTCTGTTGCTTTGACACAGTTGTTGACAGTCTTGCCAAACATCTTTTTAGTGCCTTGCTTTTTGTAGCCTTTCCAACAACGTTGACCTTCATCTATATCTTCTAAATCCATTTCAAGTTCATCATGCTTTAAACGTAAATCACGTGCAAGATCATTGAAAGGCTCTCGTAAACCGTATACAGCAGATTCTAAATTGTTGTTTGCCTCTCTAACTTTATCTTCATAATAGTTAAGTTCGTTATGATCAAAGCCTTTTAAAGTATCTGCAATACTCTGTACACCTACAATAATTTCTGTAGTATCATTACCATACTTGATGTTTTTAGTTACTTGATCTACACTCTTAAGTGCTTGTTCTGCTTCAAATGCCGCCTTGTCTAATTCGGCTAATGCTACTTTATCTTCACTTAACAGTTCATTATTTTCATTTAGTCCACGTAATATCGAACTCATTATTTGTCCCCGTCTTCTGCCAAATTCGTACCTGTCAATGTTCCACCTGGGTAACTTGAACTAGGCTCACCATATGGCTCCATGTCTAATTTATTTACATGATAACGATCATCTTCTCCGTTGCCATATGCGGCAACTTGATCTTCATGCATTTGCATTTCATATTGAATTGATTCTTTGACTGAATTGAGATAGTCGTTTGCTAGTGTAATGTAAGACTGCATCCAACCTTTGATGCCTTCTTCTTCTGATCTATCTTTGAGATACATCATAATTTCTTGTGCGTTTTTAGCAGTTGCAAATAGATCAGCCTTAGCCATTTTGACTTCGTGGTCTACTCTGCTTTCACCATGCTTAACAAACCCTGACTTACGGTCTCGTTTGTTAGCACCTTTCATTACAAGAACTTCTGCTTCTGATACTTCTGCTTCTTCAACTTTGGCTTCATTAACTTTCTTGGTTTGCTTACGTGCTTCGACAGAATTAGCATATTTGCCCTTTGAACGTTTACCTGTCATTAAGTTTCCAGCCTTCTTTCCACCGTAAATACTTGCATTGCGAGTTTGAGTACTCATTGGAGATGCCACAGATGAAACTGATCCGGCGCCCGTCGCACCAGCAGATGCATTTTCGGTTATTTCGTTGAACTTCATTGATATCAATCCTTTGTTAATATAAGTATTTATCAATAAAGAGGAATAGACAAGGAAAAATGCCCCTTGGGAGAGGGGCACTTTCGTTCTTAGTTATATAGTTAGGATCTATATTTACGGAGCATTAACATCTAATGTGACGTTGCCGTCTTCATTAGGAGTTAAATCTGTATTCAGACCTGCGGCTTTCTTTTGTTCTTCTTGTTGAACATACATAGGTCCGATGTTGTCAAGTAAGAACTGTTGATTTTCCATACAGAATACATATGATCCTGAATGTCTCAACAAGACTCTTTTATCGACATATATTTTTCCACCAATGTCACGCCAGTTTTCACAGAAAGTCCAATCTTCTGAATAGTAACGATTTTGTCTGACAGCAGTATCAAAATAAGTTTTTAGATATTGATCATAGACTGGGTCTAGTCCGATATCATTTTTGTATTGCTTCACAGCAGGATGATTGTTCATTTGCTCAAACACACCCTTCTTAATCAATAAGAAACCTGTACCTGCTTTAGACACTTCTTGGAATCCGTCTGGTCCTTCTTCAGCACCTTCAAATCCATTTACTACCCACTTGATCGGCATAGTCTTCATTGGATATAATCCACCGATGACATCAACGTCTCTGTTGAGTAATACTAGTAAGTGCCATGGCTCCCAACCAATGTCTGCATCAACAAACATTAAGTGAGTAGCATCAGGCATATGTAAAAACTTTGCTGTTAGTGTGTTTCTTGCTCTACTAATCAATGATTCATTGACCATTGTTTCAAGTGTCCAATCAATGTTTAACTGACGAGCAGTGTTTGCCCACTTGATAAATGACATGAACGTAGATTCAGTAAGCATACCACCATAACATGGCATTGCGATATGTACTTTTGTTGTACGCAAAAAGTCTACGTTTACTTGAACTTGTCCATCTTGAGGCGCTTGAGGCGGATTATCGTTAATTTCTTCAACTGCTTCTTCCAATTTTTCTAATGGAATGTTTGCCTCTTCTTTCTTTTTTGTTGCTTTTGTTGCCTTCTTAGGGGCGGGTTTTTTGCGACTTGCCATTGTTAATAACTCCTAATAATAAATGTAGTTGCTTCGATATATAACTTATAATATTTACTACAGGAATGCCTGGTCGAATTATTTTTCTTCGATATAATCAGCGGTTTCGGTCAAATCAGTTGTGTTCCAAAATGATGTGATATCAAGTTTGGGAGTTTGTTTTCTTAATGTTCTAGGTGCTTGTCTGTCTCTCCAACCACCGAAGTATTCTTTGAGTTGCAGAGTCTTCACATGCAATGATTCAAGTAAGTTCCCGTCACCATCAGTGAAGGGGAAATCATCAGCACTATAGTTTTCTACAAAGTCAATTAGTTCTTTTACGTTTTCAAAGTTCTGTTTCATTTCGATAGGTAACAGACCTAACTGTTCCATTTCTGCGAATTCTTCATGCAATTCAAATAAAACTTCTTGTATTTTTCTTAGGTATTCATATTGCTGTTGTCTTTTATTATCGTATTCGGATTGATTTCTTTGTTGTTCCTTCTCTTTTTCTTTTCTGACTACATTTAAATCTGGTATTGCTTTATCTTGTTCTCTACCAAAGCCTTTGAGTTTGACAACATTATTTTTTTCTTCTTCCATAAGTTCAAACAGTTTACGATGTAAGTCTACTGATTTAGATTTTTTATCATCGTCGGTTTCTTTAATCATATTACGAATTTTATCTATACTTTCATTGTATCTATATCTACCTTCTGTTTGCATCATTTGAGCAAGAACAGCATTAACAATTGATCCTTTATTATCCATGTTCAATCCTAATGGCTCTCCCATAAAATAATCTAATTCTTGTGTACCAAGATCGTCATGGCTAACACCTTCTAATGCTCTATAAAGTTCATCATAATCTAAATCAGGACGACTAGTTGCTAAATCTAATAACCATTCATAAGCGGCAGTTTCGATATCACTTCTTTCTTCGCCTTCATTGAATCCTTGTCTTCTACCATTTAAGTTTGGTGTATCTGTAAGTGGAAACTCTATCTGTCCGCCTACGCCTACTTTTTGTGCATCGTGGTTCCAGTACTGTTTAGATTCGTCTGGGTCAACAAATGCTTCATCTATTGTTAGCGGCGGCGCTGGCGCATCCTTATTTTTATCTTTAACTATAACAGGATATATACTGATTAATTGATAAGATGAATCTTCATTGCCAGAGAGAGAAACTTCAAAATCCATATCATTGAGGCGGCGCAGTGGAGGAAATTTTCTTTTAAATTCATTTGAAAGATTATCTATATCTTGTTGAGTGACAACTTTTCTATCTGGTATTATCGCGGCGTTCATTATTCTTTCGTACTCATACAACTCAGGAACTGGCGTTTGTCTTCTTTTTGTTCTAATATCTCTTAAATTAAAACCATTTGCTTTAATAAAACCCAGAAGTATGGCTTTTGCATGGTTTATACCAGGAGCCCTAGACTTCCTATAACTAATGTAGGCTTCCGGATCCATAGGAGAAATGCCATTTCTCCCGAATGCTTCATCTATATTTTTATCTTTAACTACAACAGGATTTATATTAAGATAAGTACCATTACCTGTTATAGTCATTCTAGGAACCATAACACCAAATCTTCTTTGATACTCATCTGAAAGATTATCTATATCATCTCTACTAAAAGTCTTAGAATCTGTTTTGAGCATTGCTGTCATTATTCTTTCGTTAGTACCGCCACCGCGTTTAGGGCTTGTTATAATCTTTCTTAAATCAAAACCATTTGATCTTGTATAGTGTTGAAGTATTGCTCTTGCACGTTTCGTATCAAGTAATGTATCACCTCGGTCTTCGTTTAATGGTTCTGCATATGCTTGTTGTATAAGTTTAGACATTGCATCATCTGTAGACACAGTGTATTTTCTACCTCTTTTGTCTGTAATATCAATGTTATCGAACTTATCATCAACGTCTACTTTATATCCTTTAGATTGTAACGTTGCTTTAGTGTATTTGTCTCTGTCATTAAACCAATCAATGACTAAATTTTCAATATCTGTGGGTAAGTCAGGTCTTGTATAATCAACTCTGTTACCATCTTTGTCAATGTATGCTAATCCTTCATTTAAAGACATTCCTTTACTCAGTAAACTAACTACATTTTTAATTAGTTTATCATTGCCTTTTAGTTTAGGATAAATGTGTGTTACGAATTCTTCACGTTGATCGTCATTAAGACTAGGCCAAGTATTTCTGATTTGTGTAGCACTTGTGATGCCTGCAAACTCTTTGACTGGTAAGTAATCCATGTAACCTACTTTACTAAAGGGTTGTGCACCTCTTTTTGCTTGATCTATATGTTGAAAGTATCCCGGTGAACCGTCTTTTTTAACTGACCCGGGTTTTGGAAACTCGTCTTTATCTTTTTCACTTCGTACAAAAACAATCGTATCTTTGTCTGGATCATATTTGTCTGTAATTTCTTTAGGCACAAACGGAGACTTAACTTGTACAAATTCTCCTGGCTGTACTCCTGAAAGTTGTGCTAATTTTTCTTTTATTTCAAATGGAAAAGGTCTTTCTTTTTGATTGTTACTAGCGGCCACATAGATGTCAGAACCCTCGCCATACTTTTGTTTTATAGAATTATAAAGTGCGGCGTGCCCTGCATGAAATGGGTGAAATCCACCAGGCATAATAACAATATTTGCCATGCTAGTAACTTACTTTTACGTATTGAACAGTGCCGTTCGCAAAGTCTTCTATCTTTGCTCTTAAATAAACAAAGTTACCTGTTAGGTTTGTATAAGAACTTGCATTTGAATTTGTATTAGCGGCATTGTTTGCTTCTGTTTCAAAAATTTTGAACCAGTCATTGTCAGAAGGAGGATTAGAAAGTGCGGCTTCAATCACTAAATTTCCTGTTACTTCTGAAAAATTGTATGATAGTGTTTGTAGGTCTTGATTTCCTAAATAATATGCGGCGCCTTGCACTGCATTACCTGTTACATCGTAAGGCTGAGCCGTACCATCATTGTCATATGTAGTTTGTGGTAATAATGTAAGAATTGTAGACTGTGACATTATTATCCCCTTACTAGTTCTACTATAACTGCTTCACCGACTAACTCTTGTGCAACCGCTTCTAATTGAGAAGCAATTTCATCAGTTATGATTGATTGACTATCTGGCGCATCATCTTTTGCAATTTTGCTTAGTTTGATTGCTACCATGTCTTCGACTATTTTAGCCATAATTATCTCCGTGTTATAAGAGTATTTATGCTTATATAGTTTATAGGTGAGATTATATCTCGTCTGAATCTTCTACTTCAATGATACCATCATCGCCCACTTGAGCAATTTGTTTTTTCGTTGAAGCAAAATCAATGTCTCCGGTGTCTGGATCAATAACACACATGACATTAGCATCTTTGATTTTTTCAAACAAAATCTTTTTACTCAACGGGACTCTTACAAGTTCATCAATTTTTCTTGCTAATGGTCTTGCTCCCAACTTGCTATCATAGCCTACGTCTGCTAAGTAATCAACTGCATCCTCACCGAAGTTAAGAGTGATATTGTGCTTGTCAAGTAGTGCTGATTGTAGATCAGCAACAAATTTAACAACAATCTTTTTAACAGATAGTGTATCAAGTTTACCAAACTTACATACCATATCAAGTCTATTTCTAAACTCTGGCTTAAAGAAGTTTTTCATTGCTTTTTCATCTTCGCCTACTTTATCTGTATCTCCGAATCCGATGTTTGAACGTTCTCCATCTGCACTACCTAAGTTAGATGTGAGAATGATTAAGCAGTTCTTACATGATACTTGCTTACCATTAGACCCAGTAATCGTGCCTTCGTCTAACATCTGTAAGAAAATATTAAAGATATCAGGGTGTGCTTTCTCAACTTCATCAAACAACATGATTGAATGAGGTTGCTTACTCAAGTCTGATATCAAACGTCCGCCTTGTACTTGTGAATCACTAAAGCCTACGTAGCCAGGGGGAGGTCCTATCAAACTGCTTACACTGTGTTTCTCAGAATACTCGGACATATCGTATTTGAGCAGTGGCATATCTAAATTACTAGACAGCAGTTTAGCCAATTCTGTTTTACCCGTGCCTGTTGGGCCTAAAAATAAGAAACTTGCGATGGGTTTAGTCTCGTTACCGATTCCTGCAAACGATACATAAACTCTTTCGATTACTTTATCAACTACATCGTCTTGACCATACAACTTACTTTTGACGTTTACATCTAAGTTAGTAATACGATCTACGTTGTCACCTTTAAGTTTATCAGCAGGGACGCCAGTAAACTTCTCTACTTGATCAAAGATCAATGTTTTAGTAATGTCAACACCTTTGTTTTCTGCTACACGTTGCTTTGCACAAGCGGCATCAAGTAAGTCAATAGACTTGTCTGGATTCTTTCTTTCGTGTATGTATCTATCAGCCATTTCAACTGCGGCTTCGATTGCTTCTTCTGTGATATTGACATCGTGGAAGTCATTTAATCGTTCTGACAAACCACGCAAAATTCTTTGTGTTGTATCTGTACTAGGTTCATCAATTGAAACACGATAGAATCTACGCATGAGGGCTCTATCTTTTTCAAAAGATTCATAGTATTCTTCCCATGTTGTCGATGCAATTACTTTAAGAGTTCCTTTAGTAATAGCAGGCTTAATCATGTTTGCAAAATCAACTGATCCATTAGATGTTGAACCAGCTCCGCCCATTGTATGTGCTTCGTCAATGAATAAGATACAATTCTTTTTAACTTCTAAAGCCATAATGACTTCTTTAACTTTTTCTTCAAACTCACCACGATACTTTGATCCAGCAAGTAGATTACCTATCTCTAATGAATAGACTTCATGTCCATCTAAAAACTCAGGTACTTCTTTATTAACAACTGCTTGTGCTATTCCTTCTGCAATTGCTGTTTTACCTACGCCTGGATCGCCTACCATTAGTACGTTTGCTTTGAAACGTTTTGCTAGAACATTAATAATGTCATCAATCTCAGACACACGTCCTATGACAGGTTCTAGTTTGTCGTCTCTAGCCAACTTAGTTAAATTAGTTGTGTATTCTTCTAAGATATCATCTGCTTGATCTGAACTAATAGATTGACTGTCCTGATGTCTATAATTCTTTTGCCAAAATTCGATAAACTGAGTTTTGTTTACTCCATACTTTAATAAGAAATAATGTGCATGGGTGTTACCTTCAGTAGCAATTGATAGATATAGATCCATAGTAGTAACTTGTCTACGTCCAGTAAACAATACTTGCGTGACACCTCTGTTCATTACACGTTCTAATGAATTAGTTTTCTTAGGTACACATTCAGGATCTTTCGACTCAATAGCATGTAGTCCATTTAAGTATGCTTCTATCTCACCGATCATCAAATCAGTATCAACATTAAATTGATTTAATACTTTCTTAAATGGTTGATGTGTTACTAATGCATGAAGCAAATGCTCAATAGTAACATACTGGTGATTATAGGACTTTGCAGTTTCGATTGCCCTAGAGATAATGTTTTCGATTTCTGGTGATGTGTTCAAATGTTTTTTCCTCTATAGTTATTTAGTTTTGCTTCAGGTCTTGAATATCTTTATATTTTTTAATTGAGTCGATGACACCTTGCTCTATTGTATCTGGTATAATACCATTAAGCAATATTATTTGGTCACCGTAGTTATCAGACTGAAAATTAGGGCCTCTTCGATCAGCAATTGGCATTCCTTGTCCTCCTAATTTAATACTTGTCCCTGGTTGCGTACCTGATTTTACTTTAACTTTTAATACTTTTCCAGAGATAGTTGTAAAGTTAAAAGAAGTGCCTACAATTAAATCTAATACAGATATGTTATGATTGCATAGCAAATTGTTTCCTATTCTTTGAAACCATGAATCTTCTAATACTTGAAAGTCAATGATTAATGATGTTCCTTGTTGCACTATGTTATCATATCTTGTTTGTTGCCCGGTCTGTACACCCTTAGGAATATTAACTTGCACTACCTTTTTGCCTTGAGGAGTATTTAATTCTAGTGTTTGTACATCTCCGGTATATGCTTGACGTAAAGTAACATTTAAATGTGTACGATACATTGGTTGCGGTTGAGGCCTTCTAGTGCCTTGAGGACGTTGTCCAAATATATCGCCAAATATGTCTCCGAACGGACTGTCTGCACCAAATGGATTCCCTTGAAATTGATTGAATGGATTTGGATTATCATACTCAGCACGTTTTTGCGGATCACTTAGAGTATCATATGCTTTTTGAACTTCTTTAAATTTTTCAGCATCTCCACCTTTGTCAGGATGATGTTTACCCGCAAGTTTACGATAGGCTCTTTTAATTTCCTTTTGATCTGATTTGGGCGATACACCTAATGTTTGATAATGGTCCATGCTATATTATAACAGCCATAATGATAGAAGTCAACAGTGATTTGCCCGTTAGATGCCGGCTGATGCTTGTAGTGATTTAATGTATTCGTCTTTAGGTGTGTCAGATTCTTTGTAATCTAACCCTGCTTTGAGTCTCATTTCATTGAGTTCGTTGTTGATTGGTTCTTCTTTTTCTATTTCGTATTTGGTTGGATTTAAAATAATTTTTTGTTTCATAACTTCTAGTTCCATTGGATATTCATCACCGTCAATGTTAAGAGTATATTCTTCAACAGGCATACCTGTTAGTGTTTCTAAGTCTTTTAGCAAACCTAATACTCTACGTGCTACCCATGAACGTCTTTCCATTTCAACAAAGACTAACCATTTGTTGGGTGAGAGTTCTCCATCTGATACACTTGCATCTAAAATAAAATCATAGCCTCTTTCAAACCAAGTTACTAAATCTTCAGCAACTGATTTTGACTTAACCATAAACGTTACAGTGACAATATCTTTGTCTTTGCCCATCTTAGCGGCATATTCATCTACAGATACTAGAGGAGTAACTTGATTTTCCATGTCTAAGTAATTTAAACTTTCAGATAGAATAGTCATTAGATTTGAAATGCCCCTCCGTCGTTTGGCGCCCCTTGAGACATATCATCGATTCCTTCCATGTCGCCGCCTGTATCGTCTTCAGCCTTTGTTTGTTCTAAATCATTATCGTATGCATCTTCGATTTCTGATAAATCAATTGTATCTTCTGCAATGTCAACACTACCTTCTTTAATGTCATCCATCAATTCAAAAGGTATTTCGATTTGCATAAACCAAACTTGATTTTCTTTCATTTTAGGATATCGACTTCCTGATTGAAAGTCTTCGTATGATGTGACTGCTACAGGAACTTCAATCTTAGACTTCATCATTTTAACATTGCAACCGATAGTTGCAAGTCTTAATGTTGCTCTAGGATCAGGCATTAATTTATAAGGCCACATAAATGTACATTTACATGAATATCTTCCTACATCAGGACCTTGTACTAATTCTCCGTTGATCCAATTTCTATATGCATATATGTCTGCTTCGTCTAAGACTCTTTCAAAGTCCAGCAAAGTATTCATTGCACCGTCAGACATGTAGATATTTTTGATTGTATCTACAATACTAACAAAGTCAATGTCTTTGAAAAATGAATCTGCTTGTTTCCTAGCAAGATTATCGCCTGTGATTGCTTTAGTCATACTAGTATTTATCTCATTGGGATTGCAAAAGAATTTTACAAATTGTTCTTCTGGTGCTAGTATTTATCACAAATCGACATTTCCTCATCCACTGACTCTTTACATACCTAAATCCGGTAAGTATTTAATGAGAAGAACAATTTCTCAATTCATTTTAAAATATAGGAATTATATATGAGTAAACGCAAAACAGGCGCATTAAGGAAAAAACATGAACCATACAGACACAGGGAAACACAACACACGGCAGAGGACACGTTCTACATGAACTCCTCAAAGACCATCGACTTTAGCAAGTATAGTAAAAAGCAAAAGTCACGTAGACCAATCGAATTAGTACCTCAGAGTATAAATCAGGAAAAATATATTATAGCATTAAATGACCCTGAAACAGATATCGTTATGGCTAGTGGCCCCGCTGGAACAGGTAAAACCTACTTAGCAATGTTGGCGGCAATGAGAGCATTAAGATCAGGTCAATGCGATAAAATATTATTAACACGCCCTGCTGTTGCTGTAGATGACGAAAAACATGGTTTTCTTCCTGGCGACTTAAACTCAAAAATGGAACCATGGGTAAGACCCTTATTCGATGTGGTCCGAGAATATTACGGACAGACAGAAATCGAATATATGTTAAAGGAACAAATTATAGAAATCACACCTTTAGCATTTTGTCGAGGCAGAAACTTCAAGCATTCATGGATTATATTAGATGAGGCTCAAAACGCAACACCGTCACAAATAAAAATGTTAATGACAAGGATTGCTGAGGGTAGCAAAATCGTAATCAATGGTGACGTTGAACAGACTGACCGAAGAACACATGATAACGGGCTCTTGGATTTGCAAGAACGCATCGATCTACACAAAGTACCTGGCATGACTGCATGTACATTTGATCGACAAGACATACGGAGACACAAGATTATTGAACACGTATTAAAGATGTATCAATAATTTCATAGGTCCATATAAACCAAAAAGAAAGGGTCGCAAGACCCTTTCGACTTAGACTTAAGATTTTGCCCCTAGAAGGTCTTTCTACTTTCGATTAAGTCTACTTCTTCTTTTTAACTTTCTTTTCTATTGGCGCTTCTTTTTCAAGTTGCTCAATAAGTTTAGGATAAATTCTTTTGTAGTAAGTAGACATTTGCTCAAATGTAGTGTCGTGGTTATTGCCCTCAATCACACATTTTTGTACTGAGTTATCAGAGTAATCCATGATTACATTTTTTGTATTCATGTCTGATTTTTTCAACTTACGTGAAACTTGAACCAATTCGTCTATCTGACCATTTGGTTTACGAATGTATTGTATTAGTAAATATCTCATATCATTTATTTATATGGTTAAGAAGTCAACTCAACTAAAGTTGCGGCAAGTGATATCTCTGGGATACCTACGAGTGGCAAGTTTGCTAGACCATTTCTAATAACAATGATGTTTGCATCACGTTCTTCGTTACTTGCGCCAAACAAGTCTAAGTTATCATACATCCAACGATATGTATCTTCGATTCTAGTAGGATACAATGCGATATATTGCATCAATTGTTGTCTTGCTTCGATTAAATTACCGCTTTTAAACAAGTTTGTTGCTTCGACTAAGAGTTCATCTTCACTCTGGCCTTCACTCTGAGGGGCCCTCAGAGCGCCAGAGCCGCTGTTTACTTGCAACTGATTCAAACACTTACGTAAGTCAGGATATGTTGCACGAACAAACGTATCTAAAACATCTAATTCAAAGTCAACTTTTTCTGTAACTAACACAGTCGCCGCTCTTGCTGTAAACTCTGTCATATCAGGCTTAGCAATATGATACTGATGACAACGAGACTTGAGTGCAGGAATGATCTTGTGAGCATAGTTACATGTCAAAATGTATCTAACAGTCTCATGGTATGCTTCCATATCATTTCTTAAGGCTGCCTGCGAGGGCTGAGTTAAATAATCTGCCTCGTCTAACAGCACGACCTTGAACTTGCCAAACGGCATAGTCTGCACAAAGCCATTAATCTTTTCACGCAACATGTCAATACCATTCTCACGTGATGCATTAATAGTCAATACGTCATATTCTTCGATACCTAATTCGTTAATCAACACTTTTGCAAGTGTAGTTTTACCTGTACCGGGGTCACCAGACATCAATAGATGAGGGAAACTATCCTCTGCTATCCAGTTTTGAACTTGTTCTTTCTGAATTGGATCTGTAAAGACATAATCTTCTACAGAGTTAGGACGATACTTTTCTACCCACAACTGATTCTTCATTGATACCTCATTGAGTTTAATTTAATACTGTTATTATATAGGATTAACGAGTAGATGTCAATCATTAATTAAAGAAAAAGGGCAACAATGTGCCCTTTATTTTAGTCTTCCCAACCATCATCGTCTTCGTCATATACACCGTCGTTGTTTGTGTCACAATAACGTTGCCATGCTACCATACCAAATGTCAAACCTTCTGACCATGGAACATATGATTCACACCATGCGTGTGAGCCGACTACCATATCGTCATCAGTTCCGTTATCTACTTCAACATAATCACGCCGAGTAGTTTCCGGAAACACTTTAAACTGAATAGTTCTACCGCTATTATAAGTTCGTTGTTGATACAACTTACCTTTAGTAACGTGAATCATTTCACCTTCTGCAAGGGTTAATGTAGAACCATCGTCATAGTTGATGACCGTCTGGGCTGTAGCACCGAATGAAACTAGTGCTAGAATGAAAATAAAAAATCTCATATAGTCTCCTTTAATTTTTCATTATATGTATTCACATGAACACATAAGTAAAAAATCCGAATACTATGCTCCTTCTTTATCTCCATATGCCATGTTAGTCTGTGGTTCATCACTTACTAACAAGCAATCTTTTGGGTCAACACAACGAATTGTCTTGTCCCCTTCTTCGTCTGTAATGTTAATACCACGTGTCCAGCGACCATGTGCTATCATTACATATTGTCCTTCTTTAAGTTCAGTATTTGCTTGTGGACCGATAGAGTATACTTGTGCCCATCTAGGCTTAATGCCTGCAGACTTTTTATCATCGTCTACTAGCACGATACCAGATGCAAGTTTCTGCTCTCCAAACTCCATACCATGTACAATGATCTTATCACTGATTGCTCTCAATGATTTACATTGTATACGATTGATATTAGATTTAAGTCCTATTGCCATTTACTTTTTACCCTTTTTTTTAGATTTTGCTTTTGGTTGTTCTGTTACAATGTTTTCTAAAGCCGCTTTCTTAATTGCTTCGATGTCAAAGTCTTCTTCAAGTTCTGCTAACTCAGCCTCTTCAGGGTGTAGTTCTGCTTCTCCTTCTGCTGGAAAACTATCTGGAGCCTCATCTGCTGATTTCATTACAAATTCTTCAGGCTCTACAGGGGGAATAGGAGCAATCTCTGCTTCAATAGGTGCTACGTATTCTTCAACACTTTCTTGCGCCATTTCTGCTACTGGTTGCACACTTTCTTGCACTTGCGGTTTTGATTCTTCTACTAACTTGTCTAGCATAGGAGTTTCAACAGGCGTTTTTTCTTCTATTGCCCCAGACTCTTGTGCTTTTGCCTCTTTTTCTAATGCTTCAAGTTCTCTCTTTTGCTTAGGAGATAACGGCGCATTTGGATTTGCACTTTTACTGAGATTAGGATTTTCAGGACGATCTTGTAATGTTACTGCGCCTGCTGTTCCTACCTGTGATGCATATGAATCTGCAACTCTTTGTGTATTAGGTCTTACTACATTTCCTGCTTGATCAATTTCATCACCGCGAGAATTAATTGAATTTATATTACTAACAGCACGTGTCTTTTCTTGTTTTGCAATCAGAGAGGCCATGTCTAATGACTTTCCTCTTGCTGTTTTATATATTCTTCCCATATTGTTTTCCTATTTTAAAAATTCTTCAACGTCTAAACCGTAGTATATACTATTTATACGGTGAATTCCTATCAAAAATAAAACAAAACTTGATACACTAGAGCCTCTTCCAACACCCCACACAATATCATGTTCTCTCATTAGATCAACAAGATACTTCATATATTGCAATAATAGAAATTGTCCTCGTTTTTGATATAACAATAACTCTTTCCCTACACGTTGAATTTCTTCTTCATGTTTACATTGTTTGAGTAACCATGCGGCAATATCAAATTCTCTATACTGCTGAGGCATATGCCATTTACTTCGCATTTCTTCATCAAAATCTGCAACGGAAACTTGTGCTAAAGTGTGTTCTATTAACTCTGGAACATTTTCTATTTCAAGTTCTGATTCAATTTCTATTTTGCCGTCAGTAAAAACATTACTTAATTTTTGATCCGGATTTTTCATGTATATATCTACTAAATCTCGTTCAGTATATATAGGGCGTCCGTAGTAATCGTTAATCATATGATATATTATACACTAATATAGTTGAAATACAAGCAAAAAGGTCTAACTTTTAGTAGACTTTTTGCCCTTTTTGCTGAAGTTGAGTGACAGTTTTTCCCATTCATCATTAGAAAAGAGTTTGACTATGTTGTCTTCATCTGAATTTGGTTTAGAGTGTTCGATGCAAAGTGTACTACAATTCCACCATTTGTGATTGCTTTGATCTATATTACTTTCTACTATTTCTGAAACTGTACAAAAACGAACTCCGTCACTTAGATGTGAACTTAAAGTACAATCAGTTACTTTTATTCTTCCTTCAGTTATAGAGTTAAATTTTTGTAAAAGCGCCATAGAAATAATCTGATCGAAAGGATCATCAGGTAATTCACAAACTCTAATACCTGCGTTCTTGTAGTTTTCGATTTCTTTAGTATTATTTTCATTAATGAAAATAGAATTATTTAAGATATGTATAACAAAATGTAGTAGACGTTCTAATGCAATATTTTGTTCTGCTATGTCATCGGTCTCGACTAACATAGATAGAGTCATTAGATATTCATTTAACATAAATGTGTCAGCAAAATGTATTGCTGTAGAAAAACCTAAATCTTTTTCTATTCTAGTACTCATTTTCTATCTACTTGAATGTTGTCACCTATATCTTTTTCAGCAAATAACTTATCTAGTTTTTTCTTTTGTTCGGCTTTGTAACTATTCATAATCATATCGAGTTGATTAATCATGGGTTGATTTTGTATGCGATGTGCAAATGTAATTTTTTGAGTAAGATCAGAAATTGCTTCTTGCAAATCTTCTATACTTTTATCAGAGAGATCACTAATAAATGGATGGTGCATTCCTGACATAGCCTATCCTCTAAAACGAATCTAGCCTAATTCTTTTCCAAATGTCGTGACCTTGTGTATATACATTACCTAATGCTATGTTTGAAGTAAATGTGTGATCAGATAATGATACGTTACCGTCTGCTACGCCATTTGTGCGTGATCGGCTTATTGATACTTTTGTGTTTGCACCACTAGTATCAACAGTACCAATAAAATATGTTGTATTTGCTTCTAATCCTCCGGCTTCAAGTTCTATGTCACTACCTGAAAATACGATAGGTTGATTTAAGCCATATGATGCTACATTTGGAATAGTAGTTGTGAATTCTATTTGGTCTGCTGTTGCAGTTGTTGCTAATAAATTTATAGTGTTTACAGTGCTATCAAATGTTCCTGTAGCATGATAAACATATTTGATAGGTGATACTTGCATTGTACTGTTTCCAGTTGACAATGCTATGTTACTACCGCCTAATGTAGTACTTACTGCGAAACTAGTATTATCTTCAACAAATGTTACATAATAATCTGTACCCGCAGACACTCCTCCATATACTGTATTGCCATTTTGTCCTGTAAACTCTACTGGCATACCTACATAAAAACCAGTAGTATCATCTGTAATCATACTATTATTACTTGCTGTGCCAGTGCCTATACCTGCACCAGTTGCTACAAAAACAGTTCCTGGGTTGCTATCTGCGGCGCCAACTAATGTAAAATCAGTGTCGCCTGTAGAAACAATAATGTATTCTCTACCAATTACAAATGACCCTGCAGTAACAACAGTGCCTGTGTCAGTTACAGTTTGCGGTTCAATTACTAAGTCAACTGTAACGTCACCGTTTCTATCACCTACATAACCTGTAGGAATAATTGCTTCTCTTTGTTCGATTTGTGAAATTTGATAACTTCTGTTGACTGGTTCAACTAAGATTGTATTACCACAATCAATAGTAGAAAAATCGTATACTAGATTAGTTACATCATAAGGTGCTTTAGCAATTGCTAAATTTCCAGAGACAGTTATGTTATTTTCTAAAATGTCTCCACTGCCAACAACTTCAGCAGGGAATAATAAAAATGCATCAGTGTTTGCAACAGTTAAATCTAATGTAATCGTGTGTTTTGTTGCAGTAGGTGCCCAGCCTGCAAATTGAAACGTAGTGTTTCCTGTAATAGTTGCGAATTGTACATCACCTAACGTACAATCGACTACGACTGTTCCTGATACATTGTTACCTAAATTATATGTAGTATTACGAAATGTTCTGATAGCGGCATTACTAATTAAAGTATTAGCCATGTTGTTGTCTATCGGAATGCCGTTTAACGGTGCTTTAACTACAGCCTTGTCTTGTAGTTCTGTGATCTCTACTCCGGCTGTATTTAAATTATTTTTGATATTCGTAAAGTTATCTCTAAAACCCTGAGAATTGTTATTCTGTCCCGGGGTAGGATAGTTTCCGTCTATTCCGTTTGTATTAATTGTACTCATAATTTATTTAATCTCTTAATATACTATTTATCAACGCAAATTATCCAGATACATTTCCTTCATCCGGTAAGATAGTTTTTCTAGGAAACAAGACATGAAAATCTTCAGAATCAATAGGATTAGGTTCTGGAGATGCACTAGGCAACCCTGTCCATGAAGGAGGAGTTGTGTTGTTATCATAGTCAAATGTAGCAGATTTATCAACCGTTATCCTATCTAACTGGAAGTTAATTGTGTTTAACGTATATGGTCTACCTAAAGGATCTACCCATAATGTTTCAATATTGTTTTTAATTGTATCAGCAGTGCCTGGTTTACAATATGCAATAACCCAAGCAGGAGTATATCCTAACGTTGAGCCATTTGCTTGTTGACTAGTCATCCATTCAGGAAGAAGTCTAAAGTCAAATTCTTGTCCTAAATTTTCTCCTGCTCTTTCTCTCATATTTGGTAATGAGTTGGGATATAATGCTCTCGCAAACTCAGGAGTTAAACTTGTATAATATTCAGGTGCACTTGTTTCTGTTAATAAGTTTAATCCATCTTCTGATATCACTAATTGATCTTCAAACGTCTCTTGTGTTTGGATCTGTTGCCCCTCAGGGGTAGTGTTTATATAACTTGTGTAAATATCAGTTACACTTGTGTACCAAGGTCCTTTATTAAGAGGTATGCTTCTTGGCCACAGAATATCTTTACTGATACTTTTGCCTTTTGGATTAATTAAATCGTCTTGTATTTCAGAATAAACTACTTCGTAAACTATTTCCCCTGCAGAATTTTTTGCAACTGCTGTCTTTAATTCACCTAATGTAATATATCTCCAATAGTGATTTTTGTTTATAGCGGCTACATATTCTTCAAAGTCACTTGCATATATACCATATGCATGTTCATATGTAATATTAGTTGCTTTCCCAAAGTTTACATCTTGTGGTCTATATAAATCTTCATCAGGTATAAGTGTGTTATTTGTAAGTAAACCTTGAATAATATTTCTGTCTGCAACGTTTGGTACACATTTGATATATAAAGTATCTGTAGGTTGCGTAAACTCTTGTACAATTGTTAATGTGAATTCTCTTGTAGAATTTATAACAGGATAAAGAGGAGAATATGCTTCAATCGTAAATGTAAATGGCGTTTCGGCATTTGGTTCTGTAAATGTATCATTGGGTTGATATGCTACTGTACCTGAAATTTCTCCGTTATCTAATAATTGTAAGTTGGGAGGTAATGTGCCACTTGTTACTCTGTATTCAAGTGCTACATCACTAGTTGCATTGACCGCTAAAATCGATGTCTCACTATTATTCATCTTACCAAGATCACTAGGTGTTGTCCAATCGATTACTCCTAATATATCATTAGTTACTGTCAATTTAAATTTAAATGTAGAACTTTGTATAGATGTGAAACTTGCTTTTCTGACGTTTACACTAAATGTATAATTTGAAATACTATCATCAGCAATCACAGGTGTTCCTGTTATCCATCCAGTGACTGGATCTCCTACTAATCCTAAAGGTAAATCTGTATATTGATACTCTAATGCATTACCATCAAAATCTTTTCCTAATGTTCTCCATGAAAAATATTCTCCGCTTTGGAATGTTCCAATATCTGCTTCTTCATTAGGAGGATATGTCGTGTTTATATCATCATTAGGAAATACATAATAACCATAATTAATAGGATCATTTACTGCAACATCAAATGTTTCTGGTCTTGTGTTTAAAATACTAGGTATTCTACTATTTGGTGGGAAGCCAGGACCGCCTGCACTAATCGGTGCATTCTGATTAGCAATAACAATGTTATATGACTCTAATGCATTTCCTAATGGTGATGATAATTCTAATGTAAACGAATATGTTTGTACAGTAGGTTCACCAGTTTGTATCTGTGGTAATGATGCTCCAAAAGTACCTGCACCATCTACTAAGATTTCTTCTGTACCACCTCTTGCTGATGATATTGTAAATGTAGTTGCACTTAAGATATCCTTGACATAATATGTTCTGTTTGCTACAATGTCTCCGTATACTGCACCATTAAATATAATAGGTCTTTCTTTAATAAATCCTGTCGTACTCAGTACTGTTAAAACATTTGATGATATTGCTAATACTGATGTATTAACTGAACTATAATTAATATTAATAACCGGAGCATCAGGATAACCTCTGATTAAACCCTTATCATTAATTTCTAAACCAGGAGGCAATGTGCCCTGTATTCTTCTTATTGATACTGGATTACTGGGTACTGGATTTGTGTATTCGATTTGCAACTCTCTCCACACACTATCATTAGAATTTAAGATAGTACCAGTAGGAGTAATAAACTCAGGCGTTGCAACACCACTAATAATCATACTAAACGTTCTATCTAAAATACGTTGTGTATCTCCTAGATAATCGTCTGTTGCTCTGACAGCAAAATTATAAGTAGTGTCTTCACCAACTATTAAAGGTGTTCCTGATAGTACACCGGTTTCACTATTCAAAGATAGTCCGTCGGGTATGCTTCCGCTTAGTATTGTATAAGTGATTGCTGTTGCAGGAAGTTTTGGAGTTGCTACAAACGTAAATGTCATAGGAACTTGAGACGGAAATGCGCCTATACTTCCGGCTGGTGTTACCCAATCAGGATGATTACTCATTTGTTAAGACCTAGAGAATAATGAGTTCTGCCGTCGACTTTAGATGCAGTTAAAGATTTGCCTCTATTGCCTGCGGTATTATAAGTGACATGTACCCAACCTGAATCGGGTACACCTGGAGTATAGAATTCTAAGATTACTTGATCGAAATCTGTGTTCTTTTCAATCCACTTAGCAAGATCATAATTAGATACTCCATGGATCTCTATGTCTGCGGCTTGCCCTTTACAATGTTGTGATTTAGCACTTCCGCCTACTGCTTTATTAAGAGCAGATCCACGATATCCACTATTAATAATGACAGGTCCAAAATGATCTCTGACTTTTTGTAGAACGTTTTCACATAATGCTTTTGCATTATCTAAATGTTCTTCAGGCATAGAATTATCTAAGCCTTGTCGAATTGCTGTTTGACTTTTTTCAAACTCTGTGAGTGTAAAATTTTTTGATAATTTCATCTGTTTCTTATCCTTTTTAAAGATGCAAAACATTATGCATATGTTGCGCCAACAGTATACCATTGCGATGAACTATGTGCTACAAATTGAATTTGTCCTAAAGGACTTATTGACATTGCTCCATTAGTTCCGTTACCGTCAATCGCATCATTAGATGCTGGATAGACTTTTAATGTATCTGTTGCATCTAAGTTTTTAATGTATATGCATAATCCTGCAACTGCTGGCATTAGTTTAACACCATTGTTATTACTAGGTGTTGTTACTGAGAATATATCTGCTCCACTTAATTGTGTGGCTCCGGATTGATCAGAACCTGCCGCTGTTGCTGTTGTTACGTCTTTAATAATGTGAGTCTGGTTAGTTATATTACCAGATACTGTTAAGTTAGTTAATGTTCCAACTGCTGTTATGTTTGGTTGACTTGCGCCTGTAATATCTAATGCTAGTGCTGAACTACCTGCTGATGTTGCATATGTTGCATTTGCTACGACACCTGAAATGTTGGCTGCCGCTACGTTAGATAATCCTCCACCGTCTCCATTAAATAAACCTGTATTTGCTGTAAATGATTGTGCTGTTACAATGCCGTTTACACCTAATACAGTTAGTGTACCTACTGAAGTGATGTTAGGTTGTGCTGAAGTAGTTACTGTTCCTGATGTTGTTGCTGAAGTGGCTGATGTTGCTAATGCTACTGTTCCACTTACATTTGCACCTGCTACTGCGTTTGCTACTTGTGCAAAATCTACTTCACCTGTAACTTGTTGTCCGTCTATTGCTGTTAAATTAGCGCCATCGCCTGATACATATGTAAAGACACCACCAGCGCCCGATACATTTCCTGCAGACACATTACCTGTAACAGATAATGACGATAACGTTCCAACACTAGTGATGTTTGATTGAGCGGCTGCCGATACAGTAGTAGCAACTGTTGCTGTTGATACTACGCCGGATACATTAGAACCGTCTACTGCGTTTGCAGTCGCCGCAAAGTCTACTTCGCCAGAGACATTTGCTCCGGCTACTGAATTTGCTACTTGTGCAAAAGGAACTTCTCCTGTTACATTAGCACCTGCTACTGCGTTTGCTGTTGTTGCAGTAGTTGCTAATGTTGCTAAAGGAACTTCACTTACATTTGCTCCTGTAATATTTGTTAATCCTGCACCATTTCCTATAAATGATCCTGTACCACTAGCAATTGTAATATTACCTGCGTTAGTAATAACATCAGAGTTTGTGTTTAAAGTTCCACTTAAAATTAAACTTGTTAATGTACCAACACTTGTAATGTTTGGCTGTGCATTTGTTAATAAACTTCCTTCAAGTGTTGTACCAGATACAGAACTTGTTACTGCTAAGTTACCTGGTATTGCTACATTGCCTGATGTTTTATTAAATGTTAGTCCGGTGTTACCAGCATATGTACTTCCACCGTCGTTGAATATAATTTCTGTGTCTGCACCTTGTGCTGGTACTAAAGTTGCAGTGTCCCATGTTAGAGTGCCGGCGCCATCTGTGCTTAAGAATGCTCCATTGACACCACCAGTAACTGTTACGTTACTTACTGGTCCTAAGTTAGATGTGCTGTTAAAGTCTATGTTGTTATCAAAACCGCCTGATACAGACATTGTGCCTGTTACTTCTACTTCTGTACCTGTATTTTTAACTGATAATATGTTTGCTGTTCCACCAGAAGATACTCTAAATGGTCCGTCAGTGTCTACTGCGGCATTACTTGTGCCGTTTACAATAGCAGAACCTGCTGATACAGATATATTTGTTAATCCACTACCATCACCAGTAAATGTACCAGTTGTTGTTACGTTACCTGCATCAATGTTGCCTGACACATTTAATGAACTTAACGTGCCTATAGATGTAATGTTTGATTGTACTGCATCAACTACTGTATTTGCTGTACTTGCATGTGTAGCATTTGCTACAGTACCTGATACATTTGCACCATCAACTGCGTTAGCAGTTGCGGCAAATGATACTTCTCCAGACACATTTGCGCCTGCTACTGAATTTGCTACTTGTGCAAATGCAACCTCTCCGGATACATTTGACCCTGCTACTGCATTTGCTGTTCCGGCGAATGATACTTCACCTGTTACGTTTGATCCTGCTACTGAATTAGCACTATCTGATGATACTGCATGTGTAGCATTTGCTACGACACCTGATACATTGCTTCCTGCAACACTATTCGCAGTACTTGCAAATGCGACTTCACCAGTTACGTTTGCACCTGCGACTGAGTTGGCTACTTGTGCAAATGCAACTTCACCACTTACATTTCCGCCAGCAACTGAATTTGCTACTGCGGCAAATGCTACTTCGCCTGATATGTTTCCTCCAGCAAGTGAATTGGCTGTTGCCGCAAATGCGACCTCACCTGAAACATTTGCACCATCTACTGCGTTAGCAGTTGTTGCAAAACTTACTGCACCAGAGACATTAGACCCTGCTACTGAATTTGCTACTGCGGCGTATGCTACTTCTCCGCTTACGTTTGCGCCTGCTACAGCATTTGCTGTCGCAGAGTTAGTAACTTCTCCTGTTACATTTGCACCAACGATGTTAGATAAACCACCACCGTCGCCAGTAAATAAACCTGTGTTTGCAGTAAATGCTACAGCAGTTACTGTTGATTGTACATCTAGTGTTGTTAGAGTTCCTGTAGAAGTAATATTTGGTTGAGCCGCAGTATATACTGTTCCTGCAACCAATGCATTTGCTACTTGACCTGTTACATTTGAACCTGCTATTGCTGATAAACCAGCACCATTACCACTGACATTAGATGCCGCTATAGCACCTGTTAGTGTTATGTTGTTTGCATCTATGTTACCATTTCCAGATGATGTATTTGCTAGTACATATCCAAAATCACCTGATAAATTACCTATGACTGTATTGCCCTGAATATTACCTGACACTACAACGTCAGTAATGTTTGCTATTGTATTGGGTAAGTCAATATATAATGTTTGAGTAGAATCTGTAATAGTTGCAGATCCAGGTCCTGTTCCTGGAGAACGACCTACTGATAATGTTGTTGAAGAAAATTGTACACAAGCAATGTTTGCACCTAGTACAACGTTTCCAACTGGGGAACCGTTTACTAAATATACTCCGGGCCCTGCAGTTTTGTTTACTGATACAACTGCTTGATCACCTAACCCTGCAAATACTTCTGTAAAATTTAACTGAACTTTTTCAAACGCCGATCGTATTGCATCTGCATCTGGATCGTCAGGGAATGCTCCGAAGTCAATATTTCTTTGTGCCATAGTAATTCTATCCTAATATTAGTATTTATCAATCTTAGTTCTTATTACTTAGATAAAAAAATACCCGACTAGAGCCGGGTATTAAGTGGGGTACAACGTTTTTTCTTGTTATTTGATACTATCTAACTTGTTTAAAATAGTTGCAAATCCGTCTGATGACATTACAGAACCTTCTTTAACAACGTCAGCACCATTGTAGCCCATTCTGTCTTCTTGACCAGCAATGACTGGGATAGTTGTTTGTCCTGTTGACTTCTGTTTGTTAAGTCCACCTGAGATAACTTTAGTCATAAAGTCAATGTCTTGTTCAAATGATGTTTCAGTACCGTTCTTGCCTGCATCATTAGCCCATTCATCAACTTTTTCTTTCTTATCTTTAGCGGCTTTTTTCATAGACTCTTTTTTGTCGCCATCTTTATCAATGTCAGCAAAGTCTGGCTTATCATCACCTTCGGCTACTTTAAATTCTCTCTGATCATCAGTTTCCATTTCAGTGATTTCTTCATTCTCACCGCTGTTTACTGAGTCCTTAGGAGCATCCTCTGCGCCTTCTTTAGTTAAAAGTCTCTCATCATCATGTTGTGATAAAGGCTGAGTAGGTTCTTCTGAAGTTTCTGCACCTACTTCTGCTAACAAGTCTAAAGTTCTAAGATTTTCTTCTAATGACTTAGGTTTATTGTCATCTTCTTTGTCTCTCTTACCGAACTTACCACGTGAATCATCACGGCGATCTTTCATTGACTGTTTCTTGTCAGATTCTTTGCCGTCTTTCATACCTAGTTGTTCGTCTTCTCTGTCATCATAACCTTGCTTTTCATCTAACTGAGCAAGTTCATCTAATTGTGCAAGAGTTTCTTCTAATGACTTAGGTTTGTCATGGTCTTCTTTGTCTCTCTTACCGAACTTACCACGTGAATCATCTCTACGGTCTTTCATTGATTGTTTCTTATCAGACTCTTTACCGTCTTTCATGCCGAGTTGTTCGTCTTCTCTGTCATCATAGCCTTGACCTTCTTCCATATGGTGATCTTTGTAGTCATCATATTCTAAGTCTTTAGTGACATCTTCGCCGTCTTTGCCTGAATGCTTACGACCGTCGTAATGTGCATCACGTGCAACTTCTTTACCTGCACGTTCTGCATGATCGTCCATCTCTGCGTCTGATTCTTCTTCTAAATGTCCACCGTGTCTATGACCGAAGTCTCCGCGTGAATCATCTCTGCGATCTGCATAAGATTGCTTCTTACCAGATTCCTTGCCATCTTTCATACCAAGTTGTTCGTCTTCTCTGTCATTATAACCTTGATCTTCGTATGCTTTGTCTCCACAGCCTTCTTCCATGCTATGTCCGCCACCGCATTCGTCACATGACTCGTCATCTACTTGTACGTCAACGTCTGTTACGCCGGGTGCTTCTACTTCATCTTCATAGTCACCGTCTACGTCTACAATACCCATTAACTTGAGCATGTCATCGTGTGAACCTTGAGGCTCTACTTCTACTTCAGGGCTACCATAAAATGATACGTCTGCAACTTCACCTGGTGCATCTAACACCTCTGCATCACCATAGTTACCTAAGCCTACGTCTTTAACAAACTTGATTAACTTATCTGCTTCTGCATCTGTAGCATTAACACTTACTCTGTCCGGCTGATTTTCTTCACCTTGAGTAATAGACATTGTATAACCTTCATCAAGTTTTTCTTTTGATTGTTCTGTACTTTCAACTAAGTGTGAGTTTAATTCTTTTTCTAAAGACTCAAAAGTCCACTCATCTTCTTCTAACGTAGCGGCTTCTGATGTTTTTGTAAATGTCTTGTCACCTACTTTAAATTTTTCACCTTTATCTGCTTTTGCCATTGCGCCTGTAAATGCATTACCTTCTTCAACATCGTCTTCATCAATGCCTTTACGTGCTACAGTTTGTGCGTCCCAGTTATACATGTCGTATGCACCGTCATCATCAGCACCAACGTCTCCGTCCGGTGAAGATTCTGCTTCGCCCATTGCACCGTAAGATGCCATAGTAT
>WLWE01000455.1_pt1 | contig 35016 bp, 18 predicted proteins | sample 6718301 | NCBI WGS metagenome assembly WLWE01 (sample SAMN12718691, study PRJNA515312) | sponge metagenome | isolation source: marine sponge | host: Mycale hentscheli | place: New Zealand: South Island, Marlborough, Capsize Point | collected 2003-05-01
CAGAGTCCACGCCATAGGCAAGACTCCCGGATGCTGCCGAACTACTATCGAAACACACCAACCCACCAAGTGAAGCAAGGCCTTCCATCAAACTCACAAGTTCAGTCTCTGGCGACAATTCTGCAACCAGAGCTCCCGAGGCGGTGTACCAGTGATAGATGTCTTCCAATTTCATACAATACCCAAGATTTATGATTCCAAAGTCTTATGGGATTTCTTATCAGGACCAGCCACACGCGCAGCCGCCTCAGACGGGCCACATCCAATTTCCAATTCTGTCAGGTATCCCCAATCGAGGGCCTGATCCTGGCGATAGTCTTTTCCAAGCGTAAGTGCTGTCACTGCTTTTGCCATTTCGTACCCGAGGTAAAAAGCATGATTTGGATCAACGTCTGTTCGACCATGGTCTGCCAACTGATAAAAAAGTTGAAACGGGTCCCGTGAAGCCAAGTGAAGATTCTTCCCAACAAGATGAACCTCACCACGTTCAGCAAATATTCGAAAATTCGGGTCACGAATTGCCAGAGCCAACTGTTCAAGCGCGTCGTCACCGTGAAACTGCTGTTTCCCCGACCGAAGCGTAACCAGCCGTGGCTCGACATGCTTTGGCAGCGTTTTGTTTGAGACTGCATGATAGACAAGCGCGCGAGCGAGATCACATTCTTTGACACTACTTTTCGACCAATAAATAACTTCGGTCGTAAGCACAGAACGAATACCGGTCTCCTGACAGAAGCCAAGAAGCAGTGTGTTAATGCCAGCTGAATCAACATCTGTCAACTCTGTCAGGTTACCAATACCCATCATCATTTCAGACTTTGGATATCGTTCTCTCACATCAAGATACCGACCAAGGCTCGCAGCGAACCCAAAACCAATTGGCTCAAGGACAGGATCGAGCCTGCACGGAACACCCAATACTTTGAGCCGCGCGATTGTTTCATCAAACCCCTTGAGCGTTGATGGCTCATCAGGCACGACAACAACTTCACAGCCCCAGTCGCCTGCGGCGTCTACGTTCCTTGAATTGACTGACAGCACAAGCGATGCACCGGCCTGCGTAGCTGCCAGAACTTCGCCCGGTTCAAAACTATCAACGGAGACTCGAAACCCCTCATCAACAAGCATGGCAATGGCATTACCAATATCTACCCATGACTCGCCCGGGGTACAGCCAACATCAATCACATCGGCTCCGGCCATTCGCAATCGAGTCGACTCTGCAAAAAGTTCTTTGTGTGAAAATCGATTGGCATGATTAATCTCTGCGATCAACTCAATATCGTGCTCTCCATAACCATCCAAATCCTGTCGTTTCTGACCAAACCACTCGTCCAGACGGCGGCAGTCTTCCGGACCGCGTTCAACAGGCACACCTGTTCTTTGCTCGAGTGACTTCATATCACCCTTACAGAGTCCTGGAATAATCACACGATCAGTGCCTTCTGGTACCTCAAGCCGCCGAGCAATCCAGTCCGTTGTCATTAACGCCGCAACGGTAATATTCAGCACTTGAACTGTTGGCTGAAATCCAATCTGGCCAGCCAGTCGCTCCAGCATGTTTCGCAGCGCATGTTCCGACAACTTCCCTGTGACGAAATGAATGCGTTCTCCGGTATGCGAGGCATCTAACATGAAACCAGTGTAAACTCAAAAAGCGTTTTGATTTCGTCATCTCAAAAAACAGTTAGTTTCTCTTCTTTCCCCACGATCCTCATGAGGTTTGGTTCCTGTGATTCTCGAAGGCCTTCTTACAACGAGAACAGCAGACGGTGACGTCCATATCGCCGCGATGGGCCCTGAAGTGATGGACTCTCGATCCATGACTCACCTCATCCTCAAACCCTTCCAAGGCAGCAGAACAAGCAGCCTGCTTGTATCTCAGCCAGAAGGCGTCTTTCACCTCACTGATAATGTTTTACTCTTTGCTCAGGCGGTCACGGGCGTCCCCTACAACCGGCCACAAACTCGTCCGGCTGATTCGGTCAATGGCTGGATTCTTGAAGACGCCTGCGAAGCGTTTGAGTTCCGCATAGAACAAGCGGATACAACCGGAGAACGCTGCCGACTGCATGCACGTATACAGAAGTCACACCTCATCCGCCCGTTCCGAGGCTTCAACAGGGCTGCGCATGCCGTGATTGAAGCCGCCATTCTCTTTAGCAGACTTCATCTTCTTGATGCCGAGGAAGTTCAAAGCCAGCTTGCAACGCTCCAGTCACTCGTCACAAAAACAGCAGGCGAGCAAGAGCGACAAGCCTTTGATCTCATTCTTGATCAGACCGAAAAGCGATCCTTCAAGCCAACAACTTAGGGTCAGTTTTTTTTATTCACGCTGGCCTGTGGCTGGCCATGTTGGCTTTCGTAATGCCGCCGAAGAGCATCGAGACCAAAGTTATTTTCCAGTGAATGCCATACTATATGAGCATGATTGGCCTCGTTCTGTGTGTTGTCATATTCGATGATGAATGAAGGGCCCTGAATTCGATAGTAATGTCCTCGGCCTTGCTCAAAACTTCCGGCCCAGGCAAACGACAACTCGTTCTCCGAGATTTCTGTGAGCACGTCATCGGCTAATTCACCACGAAGCGTCCGAATAATCTGTTCGATTAACCGTCGAAACATCACCTGCTGAACTGGGGTCATCTCTTTTTCAGACACTCCTTGCGGCACTCCCAGATCCAGCGATGCATCAGGAACCGTCAACACCTCATCCGGTGCATCCGAAGAGATCACCGATTTCTTTGCATGATTGTCCTGCAGAGAAACAATCAGTTTCCGTGCCATATCCTCTTCAGAGGCAAGCACTCGCTGGCCAGCCCGAGGTCCAGTTCGAATTTCTGCTGGACTCGCCCCGAGAAACAGAGGTGTTGCTGCAGCAACGGCCCCAGACACTGAACTAAAATTAATCGACACATGATGTCCTTCCAGTCGCCAGCCCCACGGCTCAGTTTCTGACGGAGTACCAAAAACTGAGAACCAGTACTTCTCTGGATCACGGCGATCTTCATTACCAGGGCGATCTGTTTCGAGCTCACGCAGGACGCTTTCTAGGCTCATGATTGTTGTTGCCTTGAGATACCCCTGGTGGCTGAGCCCCGTTTGCAACAGTGCATAAGCTGCCCGCCGCTGCTGAAGATTCATTGCTTTCAGTGGCAACCCCAGGCGTTCACGTGGTATGAAGTGCCAATTCAATCGCTCGTCACTCTTGAATGGAAAGCACGCTAACTTGTGCTGCTGCTCAGTCAGCAGGCTCAACCATACCTCAACCCGAGCAACCATTTCCGTATTCACCACGCGGCGGTTCGAATCAGGCAATGCATCATGGGCAAAAGCTGTGGCCACACACAGAATCGGAGCAAACAAGAGGGCGCGTACCACATAACGCATATCAAAAACTCTCTTCATTCGTTTCACTGTCTTCAAAGGGGAGACCAAGATTGTTCAGGCTGACAAAACCAATTCTCTCAGTATCGATTTTATCTTGTCCATGCACCCACGTCATAACAGATTCATATCAACTCACTCGAAATTTTTCTAGAACCTTGTCTGTTAGCTTCCCATTGATTCCCGGAACCTCAGGAAGGGTGTAATAACCATCAACAACACGAACCGGATTGTCCCAGATCTCAAAGAGTGATTCATAACAACATTCGATCATCGGAGTATTCGTCGTTGCTGCCGCAAGCTGGACATGCACATTCTGCTGTACATTTGTGTGAGGAATGACTGGAAGACCATTTGCCTGACCAAGCGCGGCAACTTCAAGCCATTCTTCAATTCCGGACAGTTTTGTTACGTCGGCCTGCAGAACACCTGCTGCCTGTTGGGCGATGTATTCACGAAAGCCATAAACCGTATAGACCGTTTCCCCAACTGCGATCGGTGTCCGTATTACTTTGGCAAGAGCAGCGTGCGATCGTACATCAAAGGGGTGCAGTGGTTCTTCGAGCCACTCGACGTTCAATTCCTCAAGCCGCTTACCCCAATAAATAGCAGTCTCCAAATCCCAGACTGTATTCACATCAACCATTAACTTGATCTTGTCACCAATTGCCTGCCGTACTGCCCGCACCCGTTGGAAATCTTCCCTCGGATCTGAACGCCCAAGTTTCATTTTGACCGCATCAAACCCTCGATCGATTATACGGTGCATGTCACCAATCACTTCTTCGGTTGTCCATGTCAACCAGCCACCGTCGGTGTTGTACGCCTTCACACGATCTTTGACAGGACCGAGATGCCGCCACAGTGGGACCTCCTCTATCTTTAACTGGATGTCCCATAGTGCGAGATTCATTGCGCAGAGACCGACCTGAGCAACGCCAACACGTCCAATGAAATGTGTTGTTGCATGCATGGCTCGCCATGCAGCGTGCCGATCAAAAGCAGGCATACCGAGCACCGCTGGAGCAAAACAATCGTCGATCATTACCTGCACAGACCGTAAGCCACGAGTGTAATTCCAATTGAATCCGTATCCTGTAATTCCTGCATCGGTCTCAATGGACACCTGCAGGAATTCAACAGAGTGCACGCTGGACTGGCTATCAGTAATTGTTCTTTGCCCAAGTGGAACATCTACCAAAGCGGCATGAACACCCGTGATGACTGGGCCCGTCCTGGCCGACGCCTCTGCCTTGTGTGCTGCCAAGCTCCCGTCGCGAGCTGCTGCCATTACACCACTCCTTTTATTGAAACGATCCGCCCGTGCACTCTACTGAGAGAATTCCATGAGAACAAACGGGCCACAGAAGAAGCGAAGGCCTCTCGCGTTTAGGAATGACATGCTGCAATCGCACACACCAGATACCGTGAAGCCCCTGTTGGGCCCCAAAACATTTCAGAATATTCTGCATCCCAGCAAAACTTGACGAGCACTTCCTGAAACCTGTTTTCGTGCACACTTAGAGAACTCGCCGCTGGTTATTCAGCAAATCCCAGTTCCTTTGCTTCCTTAGGAAGTGACTCATCGGCAATTCCGCGTGCACCACGTCCCTGTGAAACTCGGTCGTTGACGTCAAATTCGATACTTTCGACATCTGCTTTCCACCACTGAGATTTCTTCTCTGTCGTCGACGGGATATCTACAGGGCGCACCAGACGCATTCCGATACCCAGAGCCGGTTCCTCGGTGTACCAGAAGGGACTCTTGGGGAGATTTGGGTCAACGTCTTTCCAGGCTTCATCTTCAGACCCTCGTCGTGCCGCTGAACGACATTGTGAAGGCTCATCGAAATAAGCACCTCCGCGAACCACTCGTGATTCAAGATCCGTTGGCCAACGAATCGAGTCTGCCACGGTGACTGGCTGTGGCAGCGCGGCCGCACTGGCGTAGCCATCGGCTGTCATTTCATCAATGACCCATTCTGAAACATTGCCGTGCATATCAAATAGCCCCCACGGGTTCGGCTTTTTCTCGCCCACGGGATGTGTTGTGTCGTCAGAATTTTCAATAAACCACGCGTAGTCACCAAACGAATCCGTATCGTTAAAAGAAAAGGGACTCTTCGTGCCAGCACGACAGGCGTATTCCCATTCTGCCTCTGCTGGCAAACGGTAGAAGCGACCGGTCAAACCAGTGAGCCACTTTGTGTACTGTCGAGCAGAGTACTGGGTCATTGTCACAGCAGGCTGCCGTGGTTCTTCACCATTTATAAATGTGGTTGTTGGGTCATAAAGAGCTGACGGGGCTGTTACTGCGTCAACTTCATTCTCTTCTGTTACCAAACGAACACCAGAACTCTCAAGTGCTGTAAACAGATCAAGCATACTCATGAAAACCTTGTACTCTTCCCAGGTCACCTCCCGAGCACCCATCCAGAATGGAGAGACTGCAATCTCAACTTGAGGACCTTCAACATCCTCTCGGCCAACTTCATCGGCCGGGCTACCCAGGATAAACGTACCCGCCGGGACTGGTACCATTTGAAATGTGACGTCTGAACCAGGAATCGTTTCTTCGTAGGGCACAAGCCACCCATTTTTGTGACGTACAGCTGGCGGATTTGTATCAGGTTGCGTGTCTCCTGCAACAAAACCTGGAATCGCTACTTCTTCGGCGAGTGACTGGTTCGCAGCATGAAAACTCACTCCCAAAAAGCACATTCCAAACAACAATACTGCTACGTTTTTACTTTTCATTCTTTTTCCTATTACACAAAGATCAGCTACTGAAACCCATCATCCTGAAACAAAATAGTCTAGCGCAAATCGGTTAACCATCCAATGTCGAAAAACCACGGTCTCTTATGGATCGGTTCCTCACTCCTTACAATCCAGATGTTTCCATGCAGGACCGATTAATCGAATCATATCGCGTGGTGACGATGAATGACCCGATAGAGCGGTACGGAGAGTACAGCACCGAGGATAGGTGCAACGAGATAGACCCAGAGAGAGTGAGTCTCACCAGCGATGATTGCCGGGCCGAGTGACCGAGCAGGATTCATCGAAGCTCCACTTACTGGACCTGCGAACAATGACTCAAAAGTAATCACGGCCCCAATGGCAACGCCGGCTAACATGCCCGTTTCTTTTGCGCCAAAGGAAACGCTCAGAATTACCAACATCAGAATAAGCGTCAAGATAATTTCCAGCACGAAAGCCTGAGAGGCAGAGCCACTTGGCACGGTTCCACCGAGAGATTCAGCCGCAGGAAACAACATTCGCACGGTACCGCTTGCCGTCAGGGCACCTGCGCACTGGGCCACAATATATCCGGGGACGCGTCGTCCATCAAAACGACCTGAAGCCCAGAACCCAACAGTCACCGCGGGGTTGATGTGGCATCCAGACACAGCACCGAAGGCGTAAATCATTGCGAGTACGGTCAAGCCAAAAGTCAGTGATACGCCAACATGGGTAATCTCTCCACCTGTCATTTCATTGACCACAAGTGCGCCAGTCCCAATGAACACGAGGCCAAACGTGCCACAGAACTCAGCAACAAGGCACTGAGAAAGAAGCGGGGGCGCTGTTGAGGTATCCGTCTTGTCGCTCACACTCACAAACAAGTCCCTCTCTGATTCTGTCATAGCGTTGAATAACAGAAAAGCATCTCCTCGAAAGGACGAGGCGTCAACAAGGCAAGTCATTCACACTCATCCGTGCCACCTTGACATGGAAATGTTCGGATTCATTCAACCGGTACCAGCCAGCCACGTATTCTGGCGTGTACGTTGGCAACTCGACCCATGTAGTGATTCATACTGTAGAGCCCAGCTGCCTGGAGAATATGATCTTTGGCTTTTTCCATACTTCCATTTGCCTCGGCGTAGAGACCGAGATAAAGGTGGGCGTAACACAACTGATTGCGTTGCTGCTGACCACTTCCGCGTGCTGCATGCATAAGCACATTCTCTTCGCTGCCATCTCCTTTATAGAGCTCGAGTATCTGCTTCATTGGCACACGTGAATCCTGCCCAACGGCGAGCATATGCTGACGAGCGTTTTCTGGTGATGTAGCTCGGGCAACGCACAGATAATGCCAGGCAGGGTTTTCAACATCATTTGGGTTGACCGTGCGATGCAATTCGAACTGTTTTTGGCCTTCCACAAACCTGTCGGCGTAGTACAGAGCAAGGCCACGCTGCCACAGGCCTGGCTGGCACTCTGGCTGCACCATAATCAGTCGATTAAACATGTCGACGGACTCACCTGACTTCCCTTCAAAGAAGAAATTCACAGCTTTTTCAAAGATGATTTCTGGCTTTTCGAGAGATTCATTTTGAACAACGAGAGCCAGCGATTCCTCTGCATCGAGTGAACCAGGCCAAAAAATTGTACTCAGCACACACAGAAGTGCTCCTGCCAGCCCTCCACACAGAGATCGTCCCAACAAAACGGTTCGACGTGAAACGGGTGAATACAATGACATACTACTACTCTCTCATTCGGGCTGAGGTAATTGGATGTACTCTGGAAGACTACGCGTGGCGATGTGGAGAACAAAGTGCAATGACTCGTCGTGCTGATTTAGACAGACAAACACTTTCAAGAGGGAGCCACTCGCTAGTCCAGGGAGTGAGACCCAATGACGCCATCACCGTCAACATCAAGCCGGAACAGCAATTCCTTCGATGAAAGTGACGTATCCTCTGGCCCTTCTTCACCGATATAGAGCCCGTTCTCATCGACAATCCATGCATAGACATTTGTTCCACTTCCATCAAGTACACGGAGGCGACCAAGGTCATCTCGAGCAGCAGCCATGATAGTCGCCCCGTTTCGACTCAGTGACACCCCCCCCTGCCAATAATCATCTGACCGCGTGATTGCGATTGGCGGCCCACCAGAATCACTGAGGTACACCACCCCTGCAAAGTCGACCAACACGCGAACCTCTGTTGTTGCTGCGACTTCAGTGTATGAGATTGCTCCATTCTGAGTTCCGTAGTCGTAGAAAATACTGCTGTAACTGCCTGCTGGGAGATCGAGCCCTGACGCAGTCGCGCTTGCCTGACCAAAGCTTCCAGGATTATCTCGCGCAACCGACCACATCGATAGCATGCCAAGGCCTTTGTTCCTGGCAAAGTCTTCAAGCATCTGCGCATCGTCGATTGTAAACACTTCTGTCAACACATCATTGACACCAATCATTGGTGTCACACCGAGTTGGCTCCACCCGAATCCATGACCATACTCTGCATACATTGTTGAGAGTTGTGTATGCGCTCCTTCGGCTGAAGAAATCGCATAGTAACCCATCGTCTGCGCATTTGGCCCAGTCGTTGGAGCAGCCCATTCACCATAATCCATCGTCATGAGATTGATGCCATCGAGAACCACGCCAGCCTGTAATGCAGAGCGAATGACGTTGAACCCATTATATGTGAGACCAGATGGCAGCGCTGGGAGCGTAAACCAGACTTCAACATCTGGGCGTGCTGCCTGAAATAGGGCCAATGCTTCACTACGCAAAGAAATAGAGACTGGGTCTGCGATCGCACTTCCTTCTATGTCGAAGTCGATGCGATTGAGCGAATACTTATTCACAACATCGATATAGGCCTGTGCAAGTTCATGTGCCGTTTTTCCTTGTGAGGCGTACACATGTGCCAGGCTGTTACCTGCAGCACCGCCAAAAGAAATCATGACGCTGCCACCCGCAGCTTGGAACGTGGATATTGAATCGTTAATTGCGACAGCCCGTGCGGACTCTGAATCGAGGGTGAGTGAATCCCAACCAGACCAGGCTGTTTTTCCGTCTGCCGTTGACAAGAGAAACGCGAGCGTAAGAAGTGATGTGCCTCGAGTAGCTGCTATTTCAGTCAGGTCTGGCACGACCCAGAATCCCATATCTACATAGGGAGCAAAATAAGCCTCGCCCCAGAGTTCATCGCCTTCATTTCCAGAATTAACTCCGACAACAGTCTCAATTGCTCCATCACCGTCGATATCAATCTGAAAAAGTGATTCTTTCGATCGCAGGGAGGTATCCTGTGGCCCTTCTTCACCAACATAGTGCCCGTCCTCATCCAAGATCCAGGCGTACACGTTGCTACCACTCCCATCAAGCAGTCGAAGACGGCCGAGATTATCTCGGGCAGCCGCCATGATCGTCGCTCCATCTCGATTCAGTGGAACAGCCCCTTGCCAATAATCATCTGCACGAGTAACCGCGATTGGGTCACCGCCAGAATCACTGACGTACGCAAGGCCTCGAGCGTCGACCAACACGCTGATTCCTGTCGTTGAAGCAACTTCAGTATGCAAAGCTTGATCATGACGAGGATCACTACTACCCGGGCGTTCCTGATGTCCATCTGTGACAACTCCGACCGGAGCGTCTGGAGTGAGGAGCCCTGAACGACTGACCATGGCGACCTGTTCGGCTGTGAATCCAAACGGTGCCACTAACTGCGATTCCATAATTTGGTCGTGATGAAATTCAATATTACTAGAAAGAAGCTGGCTCTTGGACACACCAACGAGCAAGGTGCTTTGACCGGTTGGCTGATACGAAAGAAGTAACCCATCAGCAGTGTCCTCCAGCACAAGCCTCTCTCGGGCACCGAAGTAGAGGAAACTGAGTTTCATAGTGAGAGGATCAAACTCTTCAATTCTTTCGTGCACGCCATACTCGTGCGAGCGAATATAAATAGTATTGGGATCGCGGGGCCCCACATTCCGCTCCCACGAAAGTATGCCGCCCACATCTTGGCGAAGGTGTTCGTTCGTAATGACTGAAAAATTATCTACCGTTAAATCTTCAAGATGCACGTCGGTGATAACCTGATACTCAGCAGTTCGAGCCCACGGGTTCACAACGGCAACTTCTCCGGACTCAGTCTTTCCCAAAATGACGCCATACGATGAAGCTGAACCAAAATTGAGTCGATCTCGAGAAGAGTCAAAGCTAAAAATGTCGACATGTGCTGGATTAACGACAAAGACATTGCCTTCACTATCAACAGCGTCAGGAGCGGACATGAACCGTGGACGCGGGGACAGAAGTGCCCGGGGCTGGACACTCTGATCACGCGGCTGAGGGCCATCACAGATGCCGGTCACGTGAAAATTGTCTGGAAATACTTCTGCATTCGCAGCGACACCATGCAATCGAAAAGCAACTGTTCCACCGGGTGAAATATCTGGATTCCATAGCGGACCTCGAACGGTATACCGTGATCCTGATCGGGCAATAACGGTTCCGTTCCAGACGGCATCAATTTCACCTGCAAAATCAAAGGCAACCTCCCACCCGTTGAGCATCTGGTTACTCTGGTTCCGAACGGCAACTTCGCCGATGAAGCCAGATTCCCATTCAGTCACCTGGTTGAAAACCGCATACCTCAAGTCTCCGCTCGAGAGAAGATTTAAATCAGTCGATACGTCCGCAGGAGCAGTCTGTTCTGTTGGTGAAAGCGAAGGGGCATCTGCGGTACTCTCAATAAACTCACCATTAATTCTGTAGTTCACAGGAGCTACAAGATCTGCGACTGGAACATTGGCAGAACCAATGAAACCAAACGCAACTGACCGCCCTCCCTCGAGTTCGGCATTCCAACCCTCATTGGCAATCGTGTAGTGATCACCGTCTCTTGAAACAATTGCTGCACCCCAGATCGAAGAGATATCGGCCGCATATTCGAACGACACCGTCCAGTCGTTGACTGATTCCGTATCAAGATTCCTCAGACTTATGTGCGCTTCAAAATCACTCTCCCAATGCTGAGTGACCTCGTAGGCTGGTGCAATGACTGCCATCATTGCTCGGTGCTCAAGTAGCTCCGCCTGATATTGTTCTCGTGGGACCCTTCGATTTCCCGACTTTTTATTTTTCCGACGACTGCCGAGTTCTGTATGCCGTAAATCTATTTTTCTTCTCGACCAAAGAGCACACAAAGGCCAAGCAGCCATTACTCCATCCTTTCGAAGACGCTGGCAGTGATGCAGTCGCCATCTAGTTACCTAGCGACTGCTACCTCTCCGTCACGCCCCACCATCTCTACAACTTCCGCAGGCAGACGCTACGTCATAATCTGCAACAACGTCTCTTGTACGAAGAATGAATCGCAATGGTTCATAAAACATGCTGAATTTTGAATGGGCGTGTGTAAACGAGCCCGAAATCCCAGGCACTGTTGTTCTCGCTATGATTCGGTTGCTCTCTCAAGACAACTCAATATCCTGGATAGTTCGATAGGCTCCGATTGCCCATTTCCCCGATGAAAACCCTGGGCTGTTCACCATACCGGAAATTGTTTCACCTTGTTTGCCGGTAACCTGCGTCACCCCGTAATGTTGGCGAGACAGACAACCACTTTGCAATTGTCCAGCCCCGACAAAAAAAGTACCTGATTCTTTGAGCTTGATCGTGAATGAAAACGTGGTTCTTCCACCAGCCGTCTTCATAGCACTTGCTGAGAAGGTAATCACAGAATCATTGACTTCTCCAACGAGTGGAATTGATTCTGTACTTGGTGAAAAACCTGTATTTATGGAGCGTCGCGTCGAGGTCGACTGCTGCCCTGACGATTTATTCTCTTGAATTGCTCGCATTGCCCAGAAGAAGAGCAGCAGAGCACCAAGAGGCACACCGAACGCAGTCGGTTTCTCCAGAAAATTTTCGGCCATAACGAAATAAACAATTCCGACTGGCAATTCACTCAATGCAATCATATTGAAGCTCGTAAAAAGTTGATTGAATAAAACGGCACCGTGCCTCCTTACATCTCCTTTTTTATCACGGGAGCCAGGTACATATTCCGGTACTTCACGCTTGTATGGTCACCCTGTAGATAGATAGGGCCTGGCTCCGTGGGGTTTGTGAAGACAGCACCGGCTGTCGGGCCGGAAACAGACTTATTATCGATTACTTTCTCACCGTTGAGGACAACCGTAATATGCCGATCAACGAGAGTGATATCATACGTCTGCCATACGCCTCCCTCCTTGCCCGCATTCTTCGTCGGCTCGATTCTTCCGAAGATGGCGCCCACACCTTGCTTGCCCTGCATCCTGCTGTTTCGATCGACAACTTGTGCTTCGTACATTCCACGCAAATAAATACCGCTATTTCGTGCTTCCCCAATATTGAATTCAACATGCAGCCAGAAATCTTCAAACACCGCGTTCGTGCGTAGGTTTGCGTAGGCACCGGTCGCACTGAAGTCAGTCTTTGGGGTCGTGTTCACAAGATCACCATCTTGAATACTCCACCCCATTTTCTTGTCCGGTTCATAAGGCTTCCATCCTGTTAAGTCTCTCCCATTTAAAAGTGCTATGGGAAGACCGAACCGAACCTTTGAAAGGTCTGGCGGTGTTGTAGGAACGGGCGGAATTTTTGTGCCGGTAAATGAATCGTTATGGACGGCACCGTCCTGTGATGTCGTGCAGACCACTCCATCGAGGACCCCGTCCGCCATACCGACATTGACTGTCTTACTATCCGTTGTTTTTTTATTTTGACGAAGTTTGAATGTGAGCCGACCGTCTGCTCGTGCAACATTTGAGTGAGGGCCTTCGGAACCGACAAAGAGCCGCATTTTGACGTCCCATTTTCCCTCCGTCTGATTGATGCTCATCCAAGCAGGAGTCTCTGAATCCATTTGAAGCGACCAATCTCCAATAAGTTCATCACCAGCGAGAGCACCCACGGGGGCAAGCCATAGAAACAACATCGTGTTTCGGGCAATACTTTGGGCCGCTGTGGACGGGTGCTTTATATCGTTGCTCACTGCACGTACCTTTGCTCTTCTCAATTGCTGATCATATTTTCTAGAAGTGTTACCCCAACTGCGCACGCTCGAGAATTCATTCTCAGAACCTACCCTGTCAATATTTTTGCATTTGAAAGTACTCTCGATGTGACCAAAAACGGGTACATTCCAAATGCCCACAATTATGCCACCTGAGGGACATCTCCTGGGTTTCTAATTTGATTTCCGCTGCGAGAAGGAAATAATTCGAACCGACCTGAAATAGTATAACTTCAGGTACAGGTCACGGTTACAGGGGGAGCACCATCCACCGAATCCATTCATACGATGAGGTCAAACCCCCCTGTCATTTTCCAGTACCAGTATTCGCGGTGAAACAAATTACTTCCGAAGGGAGGTTGAAACATGAGTGATCGAATTGCAATCGTCGATGGCATACGAACACCGTTCTGCAAAGCCGGCACTGACCTCAAGGGTTTCTCCGCGCAGAAAATGGGCTCACTTGTTATTCGAGAGTTGCTCGACCGTTCGTCACTTGATGGGGACGTTGTCGACGAAGTTGTCATGGGCTGCGTTGCCAATCCGGTCGATGCAGCCAACGTATCGCGTGTGGCAGCACTGATGGCCGGTCTGCCCGAACGCTCTCGCGCCTACACAGTCTCACGCAACTGCGCTTCGGGCTTTGAGTCGGTCACCAGTGCATACGAAAAGATCACCAGCGGATTCGATGATGTTGTGATTGCCGGTGGCACGGAGTCAATGACGAACATTCCGTTCATTTACAATGAGCGCATGACGGCGTTGTTTACCGGGCTGATGCGTTCAAAAACAGCAATGCAAAAACTGAAAACACTCCTGTCCTTCCGTCCGCATTTCCTGAAGCCGATTATTGGCGTAGTCTGTGGATTATCTGATCCCGTATGCGGCCTGAGCATGGGCCAGACTGCGGAGAACATCGCGAAGCAGTGTGGAATTACTCGTGAACAACAGGACGAATTTGCTCTCGCCAGTCACAAAAAGGCTTTTGCAAGCCGAGACAAGCTCGCCGATGAGATCATGGCTGTACCGGTGCAACCGAAGTATGAAGTGGTTTGTGAAACTGATAACGGACCACGTGAGGGACAGTCACTCGAGGCATTAGCAAAACTCAAACCGTACTTCGATCGAAAATCTGGCACTGTGACGGTTGGCAATGCCTGCCCAATCAGTGACGGAGCCAGTGCGCTTCTGATGATGAAGGAATCGAAAGCCGTCGAACGAGGGCTGTCGCCACTGGGTTACATCAAATCGTATTCGTACGAAGGCCTGAGCCCTACCGTGATGGGCCTCGGCCCCGTCTACGCCATTTCAACGGTCCTCAGAAAATCGGGCATGGATCTGGACCAAATGGCATTCGTCGAGATCAATGAAGCATTTGCGGCTCAGGTTCTGGGATGTGTGCAGCTGATCGAGTCCGATCAATTCGCAAAAAAGGAACTCGGCCGAACAAAAGCCATCGGCAGGCTGGAACACAACCGGCTCAACGTCAACGGTGGAGCCATTGCACTCGGCCACCCGGTCGGTGTCACTGGTAATCGTCTGATCCTGACAGCCCTGAAAGAGCTTCACCGTCGGCGTGAACAACATGCATTGGTATCTCTGTGCATCGGTGGAGGACAGGGCGGAGCGATCATTCTCGAACGAGCACATTGACCACACAGAAACGGAAAACGGCCTACAGAACGAAAGATCGATTTAAACCTCAAGATAAATCATTCGGCATCAACGATCAGTGACGACCAAAAGCCCTGCCGACAACGTAGAAATTACCACCACTGACAAGTCAGCACTGCTATGAGTTATTTCAAACGAATCATCGATGGCGACGTTGGAACTCTTGAGTTCGATACTCCGGATTCCAGCGTGAACATTCTTAGCGGTGCCGCTTTGACAGAACTGGAGCAGCACCTCAACGAGATTGCCGTTCGTTCCGACATCAAAGTGCTGCTGATTACGAGCGCAAAGAAATCGATTTTCATCGCCGGGGCCGACATCAAAGAGATCGATTCGATCACTGACCCACAGGAAGCCAGCGAAAAATGCAACCGTGGCAAACAGGTGTTTGACAAACTTGAGAAACTTCCGCAAACAACCGTCGCTGTAATCAACGGGGCATGTCTGGGCGGTGGGTACGAACTGTCGCTCGCCTGCAATTATCGCGTCGCCGGTTTCGCTGGGTGCGTCAAAATTGGTCTGCCCGAAGTTAGGCTAGGAATTCTTCCTGGCTTTGGTGGGTGCGTGCGTCTTCCGGAACTCATTGGCATTGCCAATGCCCTGTCGGTAATTCTGCCTGGGAAAGTCCTCGATGCGAATCGTGCACTCAAATTAGGAATGGTCGATCGACTGTTCTACGATCCGATCCTTGCCGACCAGGCAAAAACGTTTGCACGGGCTGTCTTGTCAAAAAAAGAAACGGTTCAACGGCAACGAAAACCGTTCGTCACCAGACTGTTGGAAGGAAACGCGGTTGGTCGGAGCATTCTGTTCCGTCAGGCTCGCAAGAATGTCCTCAAATCAACGGGCGGCAATTATCCTGCCCCATTGGTTGCGCTGGACACCGTCAAGAATATTGTTGGCACATCGCGAGAGGAAGCTTTCCAACTGGAAAGCGAGGGATTCGGCAAACTTGGTGCGTCAGAAATCTCAAAGAACCTGATTCACGTCTTCTACCTTGATGAACGCTACAAAAAGAAAACATGGAGTGATGCAGAACCCACTGTAAACCATGTCAAAAAAGTAGGCGTCGTTGGTGCTGGCGTAATGGGTGGCGGCATCGCGCAGTTGCTAGCCAAAAACAACATCATCTGTCGAATCAAAGACCTCAATAATCAGGCACTCTCCATTGCGTTGAAAACCGCTCACGACGTCTACAGGTATTTTTTAAAGACGAAACGCATGAAAAAGGGACAGGTCGATGCGCAGTTGAGTCTAATCTCGCCAACTACAACGTACGACGGATTTAAGAACGCTGATGTCGTCATTGAAGCAGTCGTGGAACGCATGACTGTCAAGAAACAGGTCTTCAAAGAACTGGACGAACTGGTCCAACCAAGCACCTGTTTGTTTACCAATACGTCGTCGCTGTCTGTGACGGAAATGGCACAATCCACAAACCGCCCTGACAAAGTTTGCGGGTTTCATTTTTTTAATCCGGTGCATCGTATGCCACTGCTGGAGATTATCGCCACAGAAAAAACAAGCGAAGAAACGCTGGCCACTGCGGTCGCCTTTGCAAGACAACTTGGCAAGATGGTCATCGTTGTCAAAGACAAAGAAGGCTTCATCGTCAACCGTATTCTCCTGCCATATATGAACGAAGCAGCATACCTTTTCGAGGAGGGAATCGACCCGAAGCGGCTGGACGATGTTGTCAAGCGATTTGGTTTGCCGATGGGTCCGATGGAACTGGCCGACGAAGTAGGGATCGACGTCGGGTATCACGTCGCCCAAATTTTAGAAACTGCGTATGGCGAACGCATGTGTGTCGCTGACATTCTGAAGGCGGTGCACAAGGCGGGAATGCTCGGCAGAAAGTCGGGTGAGGGATTTTATGTCCACACGGGTAAGCGAAAGACGGTCAACAGCAGAGTGCTGAACATGCGTGGAAACGCCACGTTCACGCTGGATAACGATACCACACTCAAACGCTTGATTTACATCATGATTAACGAAGCCTCGCGATGCATTGAAGAAGGCGTTGTTGAGTCCGCCAGCACGATCGATGTGGGCATGATTTACGGCACTGGGTTTCCGCCCTTCCGAGGTGGCTTGTTGCGATATGCAGATTCGGTGGGTGCCAAACATATCGTCGCGGACCTTAAAGAATTCCAAGACAGATTTGATCCGCATCGATTCGAACCAAGTCAACTGCTGCTGAAGATGGCAGATACCAACGACACGTTTTACCCATCGTAAAATCATGCAGTTCACAGAGGGAACACGTGCATCACAATGGAAAGAAGCAGGTGAATTATGAGTCTGTTCGATAAAAATATTGGCAAAGAAGCACGAGCATCGCTGGAATTCGCCGAGGACTCACGCGAGACCGAATGGCTTCACCCAAGCTTTGCCGCAATGCTGTATCAGGGACAGGTCAAGTGGGATCTGCTGCACCCGTTTCCCCGCCAGACCGACGAAGATAAAAAAATTGGTGATGATTTTATCGTGAAGCTTGAAGCATACCTGGAAGCAAACTACGACGCCGATGAAGTCGACAGGACGGGTGAGATTCCTGACAGCGTGTTGAAGGGACTTGCCGAACTTGGATGTTTTGCGATGAAGATCCCCACGAAATACAACGGACTCGGGTTAAGCCAGGTCAACTACAACCGGGCCCTGCACTTGACGGGAAGTTACTGCGGCAACCTGACCGCCCTCCTGTCTGCGCATCAGAGCATTGGTGTTCCGCAGCCACTGCTGATGTTTGGAACAGATGAGCAGAAGGAAAAGTTTCTGCCACGTTTTCGTGACGGCGCCATTTCTGCATTCGCACTCACAGAAGCCAATGCCGGCTCCGATCCACGAGCGATGACAACGACAGCGACACTGACAGAAGACGGATCGCATTACGTCATCAACGGTGAGAAACTCTGGTGCACCAACGGCACAAAAGCAAACGTTATCGTCGTCATGGCCGTCACACCACCAAAAATTGTGCGGGGCAAAGAACGCAAGCAGATCACCGCGTTCCTCGTCGAAATGGACACGCCAGGTGTCGAAGTTCTACACCGCTGCCGATTTATGGGACTCAAGGCGCTCTACAACGGTGTGATCAGATTTACAAATGTCAAAATCCCAAAGGAGAACATGATTCTGGGAGAGGGCGATGGACTGCGTCTCGCGCTGAAGACACTTAACACCGGACGGCTTTCCATACCGGCGGGCGTGACTGGCAGCAGCAAATGGTGCATGAACATCAATCGGAAATGGACAAACGAACGCGTTCAGTGGGGACATCCGATTGGCGAACATGAAACGATTGCTGGCAAGCAGGCAAAGATTGCCTCGGACACATTCGCGATGGACGCTGTCTGGAAGGTTGCCTCCACGATGGCAGACAACAAACACTTTGACATTCGGCTCGAAGCGGCCATTGCCAAACTGTTCAACACCGTAGCCCACTATGAAATCCTACAGCAGACACTTCAAATCCGAGGCGGCCGCGGGTTTGAAACTGCAGATTCACTGCGAGCACGAGGTGAGGAAGGAATTGCGATTGAACGATTGTTAAGAGATTCTCGCGTGAATCTTATTTTTGAAGGTTCATCGGAGATCATGCATCTGTTCATCGCGCGTGAAGCACTGGATTTCCATCTACAGCATATCGGTGCACTCTTCAAACCTGGTGTGCCACTCAGTGGCAAGATCGTGGCATTTCTCAAGATGATAAAGACCTATGCGTTGTGGTATCCAACGCTTTGGATACCGGTGCTGTCTGCCAATCAATTTGGCATGGACGTTCGGCTGAACCGTCACATGAGAATAGTTGCACGACTCAGTAAAAAGATGTCTCGGACTCTGTTCCACAAGATGGCGATCTATCAGAAAAAAATGGCAGAGAAGCAATTACTGATTAATCGCTTCGTGGACATCGGAACGGAACTATTCATTATGTCAGCGGCGTGTTCGTACGCAGACAGTTTACAAGCGGACGGACAGAATACGGAAAATGCAGTTGAACTGGCAGACTACTATTGCAAAGAAGCCGAAATACGCATCGGAAAACTATTCCGTGACATTGGCCGCAACAATGACGTAGCGACGCTCAAACTAAACAAGAGCTTTATGCAAGGAAATTTTGAATGGCTTGAAGATGAGATTGCGAAAAACTGCAAACCATCGCACCAAGAGGCTGACGACAAGGGATAGTACCTCTTTCCAATGAACGTGCCGCCTGGAATGGGCGACCGAAATAGGTGAGGGCATGACGCATCGACTCCAGCCCCCTTTCGAACCCAACACCTGCAAATTGAAATGAACATGGACACCAAAACGCCTCCAGTTGTGACTCGCGAGCAGCTAGCCAAAGGACTTGGCAAAAGTGCCTTCGCGTTTCGTGGGTACAATGTGACGAATCTTGGAAGAACACCGGAACTGCTTCGCCACCCGAAGTACGGGCAGATCGTTGAAAAATACCTTCAGCGTGCGAGCGACACCTGCACCGATGTGCTGAAATTTCCAGTCGACCTGGCTCAACGAGTTCGACTTGAAAAAGAAGCCACTCTTAAAGAGTACCATGAGTCGATTGCGCTGATTGTTGCCATGGAACTGGCACAGCTTGAGATTCTCGAAACATTTTTCGATATCTCACTGACCGACGCAAACATGATGTACGGTTTTAGCCTTGGCGAATTGACCGCGTTAACTGCCGGCGGAGTGTTAACGCTGGATGACGCCCTGGAGATTCCCCTCATGATGTCACAGGATGCGGCTGAACTTGCAGACGACGTCACCCTCTGTGTTTTGTTCTCCCGCTCCGGAAAATTCATTCCACGCAAAAACGTGCATCGGCTTTGCGCGGAGATCAATGCTGAGGGGAATGGGGTAATCGGCGTGTCAACATTTCTGGCTCCAAACTCGATGGTACTGATTGGTCAAAAGGACACTGTTCAGCGATTGAAAGAACGCAAGGGAGAAATTACCACAGAACGCATCTCCGTCAGGGTGAATGACGACAAATGGCCTCCACTGCATACGCCTATAGTCTGGCAGCGAAACATTACGGATCGCGCCCAATTTCTGATGCATACCATCGAAGGTGGGTTCACCTCGCCCACAACTCCTCTGTTCTCGATGGCGACTGGTGACTTCAGCTACGACGGCGATAACACCCGGGATGTTGTTGCTCAGTGGATCGACAAGCCGCAACTGCTCTGGGAGGCCATCGACGCAACACTGGCACGCGGTGTGGAAACGGTCATCCATATCGGACCGCAACCCAACATTATTCCTGCAACGTTTGGCCGACTGGCTGCGAATGTGGAGTTACTTACGAAAGACCGGCTACCAATGCATACGCTATCAAGAATTGTTCAGTACGGCTGGCTGTCTGCCGTACTGCCAAAACGGACGAATCTGCTGCGAGCGCCCAGCATCACACATGTGACGCTGGAAGACTGGCTGCTGCAACAAGACATCGAATGAATGCGTCATAGATTGGCCGTAAATAGATCGCACCATGAACACTCATGACAACCCGTATACCAACGAGTTCACACGTCTTCTGGCGATTGAAAGCCCAATCATCTGTGGCGCAATGTATCCGTGTTCAAACCCTGAACTGGTTGCAGCAGCATCTGAGGCGGGTGGGATCGGGATAGTACAGCCAATTAGTCTGACGTACGTGTACGGGTACGACTATCGTGCAGGGCTTAAGTATATCCGATCGCTGACGGGCAAACCGATCGGAGTCAACATGCTGGTTGAGGGCAGCGGTGGCACCTATCGGAAACGTCTTGAGGAATGGATGGACATCTCGCTGGAAGAAGGCGTTCGGTTTTTTGTTACGGCTCTTGGAAATCCACGTTGGATTGTGGACAAAGCCAGCCAGGTGGGCGGCATTGTTTTTCATGACGCCACCAATGCCACACATGCAAAGAAAGCACTCGACAATGGGGTTGATGGCTTTATCTGCGTCAACAATCGTGCGGGCGGACACGCTGGTGAGCTCACACCGCAAGCCCTTTACGATGCGATTTCACCATTGGGAATGCCGACAATCTGCGCGGGCGGTGTTGGTGGCCGCCATGCATTTCACGAGGCCCTGAAAATTGGCTACCTTGGCGTTCAGATGGGAACTCGCTTTATTGCGAGCAAAGAAGCTGCTGCGCACGACGACTATAAGAATGCGATTATTGCTGCCAAGGCGGCGGACATCGTACTGACCGAAAGAATCTCAGGCGTGCCTGTTTCAGTCATCAATACACCGTATATCCAACGACTTGGACTCAAGGCCGGCTGGCTGGCGAAAAAACTGCTGAAGGGTCGCCGAACCAAACACTGGATGCGTACGTTCTACGCGATTGTGTCGGGCATGAAACTTAAAAATGCCAGCCTCAGAGGATCACGTTACAAAGACTTTTTTCAGGCCGGGAAAAGTGTTGAGACGATTGATGGTGTCGCCAGCGTTGCTGACATCATGAACGAACTGCGTGATGATCATGACAACTCACGGGAACCAGCCATAGTCATTCGCTGATATGCGAGAAGCCAGTGCCTTGCACTTCTGCTCGAAGGTTCACCAGACCAGTCGGGGCGACAGGACTTGAACCTGCGACCTTTCGGCCCCACACAATGTGACTTTACTTGTCATGTATGTCTGAGGCGTTCTTCGAGTACCAAATTCTTAATCTGGCAAGCGATATAAACAGAAACAAGTAAAACTGGGCTTTTATTGTTACAGGCCAGATTCTCCATTGCCCTTTCAACAAAAAAAACGTTAACCTTCAGCAGGTTTGCGGGGAGAATTGCTACCAACTGCTGGCACATTCAAGCAGCTTTTTACGAGGACCACAAAGTTCTTGATTTTTTGTGGAGAATTATAGGAACAATTTCGGCACACATCTTTGATTTTCACAAGGTGTTAAGGAAGTGCCACAGGCTTCAATTGGTAGTTGATTTAAGAGTGTTACGAGCAGACGTTCGAAGGAACCAGAGATTTACCACAAACACAAGGCTATAAGTGCTTATGTTTTTTCCAAGGCGTAAACGTCAGAGATCTTTGCATTCCAATTATAAAAAACGAATTCGTAAACCACCTTTGCATTCCATTCCTCAAGTTGGTTTCGAGTGCCTTGAGCAACGGATTGTTCTGAGCGTTGATCCGTCGTTGGTAGTCCTCTCAACAACACAGGTTGATGCATTGTCGTCAGGATTGACGTCGTTTGCTCAGCGTCTGACAGAATCTCAGGCTGCTGACATGCTGGCTTCATCAGCTGCCGGTATTGGCCAGCCTCTTGGCACCGTTATTTCGTTTGGGGATGAGTTACGGACGAGTCTCACTGATCCGCTCGCAACAGCACTCTCGGGTCCACTTGATGTTGATGCAATTGAAACAGCAATTCAAGGAGCGGTTTCATCTGCCAGTTTTCTCTCCAATGTAACGGTCACGGCTAGTTCTGCCACGAATGCATCTGGTCAGGATGTACTGTGGCTTGAGCTGAATGTAACAGGTTCAGAAACGCTCCCAGACTTTGAACTCGATCTTGGGCAGGCGGGCATAGATGGTGCTTCTGGTTTGCTGTTAGCCCAGAAATTGTCTGTTGGTTCCGTGGCCGTTGATCTTGAGACAACTCTGGAAGCAGCTTTCAGTATTGGCTTAACGCTTACAGAGGGTCTTTCTGCAAATGAGATGGTGTGCATAAAAAGTGACTCAATTAAGGTCGGAGCAGAAGCAAGCTTTAGTGCTGGTGCAGCGATCACAGGCGTCGATGCTCGATTTGGGGCTATTCGTCTTGGTGATGATGGGGGCGCGAATGTGACAGGAGCTCTCAGCCTTGGAATAAATATTGATCTACAAGAGGGCAGCGACGGCTGCCTCTCATTGGGGGCACTCAATACGGATGTGCTGAGTAATATTTTTACCCAGACAGATATCTCAACTGAATTTGATGTAAGCATTCCATTCGAACTGGATATTGCTGGCTTTGATGAGTCTGGTCATGAGCTAGAAATTGGTATTAGTTCTTCTGATTTGCTCGATGCAAGCAGCCTTCAGATGACGTTACCAACAATTCATATTAGTGAAACTCCTTTTGATTTTGAGAAACTGAGTGAATTTTCTATTAACGATATCGGTGCATTCCTAGACGACCTTGGCTTGTGGATTCCAAATGTTGGCTCAGGATTTGAATTGCCCCTTATCGACTCTGACATTTCGGATCTTTTTGGCAGCGAATTTGAACTCGATTTTGGCACTTTATTCGATAGCCTGAAGAATCCTGAAGGTGAGTGGAGTTTTACGACGATCCAGCAACTCGATGACTTTTTTATTGACAGCTTTACAGCGTCGATTGGGTTGAATTGGAGCCCAATCGCTAATGCTATCGAGTGGACACTTCCGTTGTCCTATAGTTTTTCCAAATCAGCAGATCTTGAGTCAGGTGAACTCATTCCAGGCAATCTACCTCTTTCGGTTGCAGCAAATGGAGAGGCAACTTTCACACTTGCCGCCGGCCTGTCTATCACAGCGGGTGTGGCCATTACATCCTCAGCAAATGTCAATCCGGTCGAGAATACGACACTGCTCTCAGAGCTAAATGGTGGTTTGGGATTAACAAGTGGAATGTTGGTGACGGGTGATGATTTGCAGTTTAATTTGCGAGATGGAACTGTGGTGAGTGTTGATCTAGATAGCCTGGAGGTTGCCAATGGTACCGCATCAATAGGAGACCTCCTCACTCTTGTGAATAACGATGTAGACGCAAGTGGCAATTTAACACTTTCGCTGGATGCCAGTGCTCTCGTTGCAACTGATCTTACGACTCCTACATCGGACTCATCAACTTTTAGTGTGGCTGGCCCAAGTGTAAATGTGAGCATTGGAAATACGACATCCGTCGAGACATCTCTGGCTCCAATTGCGCTGGGTCTTCTTGTTCTGCCGACGGTCGAAAGCACTATTCAAGGTTCCTCGCTCGAAAGTTTTTCTCCTCGTGATCGGCTGTATATTCAGGAGGGTGAACTGAGTTCGTTAACGCTTGCAGTAGCGGCTGATCTAGAAGGAGGTGCGGCTCTTGGTCCGTTATCACTTTCCGTGTACTGCGGCACTGCAGAAGGAAATGCTGCAGTTTCCATGAACCTTGTCGATCCTGGTGTCGGTGCTGCCGACGATGGGCGAATTTATTTGTCTGAAATGGATGCAGATATTGTAAGCCTGTTTGATTACACCGTTTCTGCACCGACGCTCGATGGCATTTTCCAACTGCGCGTTACCCCTGAAGAAATTGAAACAGCCCTCGACATTGATTTCGGGGACTATGTTGACTATTGCGGGGCGGCAACTCTCTCAACAGTCCCAGACACCACACTTGTGCCATACCTCGAGCTCGATGCTGATATAAGTGGCGAAGGATGGTCTTTTTCAATCGATCCTAGTCAGAAATTGTCATCTGTGCTTGCTGGGCTGAGTGAGTTTTCACTTGATGATCTGCCGTCGATGCTGAGTTCTTTCCGCAGCTATCTAGAGGGATCAGGTCTTTGGGAATTCGAGATTCCTTGGTTCGATGTTTCCTTTGGTGAGATTTTTGAATTTGCTGATATTTTTGAAGGCATGCCGGAGTTTGATCTCGGAGAACTACTTGGCAGGCCAACCTACAGTGAAATCGATGACACCGTGCAGTGGCCTGATTTCAGCTTGGGTGATCTCGGGACTGATTTTTTAAATGCAATTGAGTTGGCACTTCCAGACCTCTCGGGCCTGGGTTGTTTTCCTGATCTTCAGCGACTTTCGTGGGAGCTTGATGACTTCATTGTTGAATGGGAAGGATGGACGCCTGGCGATGTGACTTCTGATCTTGATTTCCTTGGGCGTTTACGTGCCTGGTTTTCGCAAGCAGTTTTAGTATTCCCTGAGGTCCTACCGGAGCTACCGACATTCTCAGCTCACGGTAAGGATTTTGGGTTGCAGTTTGGGCGACTATTGTCTCTTCCTCAGTTCGCATGGAATAGTGACCCTTCCGCTTTCAATACATCTCTCGATTTGACGTGGCTAACTGCTCTGGATCCAAGTACTTTAAGTTTTGCAGGCCTCGACTTTGGTGGGCTTGAAAGTCTTGGTTTCGAGTTTGGTCAACTTTTTGTACCTCAGGCCAGCGGTGGTTATCTCCCTGATGGAATTAGTCTGCCAGCTGGTTTTTCAGTAAGCCTTACACCATCGCTCACAACACTCGATCTGGGTGGTCAAGCGTTAGCGCTTGATTTAGCGGTCACCCTAGCCAGCGCGGAATACCAGAAAAGTCTTGATTCAATCGATATCAGTAGCGGAGTTGCACTTGATGTCACTGCGTCAGGTGATCTGACGATGGTGTTCACTGGTTCTATGCAAGGGCGAGTGCTCGTTGATCTAGGAACTGGTTCCGTTTCTTTTGACAGTTCGGCCTCCTCAATAAACCTTGAGGCATCAATTGATTCTGGCTCGGGTCTCATACTCGCTGCAAATCTTGGTGGTTTAGCAGGCGTGTCCTTGGGGAAGGTGACAGACGAGGCTTGGGTAAGATTGTCTGATGGATCAGTTGTTGGTGCTGGTCCGGCTCCTGCCGCAACATTTTCTGTAACGGGTGACGGTACTGCCTCTGCGACGGCCGTGTTTGAAGCCTACCTTCCATTCTACGTCGAACTGTTGAGCACTGAGGTGTATGCGGGTGCAATGGATTTAGAAGCAACACTAGCTTTGAATCCCTCGACAGACTTTTCAATTAACTTTTCCTATGACGGCAGTGGTACTGACGATGGTGACGGTGGTGAGTACACGTCGATAATTGATGTTCTAAGTCACCCTGGTGCTTTTTTTAGTATCGATGGCTGGATTGATGGCGCTGCTCAACTCGTTGGACTTATGCGAACAACACTCGCCAACGATTTGGTGTCTGGGCTTCCACTTATAAACAAAGTAGATGTTTCAGAAAACGGCTTGCTTGGTCAGCTTGAAGGTTTTTTTGAGACTGTTGGTAGCTATAACTCCGCAGCTGAGCTGGATGTTTGGTTGGCAGAAAAACTACAAAATGATTTGAGTTACACGAGTCTTGAGTTAAAGCCAGCCGCAGATGCAGCGATCTCTGAGGACAGCTATTTCTACACCTTTTACACGAGGTCTAGTCCTTCAGGCACGCTTGTTGAACTTGATAAGGCGGATGAGACTATTTTTGAGGAACTGCTTACAGGTGACACCGAGTTGATCGTAGACCTTTGGTTAGCTTCGGTAACATCCACGACACTTGGTTCGCAAGACATTGACTTTGGCGTGGACTCTTTGGGCTTGAAGATTGAGGGCGATGCTTCAATAGACTTTGCCACAACATTTGTTTTGGATGTAGGACTTGGAGCAGGCCTTTCAAGGGGCTTTTTTATTGAGACTGATGACGATGATGAATTTACAACGCAGTTCGATGTTACGATGCCAGATGAGCTGTTTTTAGGATTTGGTCCATTGGTATTTAGCTATGACCGAACAGCTGGACAACCTGAACTGGAAGCCGCACTAAGCGTTGATTTGGGTTCTGAATCATATGGCTTGAGTAACCTGACAGATCTTTTCCAAAACACAACCATTGCAGGGAGTGTCCGTTCAGAAATTGGGGCTGATTTATCCGCGAGTATTTTTGGATCAGGTGGGCCTGGGATTGGGATCTCGTTAGCGATGGGATTCAATGACACGGCAGCACCTGGTGGTACTGCTGTTGATGTGTCTGCGCTGAATGCAGAAAAATTCTTCTTTGAGATAACAGATACGTACATTGATCTTGGTGGCCTGTTGTCTGGCCCTGTTGGTGAGATCTTTAGTACCGTTGACGCCATGATTGAGCCACTACGGCCAATTCTTGACCTTTTAACAAGTGAGATACCTGTTCTATCTGATATCTCCAAAATGGTTGGTGGGGGTGGAATCACCGTATTGGATGCGATTCGTACGATGGGAAACGGTGACTACGACGGAGCTGTAGACTTTATTGAAGCGGTGGATGGTGTGGCAGGAACCATCAGTTCGTTGGCAAGTGTAAGCGGCACGAGCAAAGTATCTTTGGGTAGAATCGAGGCTCCATCTAGTACCGCAGACAAAGCAGCATTCTTAGGTGCGTCGTCTTCAACAACTGCAGAGGGACTCATTCAAACATTTGAGGCCGTTGCAAGTGGTGACATCGTTGTGTCACCAACGGACAATCATCCAGAGTCTGGTGATTCAAGTGTTGCAGACGCGTATTCATCTGTAAGCAGTGGGGAATTCACGTTCCCGATCTTCGATGACCCAACAGGAGTTCTTGTAGATTTACTATTCGGCGGAAATCCAACACTCGTGCATTGGGATATGCCCGATCTTGTAGCCGGGTTCAGCCTTAGCCAGAGTTTTCCAATTTTCCCACCATTATTCGCAAAGTTTTTTGGTGGTTTTGAGTTTGCCACCGACTTTTCTCTCGGGTACGACACACGGGGTATTCGGCAGGCCATGGAGGGTGGCCTCAGTGCCTCCAAAGTTGCCAGCAAAATCCTCAACGGTGTATTCCTAGGCGACGTTGACTCTGGAGGACATGACAAGCCCGAACTGACTTTTACCGCAACTATTGGGGCTGGAGCCGAATTAAATGTTGTGGTTGCTAAGGCCGGCGTCGATGCTGGTGTGCGAGGAACCTTAGGTGCAAATCTCAAGGATAACAATGATGATGGCAAGGTTCATCTTGATGAATTGGTCACAAATCTTCGGAGTGGGCCGGAATGCATTTTTGACCTGGAAGGATCAGTCGATGCCTTTTTTGAGGCATTCATCAAAGTTGGTCTCTCAACTCCTTTTGGGTTTCTAACCCTGTGGGGCGATCGATTCGAACTAGTCAATGAAACGTTATATGACTGGAATTTTGTCACGTGCCCACCTGTTGAGCCGGATATTGCAAGTCTCGATGGGACAACACTCGTTCTACATTCTGGACCACTAGCAACACAGGTCTTGCCAGGTGAAACTGAAGATGACGATGAGGAATTTAGTGTTCAGTACGACAGTGCATCAAATCAGTATGTTGTTACAGCCTATGACTTTGAAGAACGATTCGGCTTTGCTTCGGTGAATCAGATTGAGTTCGACGCTGGTCTCGGTAACGACAGCATTGAGATTGGATCGTTGGTTACCATTCCTGTGCTTGGCTATGGTGGACCTGGAAACGACAACCTTATTGGTGGCAGCGGACCGAATGTTCTATACGGGGATGCAGGGGCCGTGGCAGGCACTGAGGGCAGTGACAAACTCAAAGGTAGACAGTCCGATGACACCTTTTACGGTGGTGGAAAAAACGACGTGCTCGTTGGGTACGGTGGTCGTGATACGCTTTCTGGTGATGCTGGTGCTGATCAACTGATCGGAGATGATGAAGCAGGTGATTTATCAGAAGCACCTGATGGATTCGGACTCGGTGCCCCAGGCGCAGACACAATTACCGGCGGAGATGATGGAGATACAATTCTCGCCGGAGAAGGTGACGATGTCATTCAAGGGGAAAATGGATCCGACACAATCGACGCAGGTTCGGGGCATGACTATGTCGAAGGCGGCGAGGGTAATGATAAGATTTATGGGCGCGCCGGAAACGATCAGATTTGGGGCGAAGATGCGGCGGGTCTTCTTACTGATGGTGATGTGAATGTTAATGCTGACCTGATCGAGGGCGGCGAGGGTTACAACACTATCTACGGTGGCCCAGGGTACGACATTATCTATGCAACGAGTGAGCCAGATGGAGTTACCGGGAGTTCCGGCCTAACTCAGCCCTACGAAGGATCGATAAGCTTTCTCTCCGGTAACTTTTCGTCGTTCGTTGATGGTGGTGACGGAGCAGACACAATCTATGGCACTGACGGGCGAGATTATTTGGTTGGAGGTTTTCAAGCAGATTACATTGAAACTGGTGATGGTGGTGATTTTGTCAACGCTGGACCGGGCAACGATGCTGTTATCGTGACGGCTGGGAACGCAGAGATCTATCTTGGTGATGGTAGTGACGTTGTTGACGGCGGTTCTGGTGACAATTGGATTGAAGGTGGCCCCGGCCACGACAAAGTGTTTGCTCGACGTGGTTCTGACACAGTGTATGGCGGTTCAACTTCTCGTAGTTATGAGTTACGCCAAATAGACGAAGCAATCGGAGCGATTATCGACCCGCTTCACGGTGGATTTTCTGCTGTTGTTGCTGCAGAAACCTGTGAACCAGAAATTTCATTTCATCCAGAGGTCTATCCCAGCACACCAAATCAATTGACGGGGAGAATTTTTGTTGATCGTAATGCGAATGGCATATTCGATGGTGGCGAGCAAGATGCACCAGATGATGAATTCTGGAAGCTGGCAGTAGCCACGTCTTCATGGACCCACGTCTATGAAGCAGAGCAGCCCGGTGGCCAGTTTGTGGTTCCTGTTGAGCCCAGTCTGCCTGATGGGTTTATGCGACTTATCGTAACTGGTCTTCCTACCGGATGGATTGCGACAACACCAATTATTAACTCAGTCACACTTCCTTCAACCGGCTCTCTTGACCTTGGCTTTTACAAACTTGGTAATGTGTCTGGGAACGTCAGGAAGCAAGTTGGCCAGAATGAACAACAGCCAGCAGATGGAAAAACAGTCTTTCTTGATGCGAATGGTGATGGAGAGTTTGACGCTACTGAGCAGTCGGTCAATACAAATGCTCAAGGCAAGTATGGTTTTTCAAATGTATCGCCGGGCGAGTATGGTGTGTTTGTTGTTCCGCAATCTTCCTGTGATGTCGTATCTCCTCGCCCAAGTTTTGTGACAGTAACCAGTGGCGCGAGTGTTGAAGTGGCACCAATTACGATCGCCATGAATAATTCACCCGTTGTTGAGCATGTTTTTCTTGGGAGCGATGAAACTGGGGCTATGGTTTGGCAACCGGTTCCTGATGGTCCGGAGCAAACGCAACCACTCCAACCAGACCACCCAATAGATCACATTGCAGTTGATTTCTGTGCTGCCGGACTAGCATCTATTTCAGCAGGTTTTGAACTTGTCAGTCTCGATAGTTCGGAAAAAGAAACTCCCGTCGGGCTTGAGTATGATTCTGCTGTTGGCAATCGGGTTGTTTTCGTGGTCGGATCAAAGAGTCAACCAGTTGCCCTCCAGACTGGCAACTATGAATTGCGTATCGGGGACACCACCATCAGGGATCTGAATGGTGAGTTATTAGATGGAGAATGGATAAATCCATCAGCAGTCAATCCAACTGGGTCATATTACGTGAGCGGTGACGGTATCGCTGGTGGCGACTTCGCATTTCAATTTTCAGTACGAGCACCTGAAGCTCATGGAGTGTCGATGGCTAGCGGACTTTCCTCTGCCTCAGCGAGTGCAGTTGTTACGACATCTACTATCGAAGGATCTGTCTGGTGGCATGATCCTGACGATGCCACCCTCGAACGAACAGCATCAGAGCAAGGGGTAAATGGCCAGAAGGTTACAGTCCTTGGACAAAATACTGGAATCTCGCGGTCAGCTATAACGGCAGATATTGATCTGAATGGTAATGGTCTAATTAGTGCTAACGAAATAGGACGGTACCAATTCACTGAACTTCCAGAAGACACATATACCGTTTCTCAGGACCCAGCAAATCCGTGGGTGCAGAAGACTCCTGGTGGAAGAATGACCGCTCAGGATCTCATAGCGGCTACCTACAGTATAACTACAAACAAAAGCACATTCTCAGTGATTGATGTGACAGCACAAACGGCAACGCCAATTACAGGTGCTACGTTCGGCGAGTTTGCTGTATGGGACGTTGCAGCAATTGGTAACGGGTCTGTGTACGCAACAGGTGCCTCGTTACTTTCTGCAGGGGCAGGAGTTGTTACCCCGCTTGGTCAAGGCGGCCTTTGGCGTGTTGATCTCGATAGTGGGTCAGTAGTGGATCTTGGGCCAGTACTTGGTGGAGAAGTCGTTGTATCACTTGATGTGCTTGATCATCAGCGACTTGTTGGCCTTACAGCGAGTGGCATGCTTGTAACCTATGCCACGGCTAGCAGCAGTTGGCTAAGTCATGGGCTTATTCGTGATTCAAGGCAGCCACGGCAGTACTATCCAGTTGGTGATATTGCAGTTGTATCTGCTAATGAGATTTATGCCATTCTCGATATTGAACAGCCTTCAACGAGTGGCGTAAGTACGTCACAGGTGCTTGGACGAATCGACCTGACAGTTGCTGGTGGGAATACTGTGACACTTCAGGAATACAAGAAATCTCCAAACCCTATCAATCGGCTAGTAGGTTTGGAAATAGACCACGCTGGGAATCTGATTGCTCTTGATGACATGAATGATTTGTGGTCGTTATCGACGACTGGTCCAGCAACGCCTATTACGGCCGGGGGTCTCAATGGGCTGAGTACTTTCCAGACCGGCGGCCTCTCGAACATGCCTTCGGAATTGATACGAGATGATTCTATGCTTGACTTTATCATTGAGTTGGGATTGGGAGAGACCGTAGACATCGGCTTTGGTGATGAACCAGATTACGAGTATTTGCCAGATGGAGATGATTGGATTGACGGTGGCTGCGGCACTGAAGCAGATGAGTTACACGGAGACGACGGATCAGATCTTAATTGGTGGATTGTTTCAGAAGGTGGGAATGATCGGATTCGCGGGAGAGGTGGTGACGACACAATTTATGGTGGGCTTCAGGGAGACTATCTCTACGGAGATGCTGGTATCGATACCATCACAGGCGGAGCATCTGAGCCTAATCGAATTGAAGGTGGTGACGACGATGACACGCTTACGGGTGGTGCTGATCGCGACATTGCTTTGGGTCAGGCTGGTAACGATGTAATTGCAACATTAGGCGGAAATGATGCTGTCATTGGTGGTGCCGATGATGACCGACTGAGTGGGGGTGATGGTGATGACATGATGATCGGTGGTGATGGTGGAGACGAGGTGGTTGGGAATGCTGGTAATGATGTGCTATTTGTTGTTGATGTTTCCTTGGGTGCAGAGTTTTCAGAACAGCCATGGTCGGGTGGTATCTCTGATTCATACGACGGAGGAGCAGGTGAGGACTTGATTGTTGTGAACGATGACATTGATGTCACATTAACCAATATAAACCTTCAGATGTCTGCCTATGGAAGCCACACCGTCAGGAATATTGAAGTAGCGCACCTCACTGGCGGAGCGTCTGCAAATACGATAGACGCTGCCGGTTTTTCAGGGCCCACGATAATTCGCGGAAATGGCGAAGACGATGTTTTGCGTGGTGGATCAGATACAGATGTCATTGAAGGGGGTGACGGCAATGACGCAATCACGGCGAATGCTGGTAATGACACAATTACTGGAGGTGCTGGGACGAATACCCTCACCGGCGGAGGTGATAATGATACGTATCTTTTCACTGATATTACGGCAACAGACACGGTACTTGAGTCAGCAGCGGGCGGGAATGACCGACTTGACTTAACAGCAGTTTCATCTGATCTGACGCTAGCGGTTGGGAATGGAACAGAAACACAGGCACTTGTAATTGAGAAACAGTCAGGGCTGCTTACTGTGAAGGTGACTGACGACGAAGTGGAGACAATCCAACTTGGTGCAGGAGATGATGATCTTCGAATTAAAGATGGCGGATCTACTATTGCTAGCATCGACGCCGGTAATGGCACGGATCTTGTCTCTTACCAGGGCGGGTACCAGGCATGGTCTGCTTGGAGTAGTAATATTGCGGTTGACCTAGAAGCCGGAACAGCAACTGGATTTGGTGGTCTCGTCAATGTAGAAAATGCTGAGGGCGGGGATGCTGACGACACGCTTCGTGGAACAGAGTGGTCGAATGCACTGTCAGGAAACGCTGGAAACGATACCCTTGAGGGTCGAGCTGGTAATGACACGTATTACTTTGCAGACGTCGCTTCCAAAGATCAAGTCAACGATCCAAGTGGAGTTGATACCCTTGATTTTACAGAATTTTCAAGCAGTTTGACCTTAGCGGTTGGTGATGGAAGTGAGCCAGCTCCTATCGTAGTTGTAGGGGGAGCCGGTGCTTTCGAAGCAAAAGTGCTTTCTGACACAATCGAGTCAATTTTGCTTGGTGACGGGAATGACGTTCTTCAAATGAAAGCCGGGAGTTCAACAGCTGCAACTGTTGACGCAGGTGGTGGTTCTGATGCTGTGACCTATCAAGGCGGATATGGCTCATGGTCGGCGTGGAGTAGTGCTGTCACGGTGAATCTGGACTCTGGCATCGCTACAGGTTTTGCAGGAATCCTTAATGTAGAAGATGCACATGGAGGTGATGGGGCTGACACACTACTCGGCTCAAGCGGCAATAATGCTCTTTGGGGTTTCATTGGTGACGACAGTATTGAAGGCTTTGCGGGTGAAGACACGCTCGTTGGCGGTATCGGTGCGGACTCACTCGCTGGTGGATTGGACAACGACACATATGTCTTCACAGATATTTTCGGTAATGATGTAATTATTGAAAATCCTGGTGAAGGAAGCAGTGACTCGATGAATTTTTCAGCTGTGTCTGTAGCGTTAGAAGTTGAGCTTGGGAGTGTCTCGGTAAGCGACGGAATCTCTACCGCGACGCACTCAGGTGATAATATCGAAGAAGTTGTTGGGGGCTCAGCTGATGATGACTTTGTGATGACGAGCCCGAGTGTTATTTTCCCTGGTACTCTCGATGGTGGGGGTGGAAGCAACACACTTTGGTATGACGACCCTACTGCTTCTATTGTTTCTGATGTTGAGTTATCACTGACGCCAAATATTCAGTCGGCTATTAACTTTGACGCTGTGTCTGCGATCGAATGGCTAGAAAACGAATCTCTCTCCGGGCCAGTGAAACTTGGTAGAGATTATGATTTTGATTCTTACATTAATCCTGCAACACCAGTGACATATTTTGCTGGTGTCGCAAAAACAGATTTTCTCGGCGGATCATTCAACCTTCTTGAAGCCGAGACGGTGGATAGCAACAACTTCGTCTATGCTCGAATGGAAGCCTACGGACGGCTTGTAAAATTCCCAGCGAATGCTTCATGGACGTTACACCTTGCCGGATTAAGTTCTGCTGAAACTCCAGTACTTGTAAAACCTGGGGATGATTCACAAACTGATGCTGGTCTTCGATTACCTATTGAGGTAAACGGCCTTATTAGTCTACGACGAGACGTGGCAGGCATTCTCTACATTGACAATGGAACGGCACTTCGGGTGGTAACGAAGAATGGTGATGGGGCAAACCAAACCATTGAGCCCGGCTACAGGGTAGTCGGTGCTGAAATAATTGGTGGTGTGAGCTACATTCTACTTCACGATAAATTTTTCAATGGCATGGCGTGGGTATTGAACTCAAGTTGGGAATGGTCCTCTTCAACAACATTTATTGATGGCAGTGCAGAAGGCTTACAAGCAGAGATAGATTTTAACCTCGATATTAATCTTGATGGATCGATCGGGTCTTAGTGAAAGCATTCGGGCGTGCCCCCCAACATGACGGACAACGACCTGGCTTTTATCAACCTGAGCCTGACGATTCCCCATACCTGAATGTGACGCTCACCACGCTGGCTGAAGTGATCGATGACAGAACCCATGCTTTCACACCTAGGCTATTTAGTCATTTAAAAGTCGACTGTTTAAGTCGACACTCTTGCACAAGCAGTTTGAAGTGTACAAGCTCGAGGAAGCAAGCATGATCAGAACACATTCCGTCTCCGACAAATCCTGTTTCCAATTGGCACCCATGACTCTCAGTGGGTAGCAATTGGATACGTTTCGTACCGTATGCACAAAAACTGAATGAACAAGTCGGGGCGACAGGACTTGAACCTGCGACCTTTCGGCCCCCAGAATTTTCCAGCCAACCTCTACAAAAATTCCAAAACCACTTTGATTCATGCGTTGTAACGTAACTCAAACGTTTCGACAACTCATTCCAAATTCCCCGTTTATTTCACTTATTGCATCCATTGCAGAGGTTTATCGGGGACGCAATTCTACAAAACAAGAGGCTGAGGTGGGACACCTCAGCGTGAACCCTCGGACGATTTAACTGACCGAGCTTTACATAGGCTCCATCACCCTGCTGAAAGCTCT
>WLWE01000457.1_pt1 | contig 34917 bp, 28 predicted proteins | sample 6718301 | NCBI WGS metagenome assembly WLWE01 (sample SAMN12718691, study PRJNA515312) | sponge metagenome | isolation source: marine sponge | host: Mycale hentscheli | place: New Zealand: South Island, Marlborough, Capsize Point | collected 2003-05-01
GCTTCCCAAGTGATATTTCCACCTTCAGAAGAACCTTGACCAGTGAGAATACGCACATCTGTTGAAGATCCCAGAGCATTCTTAATTTCAATAACAGACACATTTGAAGGAGTCGAACTTGATTCAAATAACTTGGCACTTGAGTTGGAAGGATCTGGCGTTTCAGTGATATTTCCAGTTGAATTACCAATCGTGATGTCGTAAGGATCAAGCAGCCATTCACCTGCTAATCCATTCACTGCGGAAACATCAATAAGTTCAGGTTGGGCTAGCAAATAGGAACCAGACGTCTCAATGCGCCCACCGTCACCCCCGAGCGGTCCACCGGTCGCCAGGAATGTGCCTTCGGCAACGGTGCCACCGGACGGGTTATTCAGATCACTCCAGATCACAACGGTGCCGCCCTTGCCTTCGCCAGTTGAGGAGGCATCCACCAAAGATCCTGGCTGCATCCAGGTCTGCACGGCCTGACGCACCGTGTCATCGCTGTTCTGCCAGCTTCCGCCAACCAAAACCTCTCCACCATTGCGCTGTCCCGTCGCCAACAGCTGGGAGTCGGCGCCCACCTTGATGAGATCGGCCGTCAGCGCGATCGAACCACCATCGCCTTCGGCATTGCTTGCCGACAGCTGACTCGCGGTGATGTCGATGCGGCCTTCAGGCGCATCGACCAGCAAGGACTCCTCTACATCGATGCGGATACCATCCATGCGAATCCATGGCCGGTCTTGTCCGGTAAGAGAGCCGCGAAGACCTAACCGTCCTGGGAATGGATCACCCCTTAAGGGAAAGAGATCGGCCTGGGGAGTGCTGAAGACATCGAAGACACCACCAGGAAAATGCAGTTGCGTGGCTGTGCTCAACGTGAGCTGAGGAACCTGTAGGAATGTGCCACCAGGCATCAATTGGATGCCGCCAGGCGACAGCAAAAAAAGATGGGCCGGAGCCGTGAGCGAAACGGTCTTATCAATAAAACTGCCCTCAGCTGCCGTGACACCCAAGACCAAATTGCGAATGCCATCGCTCTGAATCTCCACCCCTTGGATCGCACCGCGGGTGTCAAAGCGACTGAGTCGGTGAAACCGATTCCGACCCGAATCACTTCCACCATCAATCCGGCACAGGCCGGCCCTGCAGCTTCCCCCCTCCACTCCGTTCACCCGGCTGCCAAGACCCTGGCCAGCCTTGACCTCAGCACGAGCAGCTGGAGCCTGAAGGGACGCCAATAGCAACAGTGGCAGCATCACCCTTTTCATTGAAGGCTCCAGAGCAAACATGTGGGTCGATGATTCCAAATAAACAGCGCTTCACCCTAGGCATATTTCCCGAAAATCACTAATCTTCCCGAGCGTTAAACGCCGATCCCTCCATGCTGCTGCTTTTGGCGCAACTGGTTGCCCCGCCACTGCAGCCTGGTCCCGTCCGCATCCCTGAACCCATCCCCACCGAGCGGCCCCCCTCCCCTCCTGCTGGCGACGTTCCCCTTGATCCAGCCTCCCTACAAGAACCGCAACAACCACAACAGCCCAAGCCCCAGGAACAAACGACAGCACCGTGGTCCCCACCCGTCGGAGGATCAGCCCCCTACGACTCCAAACAACTCGCTGACATCCTCAGCACCTGCTCGGAGAGCAGTCCTTCCCTCAGCCTGCAGCGCTGCGCTGAAGCACTAACAGCGCGACTACAGCGCGATGGCTACGTCAACTCGCGCGTGTACGTAGAAACGGAGCCAGCCCCAGGGCGCCTGGTCGTGGTGACGGGGCGATTGGTCGAACTCCATGTGGAGGCGACAACGCCTGCTCTCGAACGGCGCGTGCGCAAAGCTCTCGCGAACCTGATTCAGCAGCCATTACAACTTCCAGCACTTCAAACCCGCCTTCGCCAACTCAAACAACAACAAGTGGTTGGAAGCATTTCTGGGAGCCTGGGGAAGCTGGCTAGCGATCCCACCCAAGCGGTGCTGCGCATCACCGTGACCCCTCCCACGCACCCCTGGCGCGGCGATCTGAGTTTGCGCAATGACGGCAACGCCGGAAGTGGGGAATGGAGAGCTCTCGCGATTCTTCAGAAGCAGCACGTTCTGATGGACGGGGACGTGCTTCAGCTGTACGGAGAAGGGAATGCCGATAGCGATCCTGAATTTGGAGCTGGCATTGGGTCAATCAGTTACACCCTCCCCCTGGCCGACACCATCAGCTTCACGGGCTCCTTTGGCGCAAGTCGTCGCAACTTTGTGGAAGCGAGCGGGCTGTCCCATGGCCTGAGCTTTCGTCAGTATCAAGGCTTGGGTCAATTCCAATGGACCTTTGCGGAAAACGACAACCAGAGTTGGTATGCCTTTGCTGGCGTCAGCGCCAACCACAACAACAGTTACCTCAACGATCAATCCTTCCCATTCATCTTGGGGGGAGGTCTTGATGGGGATCTCACCACTGGCTACCTACGCCTAGGAATCGGCAATGGCGGGCAATACGGCTCATGGGCCTGGTCTGGCCAGGTCTATGGCCTGCAAGGGATTGCCGGTTTCAGCTCAGCCGATGAGTTGAGCAATCTGGCCTTTTTTGGAGTGAATCCCGGTGAATCCAGGGCTCTCGGCGGAATTTTGACCAACGGCTGGTCGCTGAGCAGAACCCTGCAACTCTCCTTAAGGGCCGCTGGCCAGATTTCCTTCAATGAGCTCACGAACGATATGGGGTTTTCCCTGGGGAGCGACACAGGCCTCCGTGGTTTACCGGGAACGTTGATCAGCGGAGACAATGGCTGGCTGGCCAGCACTGAGCTGAGCTGGACCTTCTGGCAAAAAGATCAAAACGCCTTTCAACTCGTGCCTTTCATTGGGATGGGAGGCATCTCAACCAATCGCGATGACATCACCATTTCTGACACGATCGGATCTGGAGGGATGTTGCTGCGTTGGCTCAATGGCCAGCACTGGAGCGTGGAGCTCGGCTGGATTGACCAATTCAATGCAGACAACAACACAGAGATCTGGGACGACTGGCTGCTCGGCAACGGGCTCTACGGCAAGGTCCGATTCCGCTTTTAACCCGTCTCAACAGACCGATCGTTCAGTCGAGCAGTCCACGCTTCTGCAGCGGCTGTAAGTCCACAAGCCGTAAGCCGCCATCCTCTTCGGCAACAATGTTTCTTTGGCGAAGCTTGCTGAGGGTGCGAGACGCCGTTTCGCGAGCCAAACCAGCCAACAAGGCGAGTTCTCGCTGAGCAAGCGGGGGAATGAGAGCCTGAGGATCAGCGTCGGAGCCAGCATTCTTGCGGGCGAGATAGGCCAAAGCATCCAGCAGTCGGGACGTGGCATCCGCACTTTGAAGCGCAAATCTCCTGTTGAGATCACGCAAGCGCGCGGCCTCTAAGCGTGCAAGCGCCAAGGCGAAGCTTGCCTGTTTCGCCAGCAGTGCCGCAAACGGTGCCGCACGGAGCTTGACCAAACAAAGAGGGGTAAGAGCCACCACATCAGCGGAACGCACCGCACCATCGAGAGCAGCCATTTCCCCAAAGACATCACCAGCACCAAGCAGCGACATCACCACCTCATCACCGTCCATGGTGTAGGTCCGCACTTTGGCTAGGCCGGAGCGAAGCAAGAACACAGATTCTCCCCAGTCTTGTTCCATCACGATCACTTGATCTGGCTGATGGGACGACTCGCGATGCCGATCGAGCAATTGCATCAGCTGGTCGTGTTCTAGAGACTCAAACATCTGCATCTCAGCCAATGCAGTGACAGAAAAGGTAGACATCTCAGAACTGGATCAAAAGCAACACCCAAATCAGCTTGCAGAGCAAATGAAGGCTCTGATCCAAAGAAAGAGTGAAGCGATAACGAATCTTCAACCAATCAATGATGGCGTGCAGCAGCGTTTCCAACAGCCCCAGCAGGGGGACACCCGTGAGAAGTGCAACGGCAAGCCCATGGGTGGAAGCGTGAGAGCCCAGCCACCAACTCCAATGGAGCGTCTCATCACGGCCAGGAATCTTCTCCACTGCCATGCGGTCGCTCTGCAACACAAAATCACAGACGAAATGCGCAAGCGCCAACAGGATCAACAGATTGAGTGATTCCATCAACGATGCGGACATAGGCCGCAACCGCTAGAGCAGAGGAAGCCAATGAGTTATCACACCATGCTGGGCGTCCATCCGCGACTGAGCCAGTTGCTGGTTACTCATCTCAAAGAACTGAAAGCCGAATCCCTGCAATTTGCGAGCGGAGATGTCGTGATAGAGGAGCAGGAGCATGCCGATGACATTCTGCTGCTGCTGAGCGGAGAGCTGAGTGTCGAAATTGGAGCCCAACGTGAATTAGCCCGGATCAAGCCAGGTGAACTGCTCGGGGAGATGGGGCTATCAGGGGACAATCGCCATTGCGCAACGGTACGCGTGCAAAACGGTCCCGCGGAGATCATCCGAGTCAATGCCGATGCCTTGCTGCGCTTGGCCCTCTTTGATGGCGATCTTGCTCTTGAAATGCTCGCCCTCAGCAGCGCACGCTGCAGGCAAGGCAATCAGATCACAGTGCTGCTCCTGGACTCCATCCAAGCGCTGTCAGAGGGGAACATCCTCCAATTGGAGCGTTGCATTAACCACCTACAAACGGAAGCTGGTGGCTTCCAGACCGCGGCCCAGCAGTTGGCCAGCATCCGTGCGCGCCTTGACTTCCCTGATGCGAGTTCATCAAGGAGCGAATGAAGGCCAGACGCTAAATCGCCCCACAGGAAGGTGAACATGATCGTTAAGTGCCGCTTCAAGAAAACGACGGAGATCAATCAGCAAAGTGCTCTGACAAGCCTATTGATTGCCTTAGAGGCTCAAGGCCATCAGGCAACACATATATCAGTAATTCATCAAGTTTCAGGCCTTTTTCAGATCTTCCTTTTGAGCCGTCCCCGCAAAGAGCCAACCAAAATTTAAACGATAAATCCTTACTAGAACCATTACATTTACAGCTAAATTGACCCCGCCAAGATAAGATAAGATACAGAAACTGAAACATCTACATTATTGCAATGAAACTGAAATTGCACGAACGACTTCAGAGCCTGAAAATGGTGGCCGGCTTGGCCACATTTCTCAAAGACCCAAGCTCACTTGACAGCATCTTTGCAGTATCGAACAGCGTCAAAGATGGTCCGCTAGGTGAACAAACCGTGCGACACCTGCTCTCAAATAGTCAGTTCAAAGCCCTCGTCGACGAAGGCTGGAGACCGGCTCGGATTGATCTACAAAAATTGCAAACCCTGCCTGAAGGCAGCCTCGGACGTTGCTATGCCGATCAGCTGATCAACCAGGGCATCACTCCCGACACCCTGATTGATCCCTCGCCAGTGACCAACGCAAACGAATTCGTGATTCACCGGCTCAAAGAGACCCACGACATTGTTCATGTACTCACAGGATTTGGGGTTGATGGCATCAGCGAAATAGGCCTTCAGGGCTTCAACCTGGCTCAGAACCGCTCTCCTCTTGCGGTGATGCTGATTTTCGGATCCATGCTTAGCAGCCTGCAAAATGATGATCCACTTGAGCCGCTTCTGCGCGCACTCGCCCATGGTTTCCAGATGGGACTTGATGCTGAGCTCGTTGTGGGCCGAAAACTAGAAGAAGGCTGGGAACGGCCCCTACAAGAGTGGCGCAAGGAACTCAAACTGCCCCTCAGGCCAGAACATTGAAAGGCCTCAACAAGCGCACCTAGCAGGGCCTCGAGGACTTGCTCTATTCGTTCAAAAACAAGACGTCTCTCACCAACGGGGGAAAGCAATGAGATCCCGCTGACGACAAACAGCACCTTGAACGATTCTCAAGAGAGAGCCTCAGAAAATCATCCCAAATGTTGTTTTAAGTCCGCACTAGCCGCCTCTAAGGCTCCATCGAGGGCACCACCATTACGGCCACCCGCCTGAGCCAGATTCGGGCGGCCACCTCCGCCACCACCGCAAAGCTTGGCAATCGAGCCAATGAACTTGCCCGCCTGCTGACCACAAGCGATGACGGCTTTGCCAAAAGCTGCCACCAAAATCACTTTCCCTTGGTCGCTCGGGTCAGGCAAACCTCCCAGCACAACAGCCGAGGCATCGCCCAACTGGTCGAGCAATCCCAAAGCGGCGCCTTGCAATCCATCACCATCCACACCATCAAGGCGAGCCACCAACAGCTGATAATCACCAACCGCTACAGCTTGGGTAGCCATGGCCGCCGACTTGGCGACAGCTAATTCAGCCCGGGCCGCAGTCAACGCCTTTTGGCTGCTCTTCAGCTCCTCCTGCAATGCCGACACGCGCTCAACGATCTCGCCGGGTTGTGCCTTAAAGCGATCACCAAGCTGCTTCACCACGGCCTCACGCTCATTGAGATAGGCCAGCACAGAAGCACCCGCAACCGCTTCAATTCTGCGGATCCCAGCCGCAACACCACTCTCGCTCACGATCTTGAACAAACCAATCTCAGCCGTGTTGCTCACGTGTGTGCCACCACAAAGCTCCATCGACACGCCGGGAACATCAACCACGCGAACCACATCGGCATACTTCTCGCCAAACATCGCCACGGCACCAGCCGCCTTCGCTTCATCAATGGCCATCTCATTGACGTCAAGACCGTGCGCATCGCTGATCCAGCCATTGATCAAGATCTCGATCTGCTCAAGTTCGCCAGGTTTCACGGCCCTTGAGCAGTGGAAATCAAAACGCAGTCGCTCAAAATCAACGAGCGATCCGGCCTGCCCTATTCCCGGATCCACCACCTGCTTCAAGGCTGCTTGCAGCAGATGTGTCGCCGTGTGATTCGCCTGGGCACGACGGCGGCAGGCGCGATCCACTTGACCATGCACCAGATCACCAACCTCGAGGCGGCCACGCTGAACCCTGCCGCTGTGGACGAACACCCCACGGTTGCGGCTAACGCCCTCAATCACGACAATCAAGCCGTTGCCATCCCGGCCATCACTCACCAAAAGGCCGCGATCACCCACCTGACCACCTCCCTCTCCATAAAAAGGGGTGCGGTCCAACACCACCTGCACCGCATCACCATCCGAGGCGGATGTAGCAGCTTCGCCATTAACCAATAAGGCCTGCACGCTGCTGTTGGTCGGCGTTAGCAGTTCATATCCCTCAAATGCTGTGGCATTGAGATCAGCTGCCACTTGATCGATCGCATCCTGGAGCGTGAGATCGATACTGACCGCCGCGGCCTTCGCCCGCTGACGCTGTTGCTCCATCGCCTGCTCGAATCCAGCCAGATCAACATCGAGGCCTTGCTCTTCGGCAATTTCCTGGGTGAGCTCCAGAGGGAAGCCATAGGTGTCGTAGAGCTCAAACGCTTGGGCACCACTGATCTGTTTGGGCTTGCTCTCCAGAACATCTGCCAACAACTTCTCCCCACGCTCCAGGGTTTCCAAAAAGCGCGACTCCTCCCTCTGAAGCTCGGCCAAGATCACCTCCTGGCGCTCAAGCACCGAGGGGTGGGCGTCCTGGAGAAGGGCGATCGAAGCTTCTCCCATCGTGACAAGAAAAGGCTTGTGAATGCCCAGCAAACGGCCGTGCCGCACCACCCGGCGCAAGAGACGGCGCAGGATGTAGCCGCGGCCCAGGTTGCTCGCCGTAACGCCATCACAAATCAGCTGCGTGATCGCCCGGCTGTGATCGCCGATCACCTTGAGCGACGTTTTGCCCTTCTCGTCGAGCTGGTGGTAGTCGACCCCCGCCAGATCGGCCGCAGCCTGGATCAACGGAAAGATCAGATCGGTTTCGTAGTTATTGGGCACCTTCTGCAGAATCTGAGCCATCCGCTCCAGGCCCAGACCGGTGTCGATGTTCCTGTTCGCAAGCGGCGTGAGGGTGCCCTCAGCGTCGCGGTTGTATTGCATGAACACCAAGTTGTAGAACTCGATGAAGCGGTCGTCGTCCTCGAGATCGATTCCTTCGTCACCAAGTTCGGGCTTGAAGTCGTAGTAAATCTCCGAACAAGGGCCACAGGGCCCGGTCGGGCCAGAGGCCCAAAAGTTGTCGGCTTCATCCATGCGGATGATCCGCTTGGGGTTCACCCCCACCACATCGCGCCAAATCTGTTCCGCCTCATCGTCTTCACGGAAGACACTCACCACCAAATGCTTCGGATCGATACCAAAGACATCCGTACTCAGCTCCCAGGCCCACTCAATCGCCTGCTGCTTGAAGTAATCGCCAAACGAAAAGTTGCCGAGCATCTCAAAAAACGTGTGATGCCGCGCCGTACGGCCCACGTTCTCGATGTCGTTGGTGCGAATGCACTTTTGGCTACTGGTGGCTCGCGGAGCTGGTCGCTTCTGCTGCCCAAGGAAGACCGGCTTAAACGGCAACATCCCCGCAATGGTGAGCAACACCGTTGGATCCTCAGGAATCAAGGAGGCACTTGCCATCACCTTGTGGCCCCGCGCCTCGTAGAAGCTCAGGAATGCCGCCCGAATCTCAGCACCAGTGCGGGGGGTGGCAGCAGCGGATCGCGACGAACGTGCAACAGCCATGGCGGATTCCGCGTAAACAGCAGATAGAACGGTCATGATCGCCCCTGAGCCGCCGCGCCCCGTCGTCGCACCGTCTCCTTCCACCGACAGCCGCGATCGACTGCGCCGCCTCTCCCTGGGCTGGGCCTGCCTTGCTGGGCTAACGGCCGGGCTTTTTAGCCTTCCATTTGGACTTGAAATGGCCGTGCGATCCGGTGGCTGCGGATTGTTTTATGGCCTTCTGGCCTTCCACCTAGAACGCGTTGACTCCAACGACTCCCACTTACGGGCCGGGCTCGTTGGAGCGGTCTGTGGGTTACGAAGCCTGGGAATGTCGTTACCTTCCCCCTTGGCAGGGGCCGATGCCCTGGCAATATTGGTATTGGATCTCCTCATTGGGTGGTTGCCGTTGGTCGGCAGCGCACTCGTGCTTTACGGAACCCAACGCATGTTTTCTGCGTCGCGGCCATGAGCCTGCTGCACGCCACCTGGCTTCCGGCCATTCGTACTCCTAGCAGCTCTGGACGAGCTGCCCTTTTGGTGTGGGCTGACACCTGGCGCGTTGCCGAGCCTGCTGGCCCAACGACGACCCCTGCGCTTCATCCCTTCACCCTCAGCCCAGACGATCTCCGTGCCTTGCTGACGGAACGGGATCTCTTGCCCGACGGCATCATTGATGCCACGGCATGCCTCACCCTGCCGAGCCGCAGCGTGAAGCCCCGAAAGAAGCGCGGAACAGAGACCAGCAGCACTGAAGAACCGGGCTGGACAGGCCTCCCCTTGCAAGCTGGAGAACCCATCCCCAAACAAACAGAGTGGTGGCCTTGGCAGGTGCAGGGCCTGGCGATTGAGCCGATGGCCGCCACCGCCTGGCTCTCCAGTCTTCCTCTTTCCGGACGACATCCGGATCTGGCTGATGAGTTGCGCTGGTGGAGTCACATGCAGCGTTGGTCCCTCAGCCTCGTCGCCCGCAGCCGCTGGCTGCCGCAGGTGGAGCTGAGCAAGGGCGAGGGCTATCCCCATCGCGCCCGCTGGGTGCCACTCCTGAACCGGGAAGAAGACCGGCGCCGTCTTGAGGACCTGGCCTCAGGACTCCCTCTCGTTGCCACCTGTGCCTTGCCTTGGCGAGAACCAACCGGCAAACGCAGCAACCGAATCACCAGGCTCAGACCAGAAGCCATGCGCGCCGCGAATCCAGTGGCTTGCTGCCGGCCGCGCAGCGGACGACTCCGGGTTGCCACGCTGTTGGCCGACCTGATGGACGCGCAACTGCGCAAGGGCTTCACCCCTGACCATGACGGATTGGATCCCCTGCTCCGCGCCTGGGAGGAGGCGCTGAGCTCAGAGACAGGGGTGATTCAACTCAATGATGAGGAGACCGAACGCTTAGCCACCGCCAGCAATCATTGGCGTGAAGGGGTGGCTGGAAATGTGGCAGCAGCCCGTGCCTGCTTGGAACTGGCAACACCAGCGGACGATGAGGAGCTCTGGCCACTGCGCTTCTTTCTGCAAGCGGAAGCTGACCCAACCCTCAAGCTGCCCGCGGGGGCGGCCTGGGCGGCAGGCCCCAGCGGTCTCCAGCTTGGGGAAGTCAAGGTGGATCACCCCAGCGAAGTCTTGCTCGAGGGCATGGGCCGAGCGCTGACCGTGTTCCAGCCGATTGAGCGCGGATTGGATAGCGCCACACCAGAGAGCATGCAGCTCACACCCGCTGAAGCGTTTGTTTTGGTGCGCACAGCAGCCAGACAACTGCGGGATGTGGGTGTTGGCGTTGACCTACCACCAAGCCTCTCGGGAGGGTTGGCCAGCCGGCTTGGCCTCGCCATCCAGGCAGAGCTCTCGGAGCGCTCGCGAGGCTTCACGCTCGGTGAAAATCTCGACTGGAGTTGGGAGCTGATGATCGGCGGGGTGACGCTGACCTTGCGCGAGCTTGAGCGACTGGCGGGAAAGCGCAGCCCTCTGGTGCGTCACAAAGGGGCTTGGATCGAACTACGCCCCAATGACCTCAAAAATGCTGAGCGCTTCTGCGCCGCCAATCCAGACCTAAGCCTCGACGACGCGCTTCGGCTCACGGCCACCGAAGGCGACACGATGATGCGCCTGCCGGTGCATCAATTTGATGCCGGTCCGCGGCTACAAGCCGTGCTGGAGCAATACCACCAGCAGAAGGCACCAGACCCCCTCCCCGCCCCCGAAGGATTTTCAGGTCAACTCAGGCCCTACCAAGAGCGAGGGCTCGGCTGGCTTGCCTTCCTGCATCGTTTCGACCAAGGCGCCTGCTTGGCCGATGACATGGGCCTCGGCAAAACCATCCAACTACTGGCCTTTCTGCAACACCTCAAGGCAGAAAACGAGCTCAAGCGATCGGTGCTTTTGATTGCACCCACATCCGTGCTCACCAACTGGAAGCGGGAGGCAACAGCGTTCACACCCGAGCTCAAGGTGCATGAGCACTACGGTCCAAAACGCCCCAGCACCCCAGCAGCCCTGAAGAAGGCGCTGAAGGATGTGGATCTCGTGCTCACCAGCTACGGCCTGTTGCAACGCGACAGCGAACTGCTGGAAAGCCACGATTGGCAGGGTCTAGTGATCGATGAAGCGCAGGCGATTAAGAACCCTTCCGCGAAGCAAAGCCAAGCCGCCCGTGACCTGGCCCGTCCGAAAAAGAACAGCCGCTTCCGGATCGCTCTCACCGGTACACCTGTCGAAAACCGGGTCAGTGAGCTCTGGGCCCTGATGGACTTTCTCAACCCACGGGTGCTGGGAGAAGAGGAATTCTTCCGACATCGCTACCGCATGCCGATTGAGCGTTACGGAGACCTGTCATCGCTGCGCGACCTCAAAGCCCGGGTGGGACCGTTCATCCTCAGACGCCTGAAAACCGACAAAGCGATCATCTCGGATCTGCCCGAGAAGGTGGAATTGAGCGAATGGGTGGGTCTGAGCAAAGAGCAGAAGTCGCTGTACGCGAAAACCGTTGAAGACACCTTGGATGCCATTGCCCGCGCCCCTCGCGGCAAACGTCATGGTCAGGTGTTGGGGCTGCTCACCAAGCTCAAGCAGATCTGTAACCACCCGGCGCTTGCCCTCAAGGAACAGGGCGCCAGCGAGGATTTCCTCAAGCGGTCGGTGAAGCTCCAGCGCCTCGAAGAAATTCTTGACGAGGTGGTTGAAGCAGGGGATCGAGCCTTGCTGTTTACCCAGTTCGCGGAATGGGGCAAGTTGCTCCAGGATTATTTGCAGCGACGCTGGCGCAGTGAAGTGCCCTTCCTCAGCGGCAGCACCAGCAAAACGGAACGGCAAGCCATGGTGGATCGCTTCCAGGAGGATCCGCGCGGGCCGCAGCTTTTCCTGCTGTCACTCAAAGCTGGCGGCGTCGGCCTCAACCTCACGCGCGCCAGCCACGTTTTTCACATCGACCGCTGGTGGAACCCCGCCGTTGAAAATCAAGCCACAGATCGTGCGTATCGCATCGGACAAACGAACCGGGTGATGGTGCATAAGTTCATTACCAGCGGCTCCGTCGAAGAGAAAATTGACCGAATGATCCGCGAGAAATCAAGGCTGGCTGAAGACATCATTGGCTCCGGCGAAGACTGGCTTGGAGGCCTTGAGATGGGACAACTCAAAGAGCTCGTGAGCCTGGAGGACACCTCAACATGAGCATCACCCCACCAGGCGGCATCAACACATCGATGAGTGACGACGGTCTCTCCCAGCAACCCTGGTGGGTTGAGCAATGGATGGAGCTGATCAATTCCTACCGCTTCAAGAAGCGCTTGGAACGGGCTTGGGCCTACGCCCGTGAAGGTCATGTGACCTCCATTCGTTTTGAAGGCAGGCGGGTGCATGCCCGCGTTCAGGGCACCGACGAAGATCCCTACAAGGTGAAGCTCTGGCTCGACGTTCTCAAAGATGAGGACTGGCGCTATGTGCTCGAAGCGCTCACGATGAAAGCCCGCTGGTCCGCTCAACTCTTGGCCGGGATCATGCCAGCCGACATCGAACGGGCCTTTGCTGCCAGTGGTCGGCGTCTGTTCCCCTTCAAGCTTCAGGAAGTGCGGAGCGAATGCAGCTGCCCTGATAAAGCCAACCCTTGTAAACACATCAGCGCCGTTTATTTCTTGATGGGTGAACGGTTCAGCGAAGATCCGTTTGTGTTGTTTCAGCTGCGTGGTCGCACGCGAGCCAAGCTGCTGGAAGACCTGGCCGCCCATCGCCTTCAGGCACTCCAAACGATTGCTGAGAGCACCAACAACGCAGAAGAAGAACCGCTTGCGCTCGACGCGAGCAGCAGCGAACTCAATCCTCCCCATCCTGCGGTTCTGGATCCAACGCTCTGGTGGCGCTATGACGCTGGCCTCGACGGAGACCTGGTGGTGATCACCCCGGCCATGGAAGGGGACACGGGACTGGACGCGGCGGGAGAACTGCCTCTGGCAGAAGAGCCCCGCTTCCCGGAGGCCCGCCCCCGTTTCTTGCAGCACCTGCGCGACCAGGGCCAAGCCATGGCGCAACAGGCCATGTTGGAGGCGATGGCAGCTGGGAAATAGGCCATGACGGGCATGATTCCAAGCACCAGCGCTCCCTGGTTGAGACCCGAGACCCAGGCGTTAAGCCAGCGCTTGCTGATCTCCTATCAACGGGCTTTTGCGCAACATCTCCTGGTGTGTGATCAGGACGTCCAGTTCCAGCGCACAGCAGCGCAAGAGCTGTTCGCGAGTCCCATGGCCGTCCTAGCCCATGACCACAGGGCTGACCCGTTGCTGACCTATGCCAACAGCACAGCTCTGCGGCTCTGGGGGCACCGTTGGCAGACCATGGTGGGCATGCCCTCCCGGCTGACGGCTGAAGAGAGTGCGCGACGCGAGCGTGCAAGCGCCCTTCAGCAAGCCCATCAACGCGCTGGCTTCAGAGGCTATTGCGGGATCCGAATCAGTCATGAGGGCCGGCGTTTCATGATTCAAAACGCTCAGATTTGGCCCCTATGGGATGACAACAATGACGTCTGCGGTCAGGCCGCTGCTTTTTCCAGCTGGTGGTGGCTTTAACCACTGAAATGAGCAGGCTGAAATGCTCAGACTGAAGTGAGCAGGGTGACTGCTTGTTCAGGCACCCCAACCAAACGCCGACCAGCCGATAAACAGCAAGCTGAAGCCTGTCAAAAAGGCCAATCCAAACCAAGTGAGCCCTTTCATGGCGGGACCATCGCGGTGCTCCACAGCCACCAAGTCACTGTTCATCGTGTCCATCGCCATCCAGGCAAACAAGGGAGCTGTCAAAAAGCTTCCGGTCATCGCACCGAAGACGAAATCTTTCACTCCAATCCCCCCACTGAAGGCAAACAGCAAGGCCACCAAAGCAGCGAAGAGATGGAGCACCAACCACACAGACAGCCGACGCTGCTGAGGAGCCGAGGCCAAATCGCCGCGATCGGACCCCTGCAGCAACCCTTGGATCGCTGAAATACTGCGCGGGTACGCATCCAAACAGGTGAGCGTGGTACTAAACATCGCCGCAAAGGCCGCCGGCACAATCACCCAAGCAGCCCAGCCACCCATCGCTTCGGTGTAGAGACGAATGAGGTTCTGAGCAAAAGACACCCCACTACCGGCAAACATTCCCTCACCGGTGCCATACATCGTGTAGGCCCCCAAAATCACAAAGAAGACGGCCGTCACCACCGTGACCGCATAGCCAAGGTTGAAATCAAATTCAGCCTCCTTCAAAGACGCCGAATGCTGGCTGTCTTGCGCGCGGGAGAACATCCACAACGACGGCCAAACACACATCTCCACCGGACCAGGCATCCAACCCATCAAGGGGATGAGGAAGGCCAGGTTTGCCGCTGTCCAGGGAGAGGGAGTCGTGCCCACCCAGGTGGCTGCCACATCCCCAACAGAACCGCGCAACAACAGGGTTGCCGCGGCCACGCCGGAAAGAATGGTCAACAGAACAACCAGCACTTTCGAAAGACGATCCAGCGCCCGGTAGTGCCCCAGCAAAAGGATCAAGCCACTCACAGCCAGCACGGCGATGGCCAAGCCGAACGTATTGAAATTCGCCAAAAGCGGCACATTGGTGAGCAAGAGCCCAGCCACAAAGCTGACTGCCGCAATCGTGAGCGTTCCTGTCACCAAACTGACCAGGAGATACAGCGGGAGATAGAAGCGATTACGGCGCTGAAACCCCTCCAACAACGTCAATCCAGTCACCGCGGTAAAGCGCGTGCCCACCCGCAGGAATGGATACTTCACCAAATTGGTGAGCAGGATCAGGCCCAACAACGCGAAGCCAAACCGGGCTCCAGCCGTGGTTGACGACATCAAGTGAGACCCGCCAATGCAAGCCCCCGCCATCAAAATCCCCGGCCCCAAACTCCGCCTAAGACCGGCTGCCGAACGGGAGGCGGATGTAGCCATACAAAGACGCGTGGTTGGTGGCCATCCTCCTACCAAGCCCCACGCCATCGACCGTCCTGTTGATCGCTCGATGATCAAGCAAGCCGGAAAGCCTCCCTTGTTTAATCAACAAGGCCTCAATGTTCTTTCTTTCCGATAGGAGTGCCAGAGTTCACACGCAAGATCCTTCCTTGTTCAGAAAGAGGCGGTTGGATCCAGGTCCATCACAGTTCGGCTCTCACGACTTCTCAGTAGCAGCAACCGAACCTGGTGGTCTAGGCCGTACCAAAACGGACGGTTCTTACGCTCCCAGCTGAGATCAATTCAGCGCAGATTGGCGTTGCGGGAAACACAAACTTCCTGAAATTCACAGCCAATTTGAGATTTACCCATGATCACCCTTCGCACATCACCCTTCGATTTACTGGATCGCCTTGAGCAGCAAGTTTCACAAGCTGAGCGCGTTCCTGCTGCTGAGGTCATCGAAACCAACGCCAGCTACACCGTGCGCCTGGAACTACCAGGCGTCGACCGTGAGTCCATTGATGTCAAAGCCACGGATCGTTCGCTGGTGATCAGCGCTGAACGACCACCAACCATTCCCGCGGCAGCCAACCCAACCCCGGCCGAAGCAAACACTGAAGCAAATGCAGACGCAAAGGCTGAAGCAAATGCAGACGCGCAGCAATTGCTGAGTGAGTTCCGAACCGGAACATGGAGCCGCAGTTTTCGTTTCGCCAAGCCGCTCGATCGCGACCAATTAGAAGCCTCCTATCGGGACGGCATTCTTGAGATCAGGGCCGCAAAAAGCGACAACCGCACCACCGTGTCGGTGAAGGTGGAAAGCTGAAACACCCTGGTGACCACCAGGTGAAGACCACGCGTTCAACGGAAAAGAGGTACGGGGCTCCTCGCCAAGGCGAGGGGCTTTTTTTGCAGACCACTGACACACAAAAAATCAGACGAAACAGAGGGAAAAGAACTGCTCGATAAGATCCATGGCTGTGCCGTCGCTGAATCGACGGGCTCCCTGAGGATGCAAGCCATGCAACGACGGCAGCTGCTTCGCAGCGGTGGTCAGGCGGCAACGGCAGCTGCAGCGGCCGCAGCTTTGAGTGCCTGCACCATCCGCCGAGCGGAAGAGACGCGCGCAAGCGGCCTCCCTCAAGTGCGCTGGCGCATGGCCACCAGCTGGCCTGTCTCCCTCGACACCATCTATGGAGGAGCCGTCACCATCTGCCAACGCGTCGAAGCGATGAGTGGTGGAGCCTTCCGAATTGAACCTTTCGCTGCGGGCGAAATCGTCCCCGGCCTGGAAGTGCTGGATGCCGTTCAAGCCCGTTCCGTGGAATGCGGCCACACCGCCAGCTACTACTACATCGGCAAAAACCCAGCCTTTGCCTTTGGAACCGCCGTGCCGTTTGGCTTGTCTGCCCAACAGCAAAACACCTGGCTTTATTACGGCGGCGGCAACGAAGACATGAATGCCCTGTTTGCGGATTTCGGAGCGATCAGTTTCCCGGCCGGGAACACGGGCGGACAACTGGGAGGGTGGTTTAAAAAACCGATCCAAAATCTTGCATCTCTCCAGGGCTTGAAGATGCGTATCCCCGGGCTAGGGGGAAAGGTGATGGCCAAATTGGGCGTGAATGTCCAGGTGCTTCCTGGTGGAGAGATTTACCTGGCTCTCGAGCGGGGCACGATCGATGCCGCCGAATTCACCGGCCCCTATGACGATGAAAAGCTTGGCTTGGCAAAAGCCGCAAAGCACTATTACTACCCCGGTTGGTGGGAGCCGGGTCCAACGCTGATGGCGCTGGTCAACCGCAAAGCCTGGTCCGACCTCCCCAAGGAGTATCAAGCCATGTTCAGCACGGCCTGCTACGAAGCCAACTTGGGGATGTTGAGCGATTACGAATGGCGAAACAGCGAAGCCTTGCAACGCATCACCCGCCAAGGCATCAAGCTCGAGCGCTACAGCGACGACATTCTCAAAGCCGCCCGTCGCGCTAGCTCGGAGATCTTCCAGGAGCTCGCCGATGCCGATGCAGGGTTTAAAGCGCTGCTCGAGCGCTGGCGCCTGTTCCGCCGAGACACCAGAAGCTGGAACACCATCAATGAATTACCGCTCGCTGAATTTGATGACAGCAGCGAGGGCGATCAACCAGGAGAGCAGCGATGAACGGTCGCTTGGCAGGTCTGGTGCGCATGCTCGACGGAATCAATGCTGCTGCCGCCTGGGTTGCGCGCTGGTCGGTCTTGCTGATGCTCGCGATCGGCTTCTGGAATGTGGTGGGCCGCTATGTGGGATCAGCGATCGGGGTCAACCTGAGCAGCAACGGGCTGATCGAAGCCCAGTGGTACTTATTCGATCTCATTTTCTTGCTCGGACTGGGCTGGACGCTGCAAAAAAACGGCCACGTTCGCGTTGATGTGCTGCAAAGCCGCTGGAGCGCCCGCCGCCGAGATCGTCAAGAACTCCGTTCTTTGCTCCTGTTATTGCTGCCATTTGCCTTTGGGGTGATGGCCCTCTCGATGGCACCGGCGCTGCGCGCTTGGAGCATTGGAGAGATGTCTCCCGATCCTGGTGGGTTACCTCGCACCTGGCTGAAGTCGCTGATCCCAGCGGGGTTTCTATTGCTGGGTCTCCAGGGAGTGGCGGAATCCTTGCGGCTGCGCTGGAAGCTGATGCACGGGGATGAGCCATCCGATGACCAGCACCCAGCTCAGGGAGACAAGGGCCTGTGATTGAAATTGAATCCATGGGTTGGGTGCTGAGTTTCGACCCCTCAGCGGTCCTCGCACCCGGCATGTTTCTGGCCCTGATCCTGGCCCTGCTCAGTGGATTCCCTGTGGCCTTCTGCCTGGGGGGCATCGGCGTGATCTTCGCGTTGCTCGGGATGCTCAGCGGCGAAATCGAACCTCAATTCGTCACGGCGCTCCCCCAACGAATTCTGGGAATCATGGGCAACTTCACGTTGCTGGCGATCCCGGCCTTCGTGTTTATGGGATCGATGCTGGAAAGTTCAGGCATCGCTGAACGCTTGCTCGAAAGCATGGGTCGCCTGCTGGGACGCGTCCGCGGGGGACTGGCCCTCGCCGTCGTGCTCGTTGGCTCACTGCTTGCCGCCACCACCGGGGTGGTCGCGGCAACGGTCACCACCATGGGCATGATTTCCCTGCCGGCCATGTTGAAGGCTGGCTATGACAAAACTCTGGCCACGGGCGTGATCGTGGCTTCAGGCACCCTGGGCCAGATCATCCCTCCAAGCATCGTGCTGGTCGTGCTCGGCGATCAGTTGGGGATCTCCGTTGGTGACCTCTTCATGGGCGCCTTGCTTCCTGGCCTGCTGATGGCCGCAGTGTTTGCGATCTATGTGCTGATCATCAGTGCGATCAAGCCCGAACTCGCACCCCAGCTCCCTGAGGCTGAACTGGGCGCCACCCAGCCGCTGCAGCTGGTGCAGTCGATGCTGCCGCCCTTGTCCTTGATCCTGATCGTGCTGGGGAGCATCTTTTTCGGCATCGCCACCCCAACGGAAGCGGGTGTGATTGGTGCGGTAGGCGCCATCCTTCTGGCCGCTCTCAATGGAGGCTTCAGCCGCAAGCAACTCTCCAACGTGTGCGAAAGCACGATGAGAACCACGGCCATGGTGATGGCGATCCTGCTGGGATCCACCGCCTTCAGCCTTGTTTTTCGAGGAGTCGGCGGCGATCAACTCATTGCTGATGTGCTCCTCAACCTCCCGGGAGGTCGGGTTGGATTCCTGGTGTTCAGCATGCTGATCATCTTTTTGCTCGGCTTCTTCATCGATTTCTTTGAAATCGCATTCATTGCAGTGCCTTTGCTCTTACCAGCAGCGCGGCAGCTGCTGGGCCCCGATGCTCTGATCTGGTTTGGCGTAATGATCGGGGCCAATCTGCAAACGTCCTTTCTCACCCCACCCTTCGGATTCGCTCTCTTCTATCTCCGCGGCGTCGCCCCCCAGGACGTGAGAACCCGGGATATCTATCGGGGGGCGTTGCCTTTCGTTGGCTTGCAGGTGGCGGTTTTGGCTTTGATCATCGCCGTGCCGGGCCTGGTGGACTGGTTACCGCGTCTTGCCGCTGCGATGACGCCCATGCCGCTGACCTGATCTTCTCCGTAGAGTTCAGGTCAGCGAGTAACTGCCATGGCCACCTCCAGCTTGAAGCCATCAGTGACTGCAGCAAGCACCAGTCCGAGGCTCTCCCTTCAATCGGAAGTGATTGCTGCTGACAGCAGCACGATTCGATCCCTCGACTGGGAGCGAAGCCGTTTCGATATTGAATTTGGCCTCCGCAACGGCACCACCTACAACGCGTTTTTGGTGCGAGGGGAACGCACCGCCTTAATCGATACGAGTCACGCCAAATTTCGCGACACCTGGCTGCCCCTCTTAAAGGAACAAATCGATCCAACCCAGATCGATCACCTGATCGTGAGCCATACCGAGCCAGACCACTCAGGGCTGATTGGAGACCTGATTGAGCTGAACCCTGAGATCGAAATTGTTGGATCCAAGGTGGCGATTCAATTCCTCAAAGATCAGGTCCACAGGCCCTTCCGCTCCCGAGCCGTGAAAAGCGGAGAAGAGCTCGATCTCGGCACCAATCCTGAGAGCGGAGTTCAACATCGCTTTGAGTTTTTAAGCGCACCCAACCTCCACTGGCCGGACACGATTTTTTCGTTTGATCACGGCAGCGGAATTCTCTACACCTGCGATGCCTTTGGGCTGCACTACTGCTCAGAGGACGTCTTTGACAGCGATCCTGGCGCCATTGCCCCGGATTTCCGCTTCTACTACGACTGCTTAATGGGGCCCAATGCCCGCAGCGTGCTTCAAGCGCTCAAGCGCATGGATGGTCTGCCAGAGATCAACACCATCGCAGTAGGTCATGGCCCCTTGCTTCGCCATCACCTCAGCCACTGGATCAACGATTACCGCGAATGGAGCGGACAACGTAATAAGGGCGAGAGTTACGCGGCTGTTTGTTATTTGAGTCAATACGGCTTCTGTGATCGCCTCAGTCAGGCGATCGCCCACGGCATCGGCAAGACCGAGGCTCAGGTCCAGCTTGTCGACCTGCGCGCCACCGATGCCCAAGAGCTCACAGCCCTGATCAGCGAAGCCAAGGCCGTGGTGGTTCCCACCTGGCCAGCGCAAGCAGATGCTGAACTGCAAAGCAGCATTGGAACGTTGTTGGCTGCCTTGCATGGCAAGCAACTTGTAGGGGTCTACGACGCCTTTGGTGGCGATGACGAGCCCATCGATTCCGTGGCCGGTCAACTACGCAGCCAGGGACAAAAGGAGGCCTTCCCCCCTCTCCGCATTCGCCAGCTTCCACAAGGTGGTGACTACCAGCGCTGCGAAGAATCAGGCACTGACCTCGGCCAGCTGTTGACGCGCGACAAAACGATCGCAGCCATGAAAAGTTTGGACGGGGATCTCGATAAAGCCCTAGGCCGTCTCAGCGGAGGGCTTTATGTGGTCACGGCCAGCCAGGGCGACGGTGACAGCTTGCGCCGAAGCGCGATGGTGGCGAGTTGGGTGAGTCAGGCCAGCTTCACCCCACCAGGCATCACCGTGGCCGTGGCCAAAGACAGGGCGATCGAGGCTCTGATGCAGGTGGGGGATCAATTTGTGCTGAATATTCTCCGAGAGGACAACCATCAACAACTTCTCAGACATTTCCTTAAACGCTTCCCACCGGGCGCCGACCGTTTCGCAGGCATCAATGTGCTGGAGGAGGAGGCTGAGGGCGGCCCCGTCCTCGGAGATGCCCTGGCCTACCTCGGCTGTCGCGTCGAACAACGCCTGGAAGGTCCCGATCACTGGGTGATCTATGCCGTGGTGGAGCAGGGGAACGTGGCTGATGCCAATGCCATCACCGCCGTCCATCACCGCAAAGTAGGAAATCACTACTGATGGCGACCTCCAACCTCGAGGCCCCTGCGGCCGTGACCCGGCAAGTGATCCAATTGCCGATCGATGAAGGACTCACCTGCCTGCGGGGGCTGAGTCCCCAACGGCTCCGGTTCGAATTGGAATATGCGCTGGAACGGGGCAGCACCGCCAATAGTTTTTTGTTCGATGCGGGCACGGATGGCGAGGGCCAGCATCAGACCGCCCTCCTGGTGCATCCTCCTGGCAAGGCTTATGGGAAGGCCTTCCTTCTGGCTCTTGCCGATCGGCTTCCCGCCCAAACCAAGGCGCTGAAGGTGGTGGTGGGCCACGTCAACCCCAACAGGGTGGCCCTGCTCCGTGATCTGGCGGGCCTTTATCCCGAGCTCGAACTGATTGCCTCCAACGCTGGAGCCAAGCTTTTAGGGGAACTCTGGTCACAACGCAAACCTGCCGCCCCGGGGCAGGAGAACGACCAGCCAGCCATCCCCGACCTGCCCGCCATCCAGGTGATCCGCCAAGAGCAAACGCTGCCTCTCAGCCATCTTCACCAGCTGCAGCTCGTTCCCGCTCCCACCCCCCGATGGCCAGGGGGGTTGTTGGCGTTTGAAGAGTCCCTCGGACTGTTGATGAGCGGCAAGCTGTTTTCGGCGCACATCTGTACGGATCAGTGGGCTGAGTCCGGTCGCAGTGCAACGGAAGAAGAGCGGCGTCACTTTTACGACTGCTTGATGGCACCGATGGCCGGCCAGGTGGACTCCCTGGTGGAGCGCCTCGAAGAGCTCGATATCACCACGGTGGCACCGGGCCACGGTCCAGCCATCGACACAAGCTGGCGCAGCTTGTTCAATGACTACCGGCGCTGGGGAGAAAGCCAACAGCAAGCCAGCTTGTCGGTTGCATTGCTGTTTGCCAGTGCTTACGGAAACACCGCTGCCATTGCGGATGCATTAGCGCAAGGAGTGGGCCGCACGGGGATTCGAATCACCAGTCTCAACTGTGAATTCACCCCTCCCGACGAGCTGATCAACACGATCAAACAAGCCGATGGCATTTTGATCGGCTCACCAACGCTCGGCGGCCATGCGCCAACCCCGATCGTCTCCGCCTTGGGAACGCTCCTTGCCGAAGGAGATCGCAGTAAACCCGTGGGGGTGTTTGGCAGCTTTGGCTGGAGCGGTGAAGCGATCGACCTCCTCGAAAACAAGCTTCGCGATGGCGGATTTCACTTTGCGTTCGACCCGATCCGGGTGAAGTTCAGCCCCGACGCAGCGATGATTCGAACCCTCGAAGAAACCGGCACCCGGTTCGGTCGCGAGTTGCATCGAGAGCAACGCAAACAGCAACGCCGCAGCGGAGGCGGGCTGAGCGAAAGCCGCAGTGACCCTGCCGTTCTGGCCCTAGGTCGCGTCGTGGGCTCTCTCTGTGTTCTCACCGCGCGAAAGGGCGAACTCTCCGGGGCCATGATTGCGAGCTGGGTCACCCAAGCCAGCTTCACGCCACCGGGATTCACCGTGGCAGTGGCGAAGGATCGAGCGGTTGAGGCCCTCCTGCATATCGGCGATTGCTTTGCTTTGAACGTGCTCGCTGAAGGGCGCGAGAGCGGGCCCATGAAGCAATTCCTGCAACCGTTTGAACCTGGAGCCGATCGCTTTGCCGGCTTAGAACTGAAGGCCAGCCCAAGTGAACAGCCTTTGCTGCCGGACGCCTTAGCGTGGATGGAGGCCACAGTGAAGCAACGCATGGAATGCGGGGATCACTGGCTGATTTACGCCGAGGTCTCCCATGGCGGTGTGCTCGATTCCGACAGCACCACCGCGGTGCATCAGCGACGCAGTGGTGCTAATTACTAGCTGAAACGACTAGCGCTAACTCATAACGAGTATGAGATAGCGCTAGTATTCAGGGATCGACCGATGAACTGATGGATCTCTCCAAGCCTTCCACCCAGGCCAACCTCGAAGCGGCCTTTGGCGGCGAAAGCATGGCCAATCGCAAGTATTTGTTCTTTGCGGATGTCGCCAAGAAGCTCGGCCGCAGCGATCTCGCCAAGCTTTTCCGCGACACCGCCGCCCAAGAAACAGAACACGCGTTTGCTCACTTCCGCCTGCTGCATCCGGAACTTGTCTTTGACGACCCCGGTGCGCTTAGCGACGACGACAAACAAGCGTTGCTGACTCGCTGCCTTGAGCTTGCCATCGAAGGCGAAACCTACGAATACACCACGATGTATCCGGAGTTTGCTGCGCAAGCCCGCAACGATCGCGATCATGGGGCCGCGGCTGAGTTCGTCGAACAAACCAGCGAATCCAAAGAACACGCAGGCATCTTTAAAACAGCGGCCAAAAACTTCGGGCTGCTCACTCCCATCGAACAGCACCATGCCGAGTCGTATGGCGTTGCCCTTGAAGCCCTTCAAGGCAAGGGCTCGGCGGGACAAGCCGATGAACCCGTACCAGGCAAATGGATCTGCAAGGTGTGCTCGATGATTTATGACCCCGCAGAGGGCGATCCCGACTCCGGTATTGCACCCGGCACACCCTTCGAAGCGATTCCAGATGATTGGTCCTGCCCCATTTGCGGAGTGCGCAAAGCCAGCTTCGTGCCCTACCGGGAAGCGGAATTAAAGGCCGCCTGACGCTCGCCTCAGGCGTGCAGATCATCCAGCACTGGCCAGCCCTCAAGCTCAGGGACCGCTCTACGAGGGCCGCCATGATTTCAAAGAAGAGGTAGCAGGCAAGATGCAGCGTGAATGGTGGAAATTCTGGGCATGAACAAACCAAACACGAGCGATGTTTTGGTGATCACCGCCAGCAACGGCGAAAACCTCAAGCTGGCGCAACGTTTCGTAGAGACAGCAGGAACCCTGGGCCAATCAGCCGACCTGCTTGATCTCACGACGATCGACCTGCCCTTATTCACCCCCAGGGCGCAATCCGAAGCCACGCCGGAGGCGGTTCCCCCCCTTGAGGCACTGCTGACGGCCTCTCCCCGTTGGGTGATTTGCGCACCCGAATACAACGGCTCGATCCCCCCCTGCCTCACCAATGCCATTGCCTGGCTGTCGGTTCAAGGTGACGATTTTCGGGCGCTCTTCAACGGTCGGCCGATCGCCATCGCCACGTTCTCAGGAGGCGGGGGCATGGAACTGCTGCTGTCTCTTCGCATCCAGCTCACGCACCTCGGGGCCGAAGTTGTCGGTCGTCAATTGCTCAGCAATCACTCCAAACCAGCCAAGGACGACAGCATCCAGGACCTGCTGCAACGCCTAGGACAAAAGCAACCGATTCAATGATTCCGCCCAAGATCACAAACCATCCAGCCCTGGTGTTCCGTCCGGCCCAAGAACGCTTTCACAGTGTTTTGGACTGGCTCGATTCATGGCATAGCTTTTCCTTTGCTGATCATCACGATCCCGACTGGATGGGATTCGGGCCTCTACGCGTCATCAATGACGACACGATTTCTGCAGGTCGGGGGTTTGGCATGCATCCCCATCGCGACATGGAGATCATCACGGTGATGATCGAAGGCGAGCTCCAACATCAGGATTCAGCCGGAAACAGCGGCGTCATTCAGGCTGGAGATGTGCAGCGCATGAGCGCCGGAACTGGAATCAGGCACAGCGAAATCAATGAAAGCGAACAAAGCTGCCGGTTGCTGCAGATCTGGATCGAACCCAGCCAGCAAGGACTCGCGCCTGCCTATGAGCAACGCAGGATTGCCCTGGCCGATCAAACATGGGTCCCAGTGCTGGATCCCCACAACCGAGAAGCCATGGCGATTGCGCGCCCGATTCAGCTCTGGCGCCTACGTCTTGCCCAAGGCAAAAGCATTCAACTGCCAGACCTCGCCTATCCCCAGGCCTGGCTTCAGATGATCAATGGGGCGATCTCGATCTCCGGAGCAAACGCTACATCCCTATCAAACCTTGGCCGAGGCGATGGACTTGGATTTCATCCAGCGCAAGCAGGCATCAACCAAATCCATTCCTCAGACAATCAAACCGACTTACTCCTATTTGGGCTGAGCTAATAGATCACTTACAGGTACACCAAACCCAAGACATTTGTTGTATCAATGCCATCAAAACGACTCTCAGGACACGTCTTGGCAGGCCAGAGGCTGACCCAATGAGCCAAAAACAGTCAAATACTGACAATTGAAAAAAGAAATCTAAAGAGAATCAGCTGCTAGCGCTTAATTTTATTTTTTTGCCTTGAAATGGTTTCGTTATCACCCAACAACCCCAGCTTCCATGGGATTTCTTGGCGAACCACAATTCGCAGTGCGCTACCGCGGATTCCTTTTAATGCAACAACCGAATAAAAGTTGGTTGGTTCGACCAGAACGAAGCCCGATGCAACTTCTTCCGTTTAGGACAGGTATCTGTTCGCTTGAGGATGCAAAATCTCTCGTCGATTGGAAGCTCGAAGCAGGATCGAACTTAATAGAAGTTGCTTAGGAAGTTGCTTCGTTCAATAACTGTTTAAGCCGCTTGCGGAGGCGTGGGTGATCCATTGGGCTGCAAGGGCAACACCAACGTTGCCCAACGTTCTGGACGCTCTGGGCGAACTCGGCGGGAACGACGGACTCCAAAAGGAACACGCACCACATTGGTGCCCTCAATGACAAGGGTATGACCTCTGCCTAATGCTGCTTGCAAGCACTCGGGCAGATCAGGCAACTGAAGAGACTCGCCTGATGCCGTGGGAGTGACAGCTCCTTGACCGTGAATGTTGGAAATGTCGCTGCTCATGTTGTCTCCTGAGACGGAGCAATTGCCGATCAGTGTGCAAACAGGTCAGCATGCGTGAATGAAATCGAAACTTTTATTTCCGATTTCAATGAACTTACCGCATTGCAACGGGTTCGGCCATCTCTTCAACGCTTGGACAGGTGCAAATTAAATTTCGATCGCCAAAAGCGTTATCAATGCGTGCCACGGAAGGCCAAAACTTGTTGCTGGCTTGCTCGGGAAGCGGAAATGCAGCCTGCTGGCGGCTGTAAGGACGGTCCCAGCTCTCGGCTGTGACTGCAGCCAGCGTGTGCGGTGCACGGCGCAGGGGGTTGTTCTCCCGATCCATGGATCCGTCTTCGATCGCAGCGGCTTCAACGCGAATGGCAATCATCGCGTCGCAGAACCGATCCAGCTCTTCCAAACTCTCGCTTTCCGTGGGTTCCACCATCACCGTGCCCGCCACAGGCCAACTCACCGTTGGGGCGTGAAAGCCAAAGTCCATCAAGCGTTTCGCCAGATCATCCACTTCCAACCCAGCGGTTCGCTTGAGGCCCCGCAAATCAAGGATGCATTCATGGGCCACCAGCCCACTCTCCCCTCGAAACAACACGGGGTAGTGCGCATCCAAGCGACTCGCCAAATAGTTGGCGGAGAGAAGGGCAATGGCCGTGGCCTGACGCAGGCCAAAAGGACCCATCAAACGCAAATACATCCAGCTGATTGGCAAGATGCCAGCACTTCCCCACGGGGCCGCGGACACAGCCTGGATCGCCTGCTCTCCACCACAGGCCATGAGCGGATGGCCGGGTAGGAACGGCAGCAGATGCGACGCCACCCCAATCGGACCGACCCCTGGGCCACCACCACCGTGAGGGATGCAGAAGGTCTTGTGCAAATTCAGGTGGCAAACATCAGCCCCAAAAGAGCCAGGCCTGCAAAGCCCAACCTGCGCATTCAAATTGGCCCCATCGAGATAGACCTGCCCTCCGTGCTCATGCACGAGCGCACAAATTTCGCGAATACGAACCTCGAACACGCCGTGCGTTGAGGGATAGGTGACCATCAAGGCCGCGAGGGATGCGCTGTGTTGCTCCGCTTTGGAGCGCAGATCCTCCACATCCACATTGCCCTCGTCATCGCAAGCCACCGGCACCACACGCATGCCCGCCATCACGGCGCTAGCTGGATTCGTGCCATGGGCACTCGTGGGAATCAAGCAAACATTTCTGGAGGCTTCGCCGCGGGAGCGATGCCAGGCACGAATCACCAGCAGCCCCGCATATTCGCCCTGCGATCCGGCATTGGGCTGGAGCGACACACCAGCGAAACCGGTGAGTGCCGCCAACCAAGTGGCGAGGTCCTGAACCATGCGCTGGGAACCCTGCTGCTGATCGAGCGGTGCGAAGGGATGCATCGCGGCGAACTCTCGCCAACTCACAGGAACAAGTTCTGAAGCCGCATTGAGCTTCATGGTGCAGCTTCCCAGGGGGATCATTCCGTGCACCAAAGAAAGATCCTTGCTGACCAAGCGCTGGATGTAGCGCATCAGCTCGGTTTCACTGTGGTAGCGGTGAAACACCGACTGTTGAAGCCAGGGCGCTCGGCGACAGGGAACGCCACTCAACGATGCGTCGCTGCTCAGCTCATCCAGATTCGATGGAATAGGAGCCTCCACCGCTTGCGCCAACACCGCAATCAGACGATGGATCTCGTCTGAATCGGAGAGTTCATCCAGGCTGACTCCAAAGCCCTGAGCCGTCTCGACGGAAGCTCCATCCGGCAAGACCCGCAAATTGATGCCTTCGCGTGCTGCCAGGCGATGGACCTGCGGAGCCATCGATCCGTAGACATCAAAACTGTCAAAGCGAGGCGACGCCTCAAGCGAATAGCCCAACTGACGCACCGCCTCCTCGAGCTGAAGCCGCAGGGCCACAAGCTTGTGAGCCATCGCCTCCAGCCCTTCAGGGCCGTGATGAATGGCATAAAACGACGCCATCACAGCCAGCAGCACTTGGGCCGTACAAATGTTGCTCGTGGCTTTGTCGCGTCGAATGTGCTGCTCGCGGGTCTGCAAGGCCAACCGAAACGCTGGCTGGCCATCCGCATCGCGAGACTGGCCCACAATCCGGCCGGGCACCTGGCGGCGAAACGCATCGCGGGTGGCAAAAAACGCGGCATGGGGGCCGCCTCCACCCATCGGCACACCAAAACGCTGGGTGCTGCCAACAGCGATGTCGGCACCAAGCTCACCAACCGGTGCCAGCAACACCTGGGCAAGGGGGTCCACGGCCACGGTGACAAGGGCACCGCTGTCATGGGCGGCGGCGATACAAGCGGACGGATCCCAAAGACGCCCACAACGGCCTGGCAGTTGAAGCAACACCCCAAAAACGTCGTCACCCCAGCGGAATGCCTCGGGTTCCACCACCTCCAGCTCCACCCCAATCGGTAGGGCCCTGGTTTGCAAAACGGCCAAGGTCTGGGGCAACACAGCGGCGTCCACCAGAAAGCGTTTGGCCTCCGGGCGGCGACAGGCGCTCAAGCTCAGGCCCATCGCTTCTGCAGCGGCCGTGCCTTCATCGAGCAGCGAGGCGTTGGCGATCGGTAAGCCCGTGAGCTCGCTGATCAGGGTTTGGAAGTTGAACAGCGCTTCCAGGCGGCCCTGGGCGATCTCCGCTTGATAAGGGGTATAAGCCGTGTACCAGGAGGGGTTTTCCAACACCTGACGTTGAATCACCGCTGGCGTGACGGTGTCGTAATAGCCAAGGCCAATCAGCGATCGGCGCACCTGATTGGCATCCGCCAAGCCACGCAGCTCCGCCAATGCACTGGCTTCCGTGCACCCACGGGGAAGGGTCTCAACAGGAGGCAGGGAATCAAAAATATTGGCCGGAACAACGGCACGTAAAAAAGTATCGAGATCACTAAATCCCAGCTCCTTCAACATCCGCTGTTGCGCTTGCTCGCCAGGTCCGATGTGCCGACTTACGAACGGAGAGAGTGGCTCCGCCACCGACGCGTCAGACACACGCTGTTCAAGCAAGGTCAAAAGGCCGGTTGCGATGACCGCGACTGTAAGGAAGTCCCCGCCGCATTGACGGCCTGATCAAGCTTCGGTTACGCAGCCGCCACCTTGGCGCTGTAAGTCGCTGAATCCATCAACTCCTCCATCTGGGAAGGCTCTGATGGGCGAATGAGCAAAAGCCAACCCTCCCCATGAGGATCGTTCTGAAGCTCCTCAGGATTGCCCAGCACCGCTTCATTGCGCTGAACCACTTCACCCGTGATCGGCGCATACATCTCTTCAACGGCCTTCACCGATTCCACGGTTCCAAAGCTGGTTCCGCGGCTGAGCGCAGACCCCACCTCAGGCAGATCCACAAACACGATGTCGCCGAGCTGATCCACGGCATAGGCGCTCAGCCCAACCCTTACGAGCTCCGCTTCTTGACGGACGTATTCATGGCTGTCGGCGAACCGAAACTGGTCGGGAAAGTCGAAGGCCATCGGGCCACGAGATGCGGTTGTTAGTCAGTCTGCGCCAGATCAACCCAACCTGCCGTCAACAACGCGGCAAGGGCCCTGATCAGAGCCAGCTCCACATGGGCGCGATGGGTTCCCCCCTGCACATAGAGATTGAAAGGTTCTCGCAGGGGAGCATCCGCAGAAAATTCACTGGTGCTGCCATCGATGAAGGTGCCGCCAGCCATCACCAAATCACTGGCGTAACCAGGCATCGGCGCAGGCACCGGGTCGAGATAGGAGCCCACGGGTGAGATCCCCTGGAAAGCCCGACAAATCAATTTCAAGGCGTCTGGGTCTCCGATCTGCACCGCCTGAATGAGATCACTGCGGGGCTCCCCTGCAGAGGGCTGCACGGAATAACCAAGATCAGCAAACACAGCTGCCACCAAATCAGCCCCAATCAAGGCTTCCGCCACCATCTGCGGAGCGAGAAATAAGCCCTGCAACAGCAGGCGATGCAGGTCAAAACCACTACCTCCCTCGCTGCCAATTCCTGGAGCCGTCAGCCTGCAGCACGCCTGTTCCACCAGGGAGGCCCGACCGGCCACGTAGCCGCCAGCGGGGGCGATCGTGCCACCGAGATTCTTAATCAGCGAACCGGCCACCAGATCGGCACCGACCTCCGGTGGCTCCCGCTCCTCCACCAACTCTCCATAACAGTTATCCACGAAACACACGCAATCGGGCTGGCGGGCATGGATGCGCTCACAGAGGCGGCCGATCGTGTCGATCGAGAGCGATGGGCGCCAGCTATATCCGCAACTGCGCTGAATCAACACCAGCCGGCGGGGTGTTTCTAGAGCCGCATCCAAGGCCGCCTCATCGACCGCTCCAGAGTCGAGCAGGGGAAGTTCCTCGTACTGCACGCCAAAGTCCCGCAGAGACCCCTGCCCCTCTCCCCTCAAACCGATCACTTCTTCAAGGGTGTCGTAGGGGCGACCGGTGATCGAGAGCATCCGCTCTCCAGGGCGCAACACCCCAAACAGAGCAGCCGCAATCGCATGGGTGCCACTCACAAATTGAAGTCTCACCGCCGCGGCTTCCGCGCCGAGCACCCTGGCAAAGACACGATCGAGCACCTCTCGTCCCTGATCGCCATGGCCATAGCCGCTCACAGACGCGAAATGCTGCGTCCCAACGCGCTCAGCAGCGAAGGCATTCAGCACCTTTTCCAAGCGAACCGACACACCTGCCGTGCGCTGCTCTGCCATGGGCTTGAGCCGATCTCGCGCTTGGCGAATGCGCGCTCTCGCCCACGCTTCAGCGGCCTTTGCCGCCATCACGTCATCCGCAGGATTTGAACCCATCACTTCTTATTCGCACTTTTTGTGCTGAGTTCTTTTACATTCGCATCTTCCAACCGACTCAAAATTCGCCGACTTCTGGTCGTCTGAATCCCTAGATCCGGTGCAAGGAGACTCTTTTGGTCACATCCACCCAGGCTGACGCCAACACCAAACGCGAGCTGCGCATGCGCGCAGCCGTGATGGCGCCGCGTCAGACGCTCCCCTCACAACAACGCCGCCTCAAAGGTGGAACCACCAGCTTCATGGTGGTCATCCACGTGCTGGCAACGGTGGCCTTACTGCCACGCTTTTGGAGCTGGCAGGGTCTGGTTGCCTTCGGCGTTCTGTATTGGATGACCGTGCTTGGCGTCACCCTGGGCCTGCATCGGCTTGTGGCGCACCGCAGCTTTGAAGTGCCCGGTTGGCTGGAACGGGTTCTCGTGGTGATGGGCACCCTGGCCTGCCAGAGCGGACCGATCGATTGGGTGGCGTTGCATCGCCACCATCACCGCTTTTCCGATCAGCCCAATGATCATCACGATGCGGGGCGGGGCCTGTGGTGGAGCCACAGCGAATGGATGCTCCATGACATCCCGGCTTTGAAAGAGAAGCATCGCTATGCGGGCGATCTGCTGAGTGATCGTTTCTATGTCTGGCTTGACCGCTGGTTCCTCTTGCTCCAAATCCCCCTGGGGTTAGCTCTGTATTGGTACGGAGAAGCCGCAGGCGTGCACGGTGGTGGCGTCGGCCTTGTTCTCTGGGCCATCCCTTTGCGCCTTGCCGTTGTGTATCACGTGACTTGGCTGGTGAATTCCGCCACGCACGCCTTTGGCTACCGGAATTTCAACAGCCCTGATCTGTCACGCAACTGCTGGTGGGTGGCGGTGCTGTCCTTTGGAGAGGGCTGGCATAACAACCACCATGCCTATCCAGATAGCGCCCGCCACGGCTTGCGCTGGTTCGAGTTCGACATCACCTGGATGCACATCCGACTGCTGCGCAGACTTGGACTCACCCGCAAAGTGCGACAGGCCCGCTACTCCGGCTGATCGTCGCCGGTTGACTGGCTGGGGAGACGACGTCGCAATTCCTCCAGGAATGCGGCTGGCGTCTTCCCGTTTTGACCATCCAGAGCGAGATAGGTGGCGTGGAGATCGAGAAACTCCCCATCAAGCTCCTCGGCTGAGTAATCACGCAATCCCGCCATAACGGCGGCGAAGCGTTCACGGCGTTGGCTTTTTCCGACTGGATAGGCGCTCATCAACTGATCGCGACACTGACGCCATGACTGCCCTCTGCAGAGAGAATCTGCAAGCGCTGCACTTAAGGCGGCCGCCTCCACAGGATCAATGCGCCAATCAAAACCCGGTGGCAAGGGGGCAAGGCCTACGAAGATCTCCAACAACTCCCCTGCTCCGAGCGGCGTGCCGTTGGCGCTGACAACAGGCACAGCGCTCACCTTGAGCACCTTGAGCAGATCGGGATGCACCTCAGCGAGATGCTCTTGGATCGGATCCAAGCCTGCGTTGAGGATCGCGTTGGCTTGCCCGAGGGCCAGGAACACCTCGGGGCCGGGAGAGGCGAGCTTGCCGTTGCGCAGGTTCGAAATTTGGGAGTTGTGAACACGGCCGAGATCGAGAGCATCCGCGAGGGCGGGCAACACCTTGTGAGACCAGCCATTGCGCTCATGCCAGACATGGATCAAGTGCGCCATCGCCCGACGGCCCTCATCGAGCCGATCCCGGTAACCCTTGGTCACATGATCAGAAACAACTTCCTCCTTTGTCACTTGATACGGATCCTTATTAGGTGTAGCTTATGGACATCAAGCGGATTAGGCATGGTTTCAAGCACGATCAGAACTCCTTCGCCGCCCAGTCGGCCGGCAGCTTCGCACCTGGCAGCGGCTCAAGCAAGGCTTCTTCATCGTCCACGCAAGGGCGAACCTGCAAACAGCCCTAAAAATCACCAGCATTCCGTCACGATTGGATTCATGATCGTGATCCACGCCCTCGCGGTTGTGGCCCTCCTGCCTGGCTTCTGGAGCTGGCCTGCGGTCACCAGCCTGCTGGTGCTGTACTGGGTCACAGCCTGCCTCGGCGTCACCCTTGGCTATCACCGCCTGCTGACGCACCGATCCTTCCGCCTACCCACTTGGCTGGAACGGTTTTTTGCCACCTGCGGGGCCCTGAGCTGCCAACACGGCCCCATCGATTGGGTGGGACTGCACCGGCATCACCACAAGTTTTCTGATACGGATGCAGATCATCACAACAGCCATCGCGGCTTCTGGTGGAGCCACATGGGTTGGATGTTTCACCCGATCGAAGCCATGCCCGCGGTGCCTCGTCTCACCGGCGATCTCGTAAGCGATCCCTATTACCGCTGGCTGAATGCCCACTTCCTCTGGCTCCAGCTCCCCCTTGGTTTGCTGTTGTTCTGGATCGGCACCGCCACAGGTGCCGGCGGCTGGGCCTTGGTGTTGTGGGGCATTCCCTTGCGCTTGGTGGTCGTCTATCACGTCACCTGGCTGGTGAACTCCGCCACCCATTGCTGGGGCAACGTTGTCTTCGACAGCGGTGACGCATCACGCAACAACAAGTGGGTGGCGGCACTGACCTTCGGCGAGGGCTGGCACAACAATCACCACGCTTTCCCCCATTCCGCACGCCATGGCATGCAACCGGGTCAGATCGATCTCACTTGGGAACACATCCGCCTGATGCGCGCCTTAGGGCTCGCAACCAAGGTGCGCCTACCGGTCGCGTCGTAAACTTCGCAATCGCTTCTCATCGTCAACCTCTTCTAAATCGCCATGGCCAAGCGCGTACAAGTCGTACTCAATGAGGACATCCTCAGCCTGGGCCGTAATGGCGATCTGGTTGATGTGGCACCCGGATACGCCCGCAACTTCCTGCTTCCCTTTGGGAAAGCTGTTCCCGTCACCCCCGCGGTGATGAAGCAGGTGGAGCACCGCAGGGCCAAGGAGGCCGAGCGCCAAGCCACCCTCAAGCAGGATGCTGTGGCGTTCCGCACCGCTCTCGACACGATCGGACGGTTCACCGTGAAGAAGCAAACCGGCGGAGACGACGTGCTGTTTGGCACCGTGACCAATGGCGATGTTGCCGAAGCGATCGAAGCAGCCACCAAGAAAGAAGTGGATCGCCGCGATATCACCGTTCCCGATATCCACCGCACAGGCTCCTACAAGGTGCAGGTGAAGCTGCACAGCGAAGTCACAGCAGAAATCAATCTCGAAGTTGTTAGCTATTGATGCTTGGCATGGCCTCACGGCCAGCCAGAGTGTGATGACTTAACGGCGCCAAATCACTGCCATGGTGAGTGTCTCCCAACCCGATCACAGCGCGAGTGAAGGTGGGGGACAGCGGGGCTACGGAAAGGGCCGTCCACGCGATGAGCCCAATTTCGAAGCCCTCCCCGATTCGCTCCCCCCCCAAAACCTGGAGGCGGAAGAAGCTGTTTTAGGGGGAATCCTGCTCGACCCCGATGCCATCGGCCGCGTCGCCGACGTGCTCCAACCTGAGGCGTTCTATCTAGGGGCACACCGGGAGATCTTCCGCACCGCGGTGATGCTCCATAGCCAGGGCAAACCCACCGATCTCACAGCGATGACCGCCTGGCTGGCCGATACGGGATCGCTCGACAAGGTGGGCGGTAGCGGCCGCTTGGTGGAACTGGTGGAGCGGGTGGCCTCCACGGCCTCGATCGAACAGGTGGCCCGGCTGGTGATGGATAAGTTCCTGCGCCGGCAGCTGATCCGTTCCGGCAATGAAGTGATTCAGCTGGGCTTTGACCAAAGCCTGCCGATGGAGCAGGTGCTGGATCAGGCCGAACAGAAAATTTTTGCGATCAGTCAAGAGAAACCATCGAAAGGGCTCACGCCCACCGCTGAAATCCTCACCAGCACCTTCAACGAGATTGAAAGCCGATCGCTTGGCACCTCGGTGGCAGGCATTCCGGTGAACTTCTACGACCTGGATGCGATGACCCAAGGCCTGCAGCGCAGTGACCTGATCATCGTGGCCGGCCGCCCAGCGATGGGCAAAACCTCGATCGTGCTCAACCTGGCCAAAAACGTGGCGCAACTGCACAACCTTCCGGTGTGCATGTTCAGCTTGGAGATGAGCAAAGAACAGCTCACCTATCGGCTGCTCTCGATGGAGGTTGGCATCGAAGCGGGCCGCCTGCGCACCGGCCGGCTGCAACAGGAGGAATGGCCCTTGCTCGGCCAAGGCATCAACACCCTGGGGCAATTACCGATGTACATCGATGACAAGCCCAACTCAGGCGTGCTCGAGATGCGCTCGCTCTGCCGCCGGCTGATGGCCGAACAGGGCAAAGAACTGGGCCTGGTGGTGATTGATTACCTGCAGCTGATGGAGGGATCCAGCCCCGACAACCGGGTCCAGGAAATCTCGCGGATCACCCGCGGGCTTAAGGGCATGGCCCGCGAACTGAACGTGCCGGTGATCGCCCTCTCCCAGCTCAGCCGCGGGGTGGAGTCGCGCACCAACAAACGCCC
>WLWE01000463.1_pt1 | contig 34726 bp, 58 predicted proteins | sample 6718301 | NCBI WGS metagenome assembly WLWE01 (sample SAMN12718691, study PRJNA515312) | sponge metagenome | isolation source: marine sponge | host: Mycale hentscheli | place: New Zealand: South Island, Marlborough, Capsize Point | collected 2003-05-01
TTGAATCAATTAAATTATCTAGTGCTACCCTATCACTATTGGTGTTGTGTTTTAACACGTCAACGTATACCGCCTTCTTACCTCTGCCCCTCTTTACTTGGGTAGTGGAGGATAGAACCCTATGCATCCTCCGTAATTCATTCAAATGCTCGCAGTCGTTATACCCTTGGGTGTTGCCAATAAGCTCAGCCATCTAATCAAGTATTGTGGTCTTGTCTCTCTTAGCTTTTACCTCAAGGAATATCTCGTGTAGGTGTAGCACATCCTTGCGAAAGTCTTCTCCCAACGTAGTGTCGTTGGGTCGTGCTTTAACAAAGTTGTATAGGTATGTTATCATTATCTCGTCTAAGGTTTCTGATGGTACCTTGTGCTTGTACTCTCCTATTATGTTTACTAAATCTCTCATAGTGTTTATTTTTAAATGTCAAGTTTACTTTGTGTATTAATCTCTGCTAGTGGTTTTATCCTCATCCATCTACCCATCGAGTCTCTTCCCTCTTGAGGTGATACCCCCGATTTGTATACGGCGTATGATGTCATCCACTTATTAAATTTAATTCTACTTATTGTCAGCTTAGCCTTTGGTGCGTAGTCAGGATACTGCTCTATGAACTCAAGGTATGCTGAGGACAATACTATCTTGGTATCAACCTCAAGCAATGGATTAAACTGACTGCCGTTGATTAGCCCACACCACTCAATGAAGTCGTGCGATGTCTCTGCTGATAGCTGACGTATCTTCAAGTTAACAAACTTGCTCTCAACCAATCCTGTTCTTAGGTATCCCATCAGACACTCTATCATATAGTTGTCGAACGCACACCACTCGCTATCGTCCCAATCTCCAAAGAATAACTTCTTAAACTCTGTCAGTGGCGTAAAGTTTTTAGTGTAGTGCTGATGTAGTTCAAGCTCCCACTTACGTCTAGCAAACGAGTTACCGCTACCCTTGATAGCGTAGTTGGTAGTGATAGCAATCTTAGGTGACTTGCTGAAAGGAATCTTGATAGCATCCTTGTTCTTCTTCTCCAAGGTCAGCCCCTCTGTTACCACGCTGAACAGTCTCTCGAAGTCAAAGTGTTTCTTCACATCATCGAACACAAGTATCTGCGTATCTGCTGACACAAGTTGGTACGCAAAGCTACGCTCAAACGTAAATGACTTACCATCTATGGTCACCACCTTCTTCATCTGCGATAGTGCGTTCATAAATATTCCCTTGCCCGTACCACCCTCAGGGTTATCAGATATAACCTCATCGTTTAGTATCACTGCAGGACAGAACGATAGGTTCTTGTGTCCGTGCATTAGGAATCCAATCGTTGACTGCATAGACTCTATTCGGTCTTGCTCATCCTTACAGATGTTATGGATAAACTTTCTGTAGTCTGTGTCTGAGTTACACACGCTAAAGTTTCTGTTTATCACGTGGTCTTTCCACACGTATCCACCAAGGTCGATGTAGTCTATGATGGTCACCTCTTTGTTGGTTACCTTGACCGCACAATTATTGTAGTAGAGATACGATGTGTCCTTGGTATCCTCGATGAAGTATATATCTATCGTTGCGAGTAGTGTAAGAAACTCCTCTCTAAAGAATCTTGTTTGGTCTGCAAAGTAGTTGTATATGGTTAGGTCGTCTAAGTCTATCAGATAGTTTAGGATGAAATCTTTTATAGCCTTCTCATCCGTATGGTCTATTAGGTTGTTAGTTACCTTGACAAACACGTAGTTCTTACTACCCTCGGGGCAGTACTTGTAGAACCCATTGTCCTCTAAGAACTGCTTGAACAAGATGTGTACCACCTTGATTACTCCCTTCTCATTCTTTGTCCAAAACTGTGTCTCTTGTGACTCTTCGTCTATCCGTGTAATCACGGCATCAATAACATCGTCCTCAATCTCAGAGTCTTCAAGCTGAGAACGTATCTCCTTTTTTGATGCACCTCTCTTTAGTTTTATCTTTAGGTTCTGCACCCTCTCCTCATCCTCGTAGTACTTAGTACCAAAGTTCTGTGTCTGAGCATACGCTGAGTCTATCGTTCTGTTTATCTCTGACTCATTGAACCCCTCTGTCTGATAGTTGGATAGGATGTATCCTGCAAGTGATTTGTTTATACCAAAGTCATTGAACGCAGACGCAAGTATGAAGCAGTTGTTGTTACGCTGACCCTCAGACATTGGGTACTTCTTTGTCCACCACTTCACGAGTATCTCTACAATCTTATTCTCATCCGTGATAGGGATGGTAGGCATATCTCTGTATTGGTGCTTCTCTTGGTAGCTTCTCTCCTCTATCTTGTCCCATAGTGATGATTTCTCGTTGACGTATATCAATGGGTCGTAAGACTCGTAGCACACACGTGACAGGTTCTTACACGTCACATCAAACTTAGGGTTATTGAAGTGCTTCTGTAAGCTATTGAAGTAGTTGACGTGATTGTCTACGTCTTGAGGTATCTTAACCAATACCTTCAGCCCCATACCACTTGGCGATATAAATACTGAGTAGGTGTACGGTGACTTGGTTATCTTCTCCTTGTCTTGTAGTAGCTCCTTTGTCTTCTCGTAACCATCAAAGTCCAAGCATATCAATCCTGAGTGTTGTTGGATAGAGTTGTCGTTCCTCTTGGTGAAGATGCCACTGAAACATATAGCGGGTAGTAGCTTCTTTAGTTCGTTACGTTCAGACTTTCGTGTCTCTGTTCTGATACGCTTAACCAAATCCTTAGACGTTCCGTTCTTGATACGCTCAATTATATGCTCTACATCCCTATGGAATGGGGCATCTGTCTCCTTAATGTTCTTGAATATTGTAATGTTAGATGTCATAATATAAATGTTTGTGTTGAGTTTGTGTTGAGTTTGTGTTGAGTTTGTTGTTGATTATCAGTGAGTTGTTAACTATGTTAACTTTTTTCTATCATATAAGAAAATAAAAATAAATAGAATAGAAGAAGTATATATAGTAGAGCCAACCAAAAGTCAACATAATTAAGCGGTGAAAAAAGGGGAAGCATAACTCCCCCCTCCACTCACTATGAACAATGATATTAGAAAGGTAGGTTCTCATTCTCTTGAACTGAGACTGCTTCTTTCTTTTCAGTTGGCTTCCACGTATCAAGCTCCATATACGGCTTACCGCTTTTTGCGTACTTGATGTTTAGGTTTATCCAACCATTGCTCTGATGCTCCTTCATAAATGAAACAGCTTCATCACATTTTACCGATACTCTACCAACCACGAAGTCGGGAGCGTTGTCTTGTTTTTTAAATGAGAAACCTTCGGCAAAGATTTTCTCATCGTTGTTAGCATATGCCATAATTAATTGATTATAATGTTACGTTCCAAAAATTTTTCAGTTGCCTTGATGATTCGCACCTTCTCAGCACGAGTATCGCAATGCCTTGGAACATCCATTGCAATAACTCGTTTACGTTGTGTTACCCATCTCCACGCAGAGATGATAACATTTTTAAATCTCTTCATTGAAGTAGTATTGGTTTATGTCGTACGTTGGATTGTCTCCAAAGAACTTTCTATATACCTCAATAGCGTTCTCTACCTTCGCCTTACCTCTCAGTAAGCTATCCTCTCCTACGAGAAATTTACCAAGCATCAGACTGCTCTTGTCAATCACTAAGAACATCATCGGCTTATTAAATAATGTAGAGTAGATGTACGCTTGGCTATCGTAGTTGTACTTACGTGCGTTCCACTTGAAGTCATTGATGTTACCCGTTGTCTTCAAGTCGTAGATGTAGTCCTTGCCTACAATATCTGCCTTGCCTTTCCATAGCTCACCACCTATCTCTTTGATTGCAGGAACCTCAAAGCGATTCGTGTCTGCGTTAATCATTTCAAAGAAATCAAGGTTAGTCTGCATCGCATTGAACCAACGCTCAACGTCTTCCTTCTCTCTCTTGAGTAGTGCAAAGCCTCTTGGTCTTGAGCTACGCTCGCTAAGTTCAGCCACGTACTCCTTGTACTTCTTGGTGTTGCGTGATGAGACATCTAAGAAGTCCCACTCCTTAGCCTTGTCGGGTTCTAAGAATAGCTGATGAAAGTATCTGCCCATAGCAAACACATTCGTGTCAGGCATCCTCTTGCCAAACTCTTTAGGATTCTTGAGTAGCGTACCTATATCTGAGTTAGATAGATACTTCCTCCCTATACCATTATAGTATTCGTTATCGTCCTTAAGGTCTTCGATAACATCTGCGTATGTCTGAGCCATTAGATTAAGTTCTTTAACTCTTCCTTAATCTTAGTTGGTATGGTATACTTCTGCTGAAGTGTCTTGACGATTGTCGGTAGCCCTTTGTCCTTGTTAGCCGCCACCCACTTGAGTACGTTACCCCAATTGTCGTCACCAATATCAAGCCTTACCTTAGTTGTTGTAGGCTTAGGATTCTGCTGATTTGCAATAGCGTTACCTACCTCTTCTGCTGATGCGACTGAGGACTCAAGCCCTATACCGAAGTTGGCTAACGCTCTACCCCAAGCACTTGTCTCGCAATTCTCCACGTAGCTTGTCTTGTTGATGAACGTGCTACCCTTCTCTTCTTCTGCGATACCCGTAGCTATCGTCACTCCTTTGTCGTTATCTATCCGTGCTTGGATACATATTGATTTGTCTGTCTTCTCTAACACGTGTGATATTAGTGAAAAGTTTGGGTACTTCTTTCTGAAGTAGATTAACCTCTCGTTAACCTCTACGTACTGCTTACCCTTAATGTTTACTGTCTTTAATTTGTCCATTTTTAATTTGATTTAATTGATTTAATTGATTTAATTGATTCTTAATTTTACTATATTTTTCCAAGATTCTTTGCCTTGAACTCTTTAGGCTTTGTATCTGCTTTGGATTCTTTCTGCCGTTCACCTCCATCTTGATGAGCATCTCTATCCTATCAAGCTTGAGTCGATAGTTGGACAAAGATAACATATAGATTCCAATTCTCCATCCCATCTTCAAGAATATTTCTATCTCATCGGGTTCAAGTTGTAGATACCACTCACCCCCCCTTGATGTGTTCTGAAGCTGAACCATATTGGTGTCGTTGTCCTTAGATATTTTACATCCATATAGTATACGTGCCTCGTATCCTTCTCCATCTAGGTTGGCAGTAAAGCAGTCGTCCTTAGCTTGATTCCATACATCTATAAGTGTGTATACCTTACTCACTACGCCCCCTCTTGTATGTTCTTAAAGGTCATACTCAAGTCTACGTCCTCGACTATCTTCTTCTTCATCTCCTTGATGCCGTAGTGTATGTTGGTACGAGCAATGTCATATCCATTGTCTCCCATAAACTTGATGATGTACGTCACATCCATTGGTCTCTCGGAGCATAGGTAGTATAGCATATACCTTGCATCGACTACGTCTCTTGACTTTGTCTTGGTGAATATATCTTTTTTGTTTAGCCCAAATAGTTCGGCTATGTTGTCTGCGTAATAGTTAAATACTTTCTTTTTCATTTTATTTAATTTTTGTTTTTATAAAAATAATATTATTAATTGACATTTCCAAATGTAATTGTAGGTAAATCTACATCAGTCCATCGTACGTAAACGTACCCGTCCTTCACCACCTTCTTAGCCTTACCCCACCAATCTTTTTGTGGGGTGTACTTGGATGGTAGGTATCCACCCTCCATACATATCCGTAGCCCTAAGTTGATAGCCTCTATCACCTCCTCTACTGACTCAAGCAGAGACTCCGAGTCATCGTCGTGTACTGCGTATAGTTCGTTCTCTACCCATAGCGTTGGGCTTTTTTTAATTCGCTTGGTTACATCCAACCACACGAACTTATCTTTAGTTATGTGTATCATATCCTTTCGTTTAGTTCTTTGTTCGTACAATCAATCACGTTGCCCACTAATGGGTGTCCGTATAGTTCACTCGCATTGTCGTTGATGGGTAGCTTATTGAGCAGCCCCTCCTCGTTTACAATGAGCATCCTTTGTTCTTCGAGGTACACAATTTGTATGTACCCCCCAACTAGGTTCTGCATTTTCTCTAATGAAGAGATGTCTACGTTCTCGACAATCTCTCCGTCTGTCTTAATTAATCTTGCCATAATAGTTTTTTTATTTTTAAGTAATCTTCAATGTCATCTTGCTCCAACGCATACTCCGAGTAGATGAAGCTATCGTCTGATGTCGGGTAGGTTATCTTGTGGGTTTCGAAGGTGAAGAAGTCATCGTGATTCTCTATTGCTCTCGCACCAATCTCGCTGAGTAACTCCCACTTGTCTACCTTGATTTCGTTTGCCCAACGTCCCTCGATGTACAGGTCAATCGTTACATCGTCCCCGTCTATGTCGTATTCAAAGTCATTCATAACTCTCCCCCATTCTTTTAAAGAGATTGGTAAGCATACCCTTGCTAGTGAGCATACGCTCTTTGCTTTCCTCTTCAGTTTTCCATTGCTCGTAATGATACGCATCATCATCGTGTCTATCGTGCTGACGCACGTCCATAAATTTTTCTTTCATCTTTCCCATAGTATTTAATTTTATTGGTTAATATATCTTAAGGTAGTTAAACATTTAATCGCTTCTTTTTTTGCTCGTTCAAGCATATTAAATTCATCTTCCCTTAGGGTTACTTCCATTTCTTTTTCGATATTTTTAATAGCTTGTCCTACTGATTCAATTGCTTTTCTCATAGTATTTAATAGTTTTCTTGTTTCTTAATAGCATCTTCAACTTCATCTGTGTAGTCAAGAATATCTCTTGCCATACCCATCATCTTTTTGAGTGCCTTTAGTTCACGCATAGACATATCATCGTCCACTCCATATGAAAAGAGTTCATCAATGCATTCTTGTAAATCGTTTGCAGTATTTTGAAATCTGCAATAGCTCATATTTCCCATAGTATTTAATTTTAATTTTAGTTAATAATAATAAAAGGGGGAGGATATAACTCCCCCATTGGTTTTCTTATAAGGAAAAAATATTACTAAGTATATTAACATTTCTTACCTCTGCAACTTCACAATGATTGCCGACATTGTTTAACCTATAGTCAAAGTCTTTAGGTTTGCACGTCTTCCATCCTTTGTGGTTTTTGATATAGTCGTTTAAATATATCTTCCATTTCGTAGAGTGCTTACCACTTGTTAACTCTCTATAACTGAACCAAATTTTTTTCTTACTCATAATATTTGTTTTAATTTAATTAATAAAGGGGGGGGAGGAGATAACTCCCCCATTGGTTTTATTTTATTTTGTACTCTCCCCAAATAGGGAGGTGGTCAAAATCACCTTTACCCGTAGGGTAGGTTAACTCTACAAAATCAAATGGATTGTTAATCATTTGTTTTTCAATTTGTTTGTTTAAAGTGTCAAGACAAATGAAATCACCATCGTAGTATTTTGCAATTATCATATCATCCAAACCACCATCTCTATGAAACCATAATTCAATTTCTCTCTCACCCTCTAGATAATCTTCAGCGTATTGTGCTTCTAAAATTTCTTTTGTAATCTTGGTTTTTTTACCTTTTAAATAATTCATAGTATTTGTTTTTAATTTAATTAATAAAGGGGGGAGGAGATAACTCCCCCCATTGGTTTGAATTATCTATTCATTGCCCTTTGTCTTCCAATAGGCTTGAAAAATATCATCATCATAGTAGTACTCATCTAGAAAATTTTCTCCGCTACAATAGAGCAATGACCTAAGTTCTTCACACGTTTTTATGACTGCATATAGGTGAGCTTTATTTTCACCTTCTTTGTCAAGCCCATATTCGATTTCCTCATCAATACCCTCGCTTATTTCTCGTAGGTCTCTTACTAATTCTAGAATATCTTCCTTAAGATTGTTAATATACTCTTGTTCGTTTTTCTTTAATTCTTTACTCATAATATTGTGTGTTTAATTTCGCTTCGCAATATTGCTAACGTAAAACAAAGATAATAAAAATATTTTTAATTTCCAAATCCGTTATAATTTAATTAGAATTCTTTTCTAAAATAATTCCACAACTCATCTATATCATAGAGTCTATTACCCCATTGAGCATCTTGAGTGGAGAAAAAATATTTCCCTTCACTATCCTTTCGGTAGATGACATTGTCTGACATCATCCAATCAACAAATCTTTTCATAGTATTTTTTTTAGTTAATGTTATAAGTGTAGCTGACTACACTTTTTTAATTCTCTTGTGGATATATATCCTCCCATCCATCTACTGAATTGGGGTGTGCATACGTGCGTTCTTTAGTATCTTCGTTCTCGTATGTTTCAACGTAGAAGTCTACACCCTTAAACATTTGCTCACATTCGTTCGCCTCTGCTTCAGCCTCCTCGGGCGTAGTATATCCACTTGCTTGTACCTCTGTGTATCCGTACACATCTATTCCTATCACTCTATATAATGTTCTCATAATCAATTAGTTATTTATTTTTATATGTAATTATAGTAATTCTAAAACGCTAAGTATATCTAAGTTATAAGACTCTCGATATTCTTTTGGCTCATCGTTTTTGTAACACTTTAACCCATTGTATTCAGAATAAATTGTAAGTAATTCCTTTAAAGTAATACTACTATAAAATAAGTTAAGGTCGTCAATAGACTTATCGCCATCCTCAATATTCTGCATATCTATATCAATACATTCTTGTTTGATTTTCTCTATGTTCAACATAATTATTTATTTTTATTGGTTAATAATAATTCGTTCCCTAACTCGTTAATCTTTTTTCTATACTCAGCTATCGCTTGGTCAGCTATAAAATTTAACTGCCACTCGATGTACTGCTTATCGCTTTCGGTTAGGTCTTTTAGGCAATCCCAATTCTTTAGGATGTCCATCGTAATTTTTACTTGCTCTTTCATAATTTTATTTTATTGGTTATATTCTTTAATAAATTCTACGACTTGTGCGTACACTATGTCTATATCGCAAGTCATAACTGCCTCTGAAATATTTTTACTCATATGTTCTTGATAACACTTGTCTACTACGGGCATCAGCCAATCCCACGAGGAATGGAATTCAAGTTCATCAAATGTATTGCTATCTGAATTAAAGTGCAAAGCCTCTTCGTTGTCATACCAACCTATGGTAGTTTTTTGAAATCCCATAAATTCTGCTATTAGTTTATTTTTTTCTGCTTTCATAATTTTATTTTATTGGTTTAAATAATGTGTTAAATTTTTCTTCAGTAATCGTGGTATACTCGTCCACCTTGAACGGATTCTTGCATAGGTTTATAAACTCTCTGCCGTTAGGCATAGCATACCTTAACGCATACCCCTTGCTCTTGTTAAATCCTATCCAATTGCCGTCCCTTGTAGCTTGGTTTCGATACACTTCTACGTGCCTCCCTTCCATCAATAACTCTACTTCGTCCAAGGCTAAGTCTATGTACCTATCCCTCTCCCATAAATGGTCATTACCCTCATAAGCGTATTTTATTGTTACCCTTGTGCCAACTACCTCGTGAACATCAAATACTCTTCCTTTTACATAGCTAAATCCTATATCTATATTTTTTAATACTCTTGCTCTCATAATATAATTTTTTTAGTGAATATAATTTTGAATAAACTCCTCGCCTTCTTCCCTCATCCATTCCTCACCGAGGACAGATATTAAATTATTCACTACTGATTCGGCAGATGAAGGGTGAAAAAATGTCTCTCCAAAATTATCTTCTTGGTACTCTTGTACTATACCAATTGCTTCAAATGGTGATACCTCGTGACGCTTTAGCCATTGCTCTGCCTTGTAGTGATAAATAATATATTGGTCTTCATTGAATAAATAGTCGTGCCACTGCTCCTTGTTGTCGTTGGTCAGTAGACCATCGTTCACATAGTCTATCGCTCTCATCTTAAATTCTTTTCTAATACTTGCTTTCATAATATAATTTTATTGGTTAATTAATATTTCTAATCTCACTCACCTCTCTTACTATTATTTCATAAGAATGGTCGCAATACATTATCGCCCATTGCTTGGCTTCTTCTAAATCTCTCTTGAGTATGAATGTTACTTCATCTTTATTGTATATCATAAACTTTCTCATAATATAATTTTATTGGTTAATTAATATACTTGTCCTTCTTCGGTAAATTCCCATTCATTACACTCACATAACTCTCTTAGCCCTTCATCAGAGTATATGTACTCCGTATCAACGTGGATAGCGTTTAATAATCCATCTGCGTTACCATACTTTTGCATACTTTCGATAAGTTCTGCATCCATCCACACTCCCGTTAATGGTAATTTGTCTGCATCTAATTCCATTAATGATTCTTTATCGTAGTCAGTGAATTTTACATACTCTCCTCTGCAGGGGGATTGAGAAATTGAATAGTCATTTTTTCCCCCAATGAATTCCGTCAACATCTTAATGCTTTCTATAGCTTCTTGTACTGAATGATGGTTTAAATCAAAGTAATTGTCTCTGATGTAGTCAAAGCATAGTGATGCGTTTGGATGTTCATCTATCGTGAATATTTTTGTTTCTATAATTCTCATAATATAATTTTATTGGTTAATTAATATTTTGTAAATATAATAATAATATTTTACAATAACAAATCTAATATAATTCGTTAGTTTTTACACCCACTATGCCCCACTCCGTTGCTGAAGTGAGGCGATTTAGTGTAGGTGACTACACTTTTATAGTCGTGTGACAAAGTGTTCATCATCTTGCATTAGCCCGACAAAGTCGTGCTTCAAGTCGTTTAAACTCATCGTGTAGTTCTCGTTGATTACATTACCTGCCCACTGCTTATTGTTGTCTGCTACCCATCTGCATAAATCGATGGCTGACATCTTCTTTTGCTCTGCAAAATGTTCCACCATATCTATTGGTAGCATTACGTATAGCATTAATCCCTTACTCATAATTTTAAATTTTAATTAATAAATGGTTACACCCACTATGCCCCATACCATTTACGGCATAGGGCTAGGGGTGAAAGTGTAGGTGACTACACTTTATTTGTTAAGATAGTAACCATCCAAATTCACATTTGAATTGATACCGCAGGTCTTCACAAACATCTATCAATGTTTCTGCATCAAACCTTTTAACATCTTCTCTGCGAAATACACCATCGTAAGTAACATCTTGACAATAACTACGTAGTTCTTGTTCGTGTTTAAACCTATCTAAAATGTATGCTTTTGCTTCTCTTACTTTCGTTTCCATAATTGTTTTTTTTGATTAATAAATAGTTTCACCACCTATGCCCCGCATCATTGACGATGCGAGGCTAGGGATGAAAAGTGTAGGTGACTACACTTTATTTGATGGCTTTCGCTTGCTTGTTTAACCAAGCCCCGAGATAAGCCTTGTTCTCATCGCTTGAATCAAACCACACTCGGTAGGCACGCAATTGACTGCGTTTCCACGCCTCGAATTCAGTCTTGTCAAACACTAGCTTCTCTGCCTTGCAGAAGGCATCGTAGAAGCCTTTAAAGTGCTTGTCTTCCACGCTCTCACGCTCGGTCTTCTCTGCCTTCAACTCAGATAGCCTAGCTTGCTCTAACGCCTTCTTCTCAATCGCTTCAGCAGATACCTTCGCCTTTGGCTTAGCATCGCCAATGATAGTGGTAGTGGTAGCTTCAGCAGATGCCTTAGCACTACGCTCCTTCAAATCCTTTTGTGCCATTGCAAATGCAGTATCTAGGTCTGACTGATTTTCAATCAAGACCTTGGTTTTTTTCCCATTCTCATCAACTAACGTTAATTCGATTTTAGCCTTTGGCTTAGCTTTAGCCTTGCTTGGCTTACCACTGCTTAACCAATTCTTGAAATCTTCGATGTTCATCCCCCACTCGGATTCGCTACCTGCACACACCGCTTGAAATTCGCTTACCTGCTTGTCTGAAGCCCCGCCAATCCTAGAGTATTTGTTGCCCATACCCGCATTGATTGACCATCCGAATGTAGCCTCGCAAAACTGCTTCAAATTGATGCCTTTGGTTTGGTTTATAACCTTGTGTGCCTTGTTGATTAGCCTACCTAACTCAACTGATTTTAGGAATCTTCGTGTCTCAATGTCATCCATTTGTCTTCCCAACTTCGATACCTCTTGGTTTAGCTTTACCATAGCCTTCATCCCTACGGCATTTTTGAACGCTCTGTTCTTTAAGATTTGGCTTACTTCGTTTACTTTTTTTGAATTGTTCATAATTCGTTTTTTTTGGTTAAGACCCCCCTTAGGGGGTTTCGTCCATTTAGGACTCATCAGTTAACCTAGGATAGCCTTCAATCTTGCTTCTTCGATGTCCTCCGCTCTCATTCTTTCAGCGTAGATTCTACCTCTCTGCTGCTCCATCCATTCCGCAACTATCTTATTTTCTGCGTTATCCTCACACCCCCAAAAATGTCTACCCGCCGATTGCTTGGTAGAACGAACGTGTACCACATATCGCAGTGGGAAGATACACCTAGCAGATTCCTCGATAGCTATATACACCTTTATTTCCGCCTTGGAATCGATGAAGGTTTTTCTGTCATCGCCCATCGTATCTAGGTTTAAAGCGTTATCAATGTTGTTTAAAAACTCGGTAATGTTGTTAATTTTTTTCATAACTTGTTGATTTTCAATTGTTTATAAAATATTGGTCAGCAATATCGCCTCCCTTCGTTTGTAAAGGTATATATAATTATATTACTAAACAAATATAATTCAATAATAATTCAATAATAATTCTTTAGGATTCTCTCTAACGCAGTGTATATAGGGTCTCGCAGAGGAAAAAAAACTTTAAACTTTTTATTTCAGCAGTTCAAATGGTGTACAAATGTAGGTACTATCTAGCACCGGCAAGGGGTTAAGACGCTTCTCTCTCTCTCTCCTGATGCGGGGAAAGGGGGCAGAAGTGTAGCTGACTACACTCGGAGGGGGGGGTATACGGGGGTATGGAACGTAGGGGTAGGGGGGTAGGTAGGGGAACGTATACGGGGGGCATAGGGGCTATAGCAAAAGGTCAAAAAATTAGGAATGCACCAACAGAATCGATAACCCCATATCGAAAAAAAAATCGTTTTGGGTAGGGGGGTCGTTTACGTAGCACCATATATAACCCAAACAGTATAAACATCTAATATTTTTTATTATCTTTGTAAAAAAGAAATAGCTATGAGAAAGATATTTGATATGTCACCGAGTGTGATGGGGTACGATATGAAAGATGGTCGTCAGATTAATAACGCAAGAACTCCTGAGATGGGTATTACCAAGTTGGTTAATATGAAGAAGGAGATGAAACGCTACAAGAAAGTACAAATGATAGCAGAGGGTAATGAGATGGCAAGAGCCAATATTGATTTATTCAAAAGATAATTGTTCATATTCATAGTATGATGTTTGGTTTGAGAGGGAGTGGATTATATCTGTTCCCTCTTTTTTATACCCAATAGTGTAGACTTTATATATAATAGTGTTGACCTTATGTTGACTTTGTGTCGACTTTGTTTTAACTAACTTATTGATTATCAATTAGTTATATTAAAAAATGTTAAGATGTTAACTTTAAAGCTTCGTATTTAATAAAAATAATAATAATAATAAAAGAGTAGTAGTAGTATAGGGAAACCAAAAGTCGACATTAAGTATTTTTTTATTAGCTCTTGGATAATTAAATATAATTGATTACATTTGTAAAAATTAATTAAATCAAATAACATATGCAACAAGGATTCACTCCTAAAGAACTACACTTCTCAGATAAGGGTAGGGAGAAACTAATCAAAGGTATCAACAAAATTTCTAACGCTGTCAAGTCTACTCTTGGTCCAAGGGGTAACACGGTGCTCATCGAGTCGCCTGAGCATCTACACGGCATAACTGTAACGAAGGACGGTGTGACTGTAGCGAAGTCCATCTCGTTATTAGACCCGGTCGAGAACCTTGCGGTTCGGATGATGAAGGAGGCAGCAGATAGGACTGCGTCATCTGCGGGTGATGGCACGACAACAGCCATAGTACTTGCAGAGGCATTGGTCAATGCAGGCACCGAATTAATAGACGACACCACTAACCGAACGGAGGTACTACGACACCTTGTGTCAGAGACAAAGGAGATAGCGAAGATGCTAAAGGTAAAGGGCAAGGTCTTAGACGAGAAGAGGCTACGAGACGTAGCAGTCATCTCAGCTAACAACGATGCACAGATAGGCGGCATCATAGCTGACGTGTACGAGAGCGTGGGCAAGGATGGTGTGGTAACGGTTGAGAACAGCAAGAGCTCATCGACATACTACGAGACCACAAAGGGTATCAAGATAAAAAGAGGCTACGCCTCAACGCTATTCATCAACGACCAAAAGAGGGACGAGTGTGTGTTCGAGGACACGTACGTGTTGGTGTGTGACACAGAGATAAATAACATACTACAGATTGAGGCGGTACTGAAGCCAATCATCCAAGAGGGTAAGAAGCTATTAATAATCGCACCGTGCTCAACGAACGTGATAAACACATTGGCAGCGAACGTGGTGAAGAACGGGCTCAAGCTATGCACCATCAACCCACCTGACTTTGGGTACAGGCAGCACGAGCTGATGCAGGACATAGCTATCAGCGTGGGTGCTACCTACTTCAGCGAGAAGACGGGAGACGACCTGAGCCTTATAAGCTTTGACGACTTGGGGCACTGTGCTAAGGTGATAGCGAGCAGGGACGCAACGGTTATCGTAAAGGACGACAACGAGACATCGGCTGAGGTGGCAGAGAGAGTAGCACAGCTACAAGACGCATACACTAACGCCAAGAAGAAAGAGGACAAGGAGTTCATCAACCAACGTATCGCATCCCTATCAGGCGGGATAGGCGTGGTGTTCGTAGGTGGGCAGACAGACCTAGAGCAGAAGGAGCTATACGACAGGGTTGACGATGCGGTGTGTGCAGTACGCTCAGCACTTGAGGAGGGTATCCTTCCCGGTGGAGGGCTCACGCTATACAACCTACACAAGAGCTACCGTATCAAGGAGAAGGCTGAGAAAAATATTTCGAAAAAAATTGCTTACGCAATTTTATCTAAATCGCTTAAGGCACCACTCTATCAGATACTATCAAACGCAGGGCTTGATGCAGATGACATCTACAAGGACTGTAAGGGAGCGATGTGGGGCTATGACGTGAAGAGAGAGAAGTACGGCTACCTTATGGCACTCGGTGTGATAGACCCTGTGAAGGTGACACGACAGGCACTACAGAACGCAGTATCGGTTGCATCGACAATACTATCTACTAACGCCATCGTAACAATGGCAAGAACGTATGGCGATGGAGAATGAGATATATCAGGCGGACGGGTTCGATGACGCTATCATAGGCGTGGACTACAAGACGGGTTGCATAGCATACTCAATATCTAAGTGCATCACCATACTGATGCTTGACGAGGGTATGACGGAGCTTGACGCAACGGAGTGGTTTTACTTCAACGTTGCAGGGTCTTACGTTGGAGAGGGCACACCCATATGGATAGACGACACATACAACCATAACGACTAAACAGTATAAGCAATGAAGGCAATAGGCAAGAACATAGTAATAGAGAAGATAGACGAGGAGATAACCACAGAGAGTGGCATACTCCTATCCAACGAGGACGCAAACTCTTTTAGGTATCAGAAGGGTAGGGTTGTGATGCCGGGCACAGAGGTAAGCTACCTTAACGCTGATGACATCATATACTACGACACCCGCAACTCATACACCCTTGTGATAGATAACGCTATGGCTACTATCATTCAGGAGCGTGATGTCGTTGTTGTCGAATAAACTCGTTCATAGCTATGATAGCGTCACGGTAACGCTTGTCCGTGTACGACACGTTCTTCAAGAACATAGGGTTGTGAGATGGGGTGGTAGGAATCTCCTCGCCACTTAGCTTCTTATACACAGAGTTAAGGAGACGCTTAGATTTGTACGACAGTGTGTACAGAGCTTTTCTCTTTCCCATACGCTTACGGAAGACCTCAATCCATCCATCCCTACGTAGCATCTTAAACCTATGCTCGTCCCACGACAGTAGCTTGTCAAACTCATCAAACTTATCCTTAGAAAAATAATCCTCCGACTTGAGGAACAGCAGCATATCTAGCTGTGCTTGGCTTATCTTATACTTTGCCTTTACGTACTGACGGATAACACGCCAATACTTTAGATAGTCATCGCTCAAAATTGATTCAATTTAATTTATTAACTTTGTACAAATATAAAAAATAAAGTTCAATAGTAATGCCAAGAGTTAGTTTAAGCACTAAGGAAGAGATAAAAAAGATAAGAAGACCGGGTGTCCATTCAAAGACTAAGACATCTAAGTCTAAGCTATCAAAGAACTATAAGAAGCTTTACAGAGGACAGGGACGATAAGAGATATGGCAACAAAAGGTAGAACAAAAGGAAACAAGATATGTCCTGCGGGGATTGCTTGGGCAAAGAGAACATTTGACAAGTACCCGTCAGCCTATGCTAATATGGCAGCGAGTAAGTACTGTAAAGACCCTAACTATGCTAAGGGTAAAAAGAAAAAGTAATGGGCGAGCTTAAGAAGTGGAGAGACGAGAAGTGGGTACGTATAGGTACTGACGGTTCTATCAAGGGGGAGTGCGGTACAAGCAAGAACAAGAAGAACCCTGACAGGTGTCTGCCTCTAAAGAAGGCTAAGAGTATGACTAAAGCAGAACGTGCTAAGACGGCTCGTAAAAAGAAAGCGTCAGGTGGAAGAAAACAATTTATACCCAATACCAAGAAGGGAAGGGTAACTAAAAAATATACTAAAAGATAAAATTATGCCAACAGTAAAATACAAATGTAAAGATTCAGGGAAGAATAAGGTAAGGAAGTTTCCTTATAACGCAGTCGGTAAAGCACAGGCAACAGAGTTTTCTAATCTTATGGGCGGTTCAATTAAGTACAACCCTAACAAGGTTAAAACAGAGATGGGCTACTAATGGCTGAGAAGAGTAAGATGAAGTGCAATGCGGTGCGGTCAAGTGACCGACCCGGCAAGAAGAGAATGGTCAAGGCGTGCGAGGGAGGCAAGGAGAAGTTAATACACTTCGGTGCTAAGGGCTACGGTCACAACTACTCTGCTGCAGCACGCAAGTCTTTTAGGGCACGACACAAGTGTGGTACTGCTAAGTCAAAGCTAACGGCAAGGTATTGGTCGTGTAAGAATCTTTGGGCAGGCAAGGGAGGCTCAACTAAGTCAAGTCCGAAAAATAGGAAAGGAAAATATTAGTATCTTTGTCGTATGAAAAGGAAGCAGGACATAAAAATCAAGAAGTCTAACGAGGGTAAGTTTACCGATTGGGCTAAGAAAAATATGCCCGGCAAGTCTGTATGCTCTGCTGCTTCAGCAGTAATGAGAGGAAAGAATAAATATAAACCAAGTGTAGTCAAGATGGCAAACTTTGCTAAGAACTTTGGCTGCAGTAAATAAATAATTATGAGAGACTTAGGTACACCATTAGCTCCTACATTTGGAGGAGGCAAGAAGCTTTTAAAAAAGTCAGGTAAGAAATACTATAAGTCTATGGTTGCAGTTGATGAGGGTAGATTTAAGAAGGAGAAGAAGCTGCGGAAGAAAGCTTTCAAGCTTGAAGATAGAGGTGCTAAGAAACAATTAAAAAATAAATAAATAGTTATGAAAAAGCAAGGTTACAACTCAAGACTTGATGAGTCAATGGGTGCAAGAAACGGAAAGAAGTCTCAGTCTATGAAGTCTCGAAGAGATGAGTCTAAGGCTATGTCTAAGAAGATGTACGGTCACGCTTACGGTGGAGACCACTCGATGAAGTACGAATCTCATTTAGGTTCTAATTCTCGTATCTTTAAAAAATAAATATTAATGGGGAAACTATTAGTAAGTTTAGGACTGTGGATGCAGAGCCTAAAGGTGAAGATGAAATGTAAGTGGAACATTATGATGTCTAAGCTTATGTTCAAGATGCACGGGGAGTGCCCTGATAAATTTTTATGTATCTGTAAGAAGAGCAAATGAAACTAAAAGATAAATCAAGAGGCTTTGGTGACACGGTTGCCAAGGTAACAAAATTAACAGGTATCAAATCTGTAGTAGACACGGTCAGTAAAAAGATGGGGAAGGACTGTGGCTGTGGTAAGAGACGTGATACCTTAAACAGAATAATTCCCTATAAAAAATAATTATGGCATATCAAAGATTACAACCCACAAGGGCAATACAAATTATACCTACAGATGATTTATTACTACCGGGAGGTCCGGGTTCAAGATTAGCATTTGGTGTGACTACAGCAGTATTAGCAGATTCACTTGTAGATAATGGACTTACTGTAAACTTTAATTCTATTATAAGGGCAGGAGATACTGTATACAATATTAGCACAGGCTCAGGTGCAAGGGTTATCGGTGTACCAATTGATAATACACCTATTCTACCTAATCCACCTGAATCAAAAACTTTAACACTATCTGATGATATATTTACTGCAGTTGGAGACATTTACATAGTTGGTTCTGTTGTAAAAGGTGGTGGTGCTGCCTTATGGGTAGGGACAGGTGGAAGTATATCAGGTAAAACAGCAGGAGGGGATGACATTGTTTTAGATAATGTTCCTGACGGTTCATTACTTCCAATTTTGATGTCAGTTATTAATGAATCAGGTACAACCGCAACGGGTATCTACGGACTGTGGTAATATGTCTACAGCGATAGGAATAGGAATATCAGGTAACGTGTTTCAAACACGAGCAGGTTTGGGGTCCGGTGCGTCTTTACTATTAGATGAGTACGGCACAAATAACAAACTTGCGTATTCAGTACGTAAGCTAAGGACAGCGTACACAGGTAGTTGTATGCGTGTTCTTAATGAGGCAACTGTTGAGTTAGACATTGGATTTGATTCAAGTGGCAACCTTGACGAGTTTGCATTGCTTACGCATTGCGGATTAGGTGATGGATTTGTTGTTAAGTGGTATGACCAAAGTGGGAATGGTGGAGATATGGAGCAGAATGTTCGACAGAACACACCTCAAATTGTATCGAGTGGTGCTGTATTAAAGGAGAATGGCAAGCCTATAGTTACGGGACGTACGGTGTCATCAGTAGCTTCATTTATTGAGTTGATTACACCAAAAATTACATACTTGCCGTCAACAGGGCAATACTTTTTTTTCTCAGTAACTAAGTCAGAAACAAGTGAGTCTGTACTATATCGTGAAAACAGAAGACTCCAATTAATAGCACAAGATGGTAGCACATCAACAGAAACAAGGAATGACCCTAATTACTTGTCAAATACTTACAGGAGAAATGGAGTGGCTTATACTCCAATAGATAGAACAGAGGTGTACACAACAAATTTACCACAAACCTTAATGACGATTAACGGCAGTTTAGATAGTTCGATTAACAACTTTGCCTTGGGACAGGGGACATCAGATTTTAACAATTGGAGTATGCAAGAATTTATAGTTTACGAGGGCGATAAAGCAAGTGATGAGTCAAATATAGAAACAGCAATAAACGGATACTACTTAATATATTAACAAATTTGTAAACAATGATAACTATTCAAGATTTAAAGATATATATACTAAACTCAGGAGTTCTTGCAGTCTCATTTACTGAGCTTGAGATGTTATTAAAGGTAGTGTTGTTAACTGCAACTATAATATATACAATACAAAAGATTTACTTAAACGAAAAAAAGTAGTACATTAAGGTTATGACAACTGATGATGTAGAAAAAATAATAGTACACTGCTCCGCTACACGAGAGGGAGACGACTGTATAGACATACACGTCATCGACAGGTGGCACAAGGCACGAGGGTGGAAGGGATGCGGCTATCACTTTGTTATACTGATAGACGGAACGATTCAAGTAGGAAGAAACATAAACGACTCAGGTGCACACACCAAGGGACTGAACTCTAAGTCTTGGGGTGTATGCTACATAGGCGGGGTTGAACAGGATGGCAGTACGCCAAAGGACACTCGCACAGAAAAGCAGAAGGAGTCTTTACTAAGCCTGTTAAGTTTTTTAAAGTTACTACAGCCTGACGCTACTATACACGGACACCGAGACTTTGCAGCCAAGGCGTGTCCAAGTTTTGATGCAACAAAAGAATATAATACGATATGATGGGAAAGGTAATGGAATGGTTTAGCGGTAGCCTTGTCAAGGATGTCCTTGGGGGGCTTGATGGTCTGATAACGTCTAAAGAAGAAAGGCTTCAGGCTGAGATAGCATTGAAGCAGATATTTGCAACCAAGGAGCTTGAGCTTCAGAAGATGCAGGCTGATATAATAATAGCAGAGGCGAGTGGCAATTGGCTACAGAGAAGTTGGAGACCCATACTGATGTTATCGTTTGGGTTCATTGTTATATACGTGAAGTTTATTGGACCGTTGTTCGGTCTAACCATACCACCGTTAGAGGATGAGTTTTGGAACCTGTTACAGCTCGGTATAGGAGGCTATGTTATAGGTCGAACGGGTGAGAAGATGATGGACAGTTTCACTTCAGACAAACGTAGAAGAAAAAATAGAAATTAATTTTCTATCTTTACAGCTAAATAAAATTAAATTAAATGGAAAGGTTAAACGAAAAAGAATTAACTGAGCTTCAGAATTTAAACACTGAGTTCACTAAGTTCAAGATTACTCTTGGGGATTTAGAGATTCAAAAGAGTAGTATCATCTCTGAGATAGCAGCTATTAAGATTAAGTTTGCTCAGAATGAAAAGAAACTGATTGATAAATATGGTGAAGACTCTGTTATAAATATTCAAACAGGAGAGGTTCAGCAGAAAAAAAAATAAGAAATGTCAAAGATAAGCACGTACGCAACTACAACACCTGCATTAGATGATAAGTTAATAGGTAGTGATGCAAATGCAACACCTACAAATGCAACTAAAAACTTTACTTTAGGTGATACATTAGGGTTATTTAATGGTAATGCGGTTCCTGCTTCAGCTACATCTACAGGTACAAAGGGTCAGATAGCAGTAGATGCAACGCATTTATATATCTGTACAGATACTGATGTATGGAAAAGAGTAGCAATCTCTACATTCTAACATTATGGATATTCGTAAGATAAGTGTGGGACCTGATTATAAGTCAGGGGCTATGCACTACATAGTAGGTCAGGAGATACTAAACGGTAGTCACACTATTCATCTAATAAAATATTACGATGAGAGCGACTCTATAAAGATATGGATAGAGAGTACAAGTCAAGAGGTTATACTGTGGAAAGAGTTTACATCTACAGTACCTGTGTCAATTGAATATAATATAAATTTTTAATGAAATCAATATATCAGTTTATAGTAGAACCCGTAAATAAGAAAAGATATAACAACACCAAGACAATAGCAGGAATAGAGTTTATAGTTAGCACATCAGAAGAGGATGTGTCAGCCTCCAATAGAGAGGCTGTAGTAATAGAAACACCATTGAACTATAACGGTCCAATTGAAAAGGGTGATGTCTTATTGGTTCACCACAATGTCTTTAAGTTCTACAATGATATGAAGGGCAGGAGACAGAGCGGGAAAAGTTTTTTTAAAGAGAACATATTCTTTTTAGACCCCGACCAATTCTTTGCATATAAAAAAAATGGTGAGTGGCACGGATACGACCGCTACTGTTTTATAAAACCCATCCCTGCACAAGAAAGCTACATATATAAAGCTGTGAGCAATGAGCCTCTAATGGGTACCATTGCTATTCTAAACGATGGACTAAAATCTCAGGGGCTAAAGGAGGGTGATGTAGTATGCTACAAGCCATCACAGGAGTATGAGTTTAAGGTAGACGATGAGATACTATGGAGAATGTACGACCACTCAATAACCTTACAGCTATGAGAAAGTTTTTTAAATCATTAGCTGTCTTGCTTATAACAAAGATTATTTTAGATATAATACTAATATTGTTTATCATTAATATTTTAACATAGATGGACACCAAGGCGATAAAGCTAAAAATAATTGAAGCAGGTCACAAGGCTGTAGAACAACTAATAAAGGTTGCAAAGGAGCAGATTATAAAGCACGACCCTGAGGATGACATATCAGCAGATAGGTTGAAGAATGCTGCTGCTACAAAGAAGCTTGCAATATTCGATGCCTTTGAGATATTAAAAAGGATTGAAGAGGAGCGTGAGGCTATAGAGAGTAGTGGTGTGCCTAATAAGTTAGATACAAAACAAGGGTTTGCAGAAAGAAGGTCCAAATAATATATACCGAGTAATACACGACTACATACCTAAGAGCGTGTATACTAACAAGAACCGCAACAGGTCTTGGCTGTACGGTTATAACGAGAAGTATGACGTTATAGTAATATCAAAGACCGGAGAGATAGGAGAGATAATTGAAGTATCAGGACTAAAGATAGCACTTCCTAAGCCTCCAAAAGAAATATACCAAAGACATAAGGACAAGAAAGAACAGTATTGGGAGCGTCAAGATTTACCAAAACCTTTATCTAAGATTTCATCCATCTTTCAGTGGAATGAGATGCTGTCAGATTTTAAGGCAAGATGGGTGGACTATATTGAAGCAGAGTTCGATAATAGGGAGCTTGGTTTTTGGTTTATGAGTAACGGCAAGCCTACATACATAACCGGGGCACACTATATGTATCTGCAATGGACTACAATAGATGTTGGATACCCTGACTTCAGAGAGGCAAATAGGTTACTGTATATATATTGGGAGGCTTGTAAGGCAGACAAGAGAAGCTTTGGGATGATATACCTAAAGATTAGGCGTTCAGGGTTCTCCTTTATGTCATCGTCAGAGTGTGTCAATACAGGTACGCTTGCAAAAGATGCAAGGGTAGGGATACTATCCAAGACGGGTAGCGATGCTAAGAAGATGTTTACCGACAAGGTTGTGCCAATAAACAGCAGGCTACCGTTCTTCTTCAAGCCTATTATGGATGGTATGGATAAGCCAAAGACTGAGTTAGCATACCGTGTACCTGCGGCTAAGATTACCAAGAAGAATATGTATGATATAGATGCTGATGAGATAGAGGGGTTGGATACCACGATAGATTGGAAGAACACAGACGACAACAGCTATGATGGTGAGAAGCTTCTATTGTTAGTACACGATGAGAGTGGTAAGTGGTTAAAGCCCAACAACATCCTAAACAATTGGCGTGTCACCAAGACGTGTCTAAGATTAGGTAGCAGGATTATAGGTAAGTGTATGATGGGCTCCACATCAAACGCATTAAGCAAGGGTGGAGAAAACTTTAAGAAATTATATACCGATTCCGATGTAACTAAAAGAAATGCTAACGGTCAGACCAAGAGTGGTATGTACTCTCTGTTTATTCCTATGGAATGGAATATGGAAGGGTTTATCGACAGGTACGGTATGCCTGTACTGAAGAATGCTGACGGTAAGGTTAGGGGTATTGACAATGAGTGGATTACACAAGGTGCTGTAGAGTATTGGGACAACGAGGTAGAGTCATTAAAGAATGACCCTGATGCATTAAACGAATACTACAGACAGTTTCCAAGGACTGAGTCCCACGCATTTAGGGACGAGAGCAAGCAGTCACTGTTTAACTTGACAAAGATATATCAGCAGATAGACTACAACGATAGTATGGTAACAGAGCAGTATGTGACACGTGGGTCTTTTAGTTGGAAGAACGGTATCAAGGATAGTACGGTTATGTTTAATCCTGACAAGCGAGGTAGATTTTTTATTACGTGGGTACCAAATAGAAACCTACAGAACAGGATAGTAAAAAAGAATGGGGTTATGTATCCGGGCAACGAACACATAGGGAGTTTTGGATGTGACTCATATGATATTAGTGGGACAGTAGGAGGTGTTGGTTCAAACGGTTCTCTACACGGACTAACAAAGTTTAGTATGGAGGAGGCTCCAAGCAACGAGTTCTTCTTGGAGTATATTGCACGACCACAGACAGCCGAGATATTTTTTGAGGATGTGCTAATGGCGTGCGTGTTCTATGGTATGCCGATACTAATAGAGAACAATAAGCCAAGGTTACTATATCATTTTAAGAATAGAGGTTACAGGGGGTTCTGTACCAACAGACCCGACAAGGCATTTACGAAGCTGTCTAAGACAGAAAGAGAGTTGGGTGGTATACCTAACTCAAGTGAGGCTGTTAAGCAGGCACACGCAGCAGCAATTGAGTCTTACATAGAGGGACACATTGGGTTACGGGATAATGGTGATATGAACTCGATGGCATTCAATAGGACATTGGAGGATTGGGCAAAGTTTGATATAACCAACAGGACTAAATTTGATGCCTCTATTAGTACGGGGTTGGCGATTATGGCGTGTCAAAAAAACCTATATCAACCCGAAAGAAAAGAATCAAAAATAAAAGTTAACTTTGCAAGGTATACTAATACAGGAAAAACAAGTCAAATAATTAGATGAAGGATGTAAAAATTAATATTTCATCTGCAGGGTTTCCAAGTCAGTTTGTTTCTGATGCTGAGAAAGCAACAGATGAATACGGGTTGATGATAGGGCAAGCCATTCAGTATGAATGGTTTCGTAAGGATGGAAATGGTTGTAGGTTTTATGACCAATGGAGAGAGTTTCACAGATTGAGATTATACGCAAGAGGTGAGCAGTCAATAAGCAAGTATAAGAACGAGTTGGCTATTGATGGCGACCTGTCTTATCTTAACTTAGATTGGACACCTGTTCCTGTTATCCCTAAGTTTGTGGATATAGTAGTGAACGGAATGTCTGACAGACTGTTCAAGGTTAAGGCATATGCTCAGGATGCAATGTCTCAAGCTAAGAGGAGCAAGTATCAGGATATGATGGAGGGGCAGATGGCTGCAAAAGAACAGCTCTCTATAGTAAAAGAGAAGTCAGGATACGACCCGTTTATAATGCCTGAGGATGCACTACCTCAAGATGATGAGGAGATGGCTTTATATATGCAGCTCAACTACAAGCCTGCTATAGAGATAGCAGAGGAAGAGGCTATCAATACTATATTTGAAGAAAATCACTACATAGACTTACGTAAGCGAGTAGATTATGACATAGCAACCGTGGGTATTGGTATAGCAAAGCACGAGTTTTTAAAAGGCTCAGGTGTAAAGGTATCGTATGTAGACCCGGCTAATGTGGTATACAGCTACACGGAAGACCCTCACTTTAAGGATTGTTTCTATTGGGGAGAGGTTAAGACACTTCCTATTACAGAGCTAATGAAGATAGACCCTTCATTGACAACAGAAGATTTAGAGGAGATAAGTAAGTACAGCCAATCTTGGTACGACTACTATAACGTAGCTCAGTTCTATGAGAACGATATTTTCTTCAGGGATACTGTAACACTATTATACTTTAACTATAAGACCACAGAGAAGATGGTCTATAAGAAAAAGATTACAGCAACAGGCGGTAATAAGGTAATTGAAAAAGATGACCAATTTGACCCACCTGTAGATGTAATGGAGGAAGGAAACTTTGAGAAGTTTGAAAAAACTATTGACGTGTGGTATGACGGTGTAATGGTTATGGGAACCAACATCATATTAAAGTGGGAGCTTGCAAAGAATATGGTGAGACCTAAGTCAACAAGTCAGCACGCATTACCAAACTATGTGGCAGTTGCCCCAAGAATGTATAAGGGTAGGTTAGAGTCTTTAGTAAGACGGATGGTGCCATTTGCTGATTTAATACAGATGACACACCTAAAGCTACAACAGGTTATTGCAAGGGTAGTACCTGATGGTGTATATATAGATGCAGATGGACTGAACGAGGTTGACCTCGGTACAGGCAACGCATATAACCCTGAGGATGCATTAAGGTTATACTTCCAAACGGGTAGTGTGATAGGAAGGTCATACACTCAGGATGGTGACTATAATCAGGCGAAAGTTCCTATACAACAGCTTACATCTAATTCAGGAGCGTCTAAGACACAGATGCTTATAGGAAACTACAATCATTACTTAGGTATGATTAGAACCGTAACAGGATTAAACGAGGCACGAGACGGAAGTAGTCCTGACCCTAACTCGTTAGTTGGACTACAGAAACTTGCAGCATTAAACTCTAATGTAGCAACTCGACATATACTTGATGGAAGCCTTTACATATACAGAAGTTTAGCTGAGGCATTAACGTATCGTGTTGCTGACATACTTGAGTACTCTGACTTTAAAGACGACTTTGCAAACAAGATAGGAAAGTACAACGTCTCAATACTGAATGAGATAAGCGACCTGTACGTATATGACTTTGGTATATTTATAGAGATAGCACCTGACGAAGAGGAAAAAGCTAAGCTTGAGCAGAACATACAGATGGCTTTATCTAAGCAGGATATTAATCTTGAGGATGCCATAGATATTAGAGAGCTTAAGAATATTAAGCTTGCTAATCAACTCCTTAAGTTAAAGCGTAAGCAGAAGCAGGATAAGCAAGAACAGATGGAGATGCAGAAGCAGGCTATGACAGGTCAGATAAATATGCAGTCTCAACAGATGGCAGCACAGATTGCTGCACAAAAGATAGAGATGGAGATGAGAGGCAAGATGCAGCTTGAGCAGGCTAAGATTGCGTTTGAGATTGAGAAGATGAACAACGAGGCTAAGTTAAAGTCTATGTTGATGCAGGAAGAGTTTAACTACAATCAGCAGCTTCGAGATATGTCTGAGAGTGCTTTACAATCACGAGAGACTCAGCGAGAGGATGCAAAGGCTTCAAGGATAAATCAGCAGAACACGCAGCAGTCACAGTTAATCAATCAACGTAAGAACAATCTACCTCCACAAAGATTTGAGTCTAACGAGGATAGCTTAGATGGATTTGACTTAGCTGAGTTCTCTCCAAGATAATCGAATAAAATCAATAAAATATATTAACTAACTTTGTAAAAATTTAATCAAATGGAATTTAAAGTAAAAGAAGTTACCGGGACTGAAGAAAAGTCTCAACAGGAAATAGAGGCTAAACTATTAAAAGATGCAGAAGAAAGACATAACCCAACAAATGTAGAACAGATTGATATGCAACCATCTGACTCTACATCTGATGACACACAAGAGACTGTAGAGATGCAGGATAATGTAGAAACTCAATCCTCTGAGTTAAATGAGGATGACGTTCTTTCATTTATTAAAAACAGATATGAGAAAGACTTTACATCTGTAGACCAACTTTTCGAACAAAGAGAAAAAAATGAAGAGTTGCCTGAAGATGTTAAAGGTTATTTTGATTATAAAAAAAGTACAGGAAGAGGGATTGAAGATTACGTAAAACTAAACCGAGATTTTTCTTCTATGGACGAAGACCAACTGTTATCTGAATATCTTCTTGCTTCAGGCGAGGCTACCGACTCAGAAGATGTAGAGGTCCTTATGGATGACTACAGCTATGATGAGGACTTAGACGAAGAGAGAGATATTAAGAAAACTAAGTTGGCAAAGAAAAAGGCTATCGCTAAAGCTAAGAACTTTTTTGAAGAGCAAAAGGAGATGTACAAACAACCACTTGAGTCAAGTACGGTTGGAGTCTCTGATGAGCAGATGCAAGAGATTGAAGAGTACAAGCGATATTTAGCTGAGGCTGATACAGCTCAAGAAGAGATGAAAAGAAAAAGAGAATGGTTTACTGAAAAGACAGACCAAGTTTTTCAAGATTTCAAAGGTTTTGATTTCAAGATTGGAGAAGATACTTTTACTTTCAAACCGGGTGAGACTGATAGAATCAAAGAGCAACAAATGGATTATCAAGGTTTCGTAAGGAAATTTATTGATAAAGACACGGGTATGCTTAGCGATGCTGCAGGTTACCACAGAGCATTAGCTGTCGCAATGAATCCGAACAAGTTTGCTTCGTTCTTTTATGAACAAGGTAAATCGGATGCTACTGAGAGTGTAACACGTAAAATGAAAAATGTCGATATGACAGAACGTAAAGCACCTCAAGTATCAAACCGTAAGGATGGATTGCAAATCAAGTCTATATCTACACCAAGTAGTAGAGGCTTGAAAATTAAGAGTAAAAAGTAAAAATATTTTAAACATTTAAAAATTAGAAAAAATGGCAGGAGCATTAACAGGTCCCGGTTTTGACCTACAGCCGTCCGCACAACAAGTGCCGTTGGCAACAAACTACATTACTAACTTTGATTTCTTGAATCAGTATCTTCCGGATACTTATGAAAAGGAATTTGAACGTTACGGAAACAGAACGATTAGTTCATTTTTAAGAATGGTTGGAGCAGAGATGCCTTCTAACTCAGACCTTATCAAATGGGCTGAGCAAGGAAGACTTCACGTTAAATATACAAACGTGGGTACAGCCGCATTAGTGAATGCTGACCAAGCAGTATTCCAAATCAATGACCCTGCAGCACCTGCAGGTATAGATACTACAGCAAATGTTCCTTTTGATGCTCAAGGCGGTATCGCATTGAGAGAAGGACAGACTGTTGTTGTTCACCAAAACGATGGTTCAGGTGAGAACAAGGGTATTGTTACTGATGTTGATTTAACAGTATCTCCTATTACAGCTACAATTGCTTTCTACGAAGCAGGTGGACTTGTAACAGCAGGTACAGGAGTTGGAAACGCAGACGTTACTATCTTCATCTACGGTTCTGAGTTTGCAAAAGGAACTGCAGGAATGCAAGGTTCTTTAGAGTCTGATGATTACATCTTTGAGAACTCTCCAATTATCATTAAAGATAGATACGCAGTATCAGGTTCTGATATGGCTCAGATTGGATGGGTTGAAGTAACAACAGAAAACGGTGCAAGTGGATACCTTTGGTATATGAAGTCTGAGCACGAAACAAGATTACGTTTCGATGACTATCTTGAGACTGCAATGGTAGAAGCAGTACCTATGAATAATGCTGTGAATACGGCAGCAGGAATTGCTAAAGGGTCTGAAGGTGTATTCTTCACTGTAGGACAACGAGGTAACCTATGGACAGGTGGAGTTCCTAATGCATTAGCTGACTTCGATGCTATCATCGGACGACTTGATGCACAAGGAGCAATTGAAGAGAACGTAATATTCTTAGATAGAGACTTTGGATTTGCAATTGACGATATGTTAGCTGCTCAAAACTCTTATGGTGCACCGGGTGGTACTTCTTACGGATTGTTTGACAATGACGAAGAAATGGCATTGAACTTAGGATTCACAGGATTCCGAAGAGGATATGACTTCTACAAGACTGATTGGAAATATTTGAATGACCCAACTATGCGTGGAGGTTTAGCCCTTGGTGCAGTAGGTGTTGGTGGTTCAGGTTCTATCAATGGTTTATTGGTACCTGCAGGTTCAACATCTGTGTATGACCAAGTTCTTGGAAAGAATGCTAAACGTCCGTTCTTACACGTTCGTTACAGAGCTTCTGAAACTGAGGACAGAAGATATAAGACTTGGATTACAGGTTCTGCAGGTGGTGCAGCTACATCGTCTTTAGATGCGATGGAAGTACACTTCTTGTCTGAAAGATGTGTTTGTACATTAGGTGCAAATAACTTTATGTTATTCGAAGACTAATATTTCAAAGAGGAGGGAGTGTCTACTTAGGCACTCCTAACTTTTTTATTTTTAAAATTTAAAATTTAATCAAAATGAAATTAGAATTAAAAGACAGAGTTTATAAACTCACAAGAGACAGGGCACCATTGGCGTGCATTATTCCTTCACGAAGCTCTCGTAATGCAGCACTGCTGTACTTTGACGAGGAGCAAGGAATTAACAGACCCATAAGATATGCTATCAATCAAAGAAGTTGTTTTGAAGATGAACAGGACGGTAACGCTGTTGTTACACCTGTAATATTTGAAGATGGTATGCTTAGAGTTTCAAGAAAAAATCCTGTGCTTCAAGAGTTTTTACATCATCACCCATTAAACGGTAAACGATTTATTGAGGTTGATTATGGTAAGGATGCGGAAGAAGAGGTAGAGCAGCTTACTGCTGAGGTGGATGCGTTAATCGAAGCTAAGTCACTTAGCATAGAGCAGCTTGAAAATCTTGGTCGTGTTGTATTTAACAAGGATGTATCTAAGATGACATCGTCTGAGTTAAGAAGAGATGTACTTATATTTGCAAAACAAAATCCAAGTACATTTTTAAATATATTATCTGACCCTAAATTAAAACTACAGTCAACTGTTCAGTTGTTCTTTGACAACAAGCTTATTGCATTTAGAAATAAGAAGAGAGAGGTATACTTTAATTTAGAAGGAAACAAAAAAAGATTAACAACGATACCGTTTGGTGTAGACCCTATTCAGTATTTAGCTGATTGGTTTAAGTCTGACGATGGCGTAGATGTGTTAGTGTTTTTAGAAAAACAATTATAGACATAAGGTTATAATGGATGAGGAGGGGTTTAACGACCCCTCTTTTTTTTTGTGTATCTTTGTATGAAAGTATTTACAGATGATAAACTCGGTTAGGAACACAGTATTGTCTATACTAAATAAAAATAATTACGGATACATTTCTCCATCTGACTTTAACCTATTCGCTAAGCAGGCACAGTTAGATATTTTTGAAGATTATTTTTATCAGTATAACTATCAGATAAACAAAGAGAATGCAAGAGCCTCAGGGACAGGCTATGCAGATATAACAAAAGGATATGAGGAGGTAATAAATATATTCTCAGTAGACAATTTTTTATTACACAACATATCTAATAAATTTTTTACACCAAGTCAAACGACAACAAACGATGACTACTATCTATTAAATAAGGTATTAGTATACACACGACTATTAGCAAGTGGAAGCAACACATCAGTACAGGTAGGTGACTTAGTAGACAACACAATTAACTTTGTATCAGCAGGTGTTAATGTAGGTGATATTGTAGGTAATACCACAACGAATCAGACAGCATTTGTTCAGGCGTTAACAGGGACAGACACCCTTGTATTAACGGATGGTAATGGTAATCCTGCAGATATATTTCAAAACTTCCCTGAGGGGTATGTAGTGTACGATGATAGTGTAGTAAACGAAGCAGAGAAGGTTACGCATAGCAAGATAACTATGTTGAACAACTCGTTACTAACTGCACCGTCAACAATGTTTCCTGCATATACACAGCAGGAGCCTAACCTCTCATTGTTCCCACCAAGCATAAATACTATAGGTGCGGTTCAATGTCAATACATTAGATACCCTAAAGACCCTAAGTGGACATACATTGATTTAATTGGAGGAGAGCCTTCATTTGACCAATCACAAACTGACTTTCAAGACTTTGAGTTGACTATTTCAGATGAGCCTACATTAGTATTAAAGATACTACAGTACGCAGGGATGTCAATTAGAGAGGTTGCAGCAGTTCAGTTTGGACAAGGATTAGAACAAAAAGAGGACCAAGACGAAAAATAATAAACTATGGCTTATATCTCACAGTATGAATATTACGAAAATAATGGTAACACTCCTGAAGATGCAAATTGGGGCTCTTATCAGTATGTCTCGTTGTATGATATAGTAAACAACTTTATGTTGATGTACGCAGGCAATCACTCATTGATAAATAATGAGGAGAGGTTTAAGGTTTTGTTTCACGCTAAGCGTGGTATACAAGAGCTTAACTATGATGCGTTTAAAGAAATAAAAATATTACAGCTAACGGTATGCAATACCTTACGATACGTACTTCCTCCTGACTATGTGAATTGGGTGAGGGTATCTATGTATAAGAATGGATTGCTATATCCTCTAACTGAAAACATTCAGACTAATTGGAGTGATGCGTATCTACAAGACAATAACTGTAGGATTCTATTTGATGAGAACGGTAACGCCTTAAGCCCTGAGCACTCTAACTTAGATATGGATAGGATTACAGGAGGCAAGAAGTCTATATACTTAAATGCTAACAGTCCATTTAACGGATACGAAGGTTACTGTTGTGATGGGATGTGGTATTTTGATTATGCGATAGGAGCTCGGTTTGGTTTAAATACAGAGACTGCTAACGCAAATCCTACGTTCAGTATAAACAAGAAGGGTGGCGTTATAAACTTTAGTTCTGATATGGCTAACGAGAGTATTGTTCTTGAGTATGTATCCGATGGAATGGAGAACGGTGACAATACAGAGGTTAGTGTGAACAAGATGTTTGAAGATTATATATACGCTTACATTGAGTACGCTATACTAAGCTCAAAGCTAAACGTACAGGAGTATGTGATTGCAAGAGCAAGAAAAAGAAAGAGTTCTCTTTTAAGAAATGCAAAGATTAGAATAAGTAATATACATCCCGGTAGATTATTAATGAATCTTAGAGGACAAAATAAATGGCTAAAATAATATGGCTAACACGCAAAGAAATTTTATAAAGGGGGTAATGAATAAAAGTATCGATGAGAGACTTTTACCCAATGGTCAGTATGTTGATGCCTTAAATGTACGCTTAGGTTCTACTGAAGACTCTGAGATTGGTTCTGTGGAGAACAGTAAGGGCAACACAAAGTTAACTGAGCTGCAGTACAATGGAGACGAATTGAGTCTCGATGCACGGTGTATTGGTGCGTATGAGGACGGAGCAAATGAAACATTGTATTGGTTCATTCACGACTCAAACTTTACACCAAGTCCAACAGGAAAGTTAGACCTTATAGTATCTCTTAATGTACAAACAAATATATTAACCTATATCGTTAAAAGTATTGACGATGGTGGTGGTGTTAATACGACACTAAACTTTAATCCTCAGTATCTTATAACAGGCGTAAACCTTGTGGACGAGAAGCTATTATTCTTTACTGACGACATAAATCCACCGAGGTTTGTTAACGTAGATAGGAGTTATCCTAATCCTGTTGCCAATGTAGATGATGTCAATTTGGCTGAGGCACTGCTTGTTATAAAGAAGCCACCTTTAGATGCACCTAATATAACACCACAGGTTACAGCATCTCAGAATAACTTTATCGAAGATAGGTTTGTTTGCTTTGGTTATAGGTATGAGTATGCTGATGGCGAGTATTCAGCCACATCACAATTCTCAGAGCCTGCGTTTTTAGCAGGAGCATTTGACTACAATTTTTCTACAGGTCTAAACGATGGTATGCTAAACTCAGCACAACAGGTTCGAATAGATTATATGTCGGGTGGACCCTTGGTGGTAGGTATAGACTTGCTGTGGAAGGATATGACCAACGGCATTATAAGGGTAATTGAGAAGTTGGATAAGGCACAGTTAGGTCTTATAGATAACACCTCGTATGACTATAGCTTTAGCAATAGTAAGATATATACCGTACTGCCATCATCAGAGATATTAAGGCTATATGACAACGTACCACGTCTTGCAAAGGCACAGACGATTATGGGTAACAGGTTGTTTTATGGCAACTATTTAGAGCAGTATGATGTAGACACACGATTAGAGTATTTTGTTGGTAAGGCATCTGAGGATGTGGGATTAGAAGACGTACCTGAGACATTATCTCAAGGAGATTATTTCTTTGATAGTGGTGCGACTCCGTTGCCTTATCCTGTTAACGATAGTATAGTTGTATTTGATTTACAAGGACTTACATTAGTTGCAGGTTCATTGTTTGAGTTTACTTTGCAATTTGAACATAGCCAATTTACAGGCACAGTAACTCCGTCCACAACGACAGGACCTACGACAATAAGTTTTCAGTACATACTACCTCAAGACTTTAGTAGTGCAAGCGACCTTGCAACAAGCACAGACTTTGTAGAAAAGGTAGGGCTAATTGGTACAAGCGTTGAGCCTGTGTCAAACGCTTGTAATGGGACATCTTTTACCGATGAATTTAACTGTATTATTCCTGCATCTTTAGATTTATTAACTAAACAGAATAGTGGTATAGGGTCAGGAGGCGTACAAAGTGCTATAGCTATATCTTCTACCCCAACTACAATAGGATTTCAACTTTTATCGATGTATTTTGAGGACCCTTCAAATGCAGCAAATAATGCGTATGAGTACTATAAGATATTATCTGCAGAAGGTCTATATCAAAAGTTAAGCTCACCTAAAAGTTTGCATAGCAATAGAAGCTACGAGGTTGGTATTATATATATGGACGAGTTTAATCGAGCAACTACAGCATTGGTGAGCCCGAACAATACTATGCACATACCGTGTGCTGATTCATCAACAGCTAACTATATATCTGTAAATATACCTCCTACACAGGTTGCTCCTGATTGGGCAACACGATACAAGTTTTGCATTAAGGCAGACAAAGAGGATTACTTTAACGTGTACTCAAGTTTCTTTTTTAGAGACCCTGAGACTTCTGCTGATTACTTTTTACTTGAAGGACAGAATGCACAGAAGGTAGACGAGGGAGATATATTATTAGTTAAGTCAGATACAAGTGGACCATTGAACAGGTGTGTTTACGCAACCGTATTAGAAAAACAATCTCAACAGAAAGACTTTATAAGCTTTACCGATAGGGTTATACCTCAAGGGGTGTATATGAAGATAAGGGCAAATAATTTTAGCACTGCTTTTGAGGATGATAATATTATAGACTATGGTGTTGAATCTGACCAAGGCACAGGGTGTAAGGATATTTTTTATCCAATAGACGAGGATGATGGGTCAGGTGGTTTTGTAGATTATACTATACCTGAAGGTTCAAGGATTAGGATATATATAGATAACCTAAGAGAAGGAAAAGGCAATACTATACGCAG
>WLWE01000467.1_pt1 | contig 34594 bp, 49 predicted proteins | sample 6718301 | NCBI WGS metagenome assembly WLWE01 (sample SAMN12718691, study PRJNA515312) | sponge metagenome | isolation source: marine sponge | host: Mycale hentscheli | place: New Zealand: South Island, Marlborough, Capsize Point | collected 2003-05-01
GATATGTCAACAAGTTTATTTGCATAAAAGTAAAATAAATTTGTTTTTTTTTTCAGGGATCTGGGATATACTGGGAGAATAAATCTAACAGAAAGGTCACATGAACGACAATATGAAATGGACTAGACAGCTAACCTCAGCACAAAGCAGCGTGTTGAGCGCGGTGATCCAGTGGATGGACAGCAACGGTCAAAGCGATTCAAAAATACGTGAATTAGTTGACGACGTATTAAATCACATGGACAAAGTAAAACAACTATCAGAGGAGGAACTTAATGAAGCCGAAAACTATAAAAGCTGAATATCTTCCTGGCGGATCAAAACGCCAGGAGATGCTGGACCAGGTACCTGAGTACTTGTTGAAGCCCGGCGCGGACCAGGCAACTAAGCATCACTTTTGCTTAGATGTTCTCAAGCTCACAGAGACTGAGTACCTGGAAGCCCTGAACAAAGCAACAAACGGCGGGCTGGTTGAAAGCGCCTGGAATTAATGAGTAGAGAATTTTACAGAAAGTCCGGGCCAGCAATGGCCCGTATTTTTTTACAGCATGCAAGATGGCTAGAAGCTCAGGGCCCGAGCTACAGGGCGCAAGCGGTAGACTGCAGGTCTCAAGCCGCAAGCTTGACAAGATTAAATTATAATGTTATAGGAATTTATAGGAGAAAGAATAATGAATATAAAAGAAGCTAAAAAAATAATAGTATCATTATCGAAGCCGGACAAAATGCCTGGCTTTGCTTATGGTATACCAGCAGCGGAATGCAAGACGGGCGCGAAGCTCAGGCTTATTCCTAACAGCGTTTGCGCTGGCTGCTATGCCCTGAAGGGTAACTATGCAAGATTCCCGGCAATTGTTCAAGCACAATATAAAAGACTTGAATCAATTCAGGACCCGCGCTGGGTCGATGCGATGGCCGTTGTAATAAATTCACAAGCCGTTAGCAAACACAAAGTATTTAGATGGCACGATTCAGGAGATGTCCAGGACGTGGATCACTTAATGAAAATTTTTGAGGTATGCGAGCTCACGCCTGAGATGCAGCACTGGATGCCAACCCGGGAAGCATGGATCAAGGACCACCTGGACCAATGTCCAAAAAATTTAATTATTAGATTATCAATGACTATGATTGATCAAGCAGCAGCTGGAAGCTGGCCGCATACATCAACTGTAGTAACAGAAGGCAGGACCTGCCCGGCACCCGATCAGGGCGGCCAGTGTGGAGACTGTCGACAATGCTGGTCTGATGGTGTAAGCAATATTGCATACGGTAAACATTAGAACGATTCTAAACTGCATGACTCACGTTTTTAAACATCCAAAATTTTATGAAGCAATCAGGAAGGAAGAGCGCAAGCGTTCAAGCTCTCAAGCACCCAAGCTTTCGAACCAACCCACGCAGGGTCCAAGCCCGACCGCTAAGGGTTCAAGCTTAACGCCTGAGTCCACAAGCTCCAGGATCCGAGCACCAGGGTACAAGCGTACAAGCTGAGGGTCCGGGGAACAAGCAACGAGGATAAATGTATTTAAATTATGTTTCATGTGAAAGCTAATTTGGTGGGGTGAAAAGCGTATTTTATTAGCAAATGTTAGCTTCAGTTCTACAGTAAAAAAGTGCCCGTTAGCATTATAGCCCAATAGATCAGGAGTACCGAATAAAGCCCTATTTTCAAGCCTTGTCCAACTAATTTTACTTTTAAATTTTTTAAGCTCACGCCACAAATCCTTCTCTAATTTCACTTGCTAACCTCTTAGAGTTTTCCGACGATCTTACCCATCTTCCAAGTACCACCAAGTTTAACACCTTTTAAATTTAAAATGTGGGTGTCTCTATCACCAATCATTCTAGATTCCAACAATTGAATTACGTCAAGGTCTAGTTTTTCTCCATTAGGCATTTCAATTTGAACTCTAGCTTGTTGTGCTGCAGGGGATATTAAAAATTTATCTAAATACTGTCTTAATTCTTTTGCTTTCATATGTTGTGTTTATATAAGATATTATGTATAAAGCAAGCATGAGTCAAAAGATTGTCAAAAAGAAGGCAGCCTATCCAGTAGAACTTACTGAAATGCAACGTAGATTTTGTGAGTATTTATTATTTAAAGAAGGTAGGACTACAGGAACAGACGCAGCAATTGCTGCAGGATATGCTGAAAAATCAGCAGCTGTAGAAGCGTCTAGATTAAAACAAAATCCTGCCATACAGAGATATTTACAAAAAAGAACTAACGAGATTAATAGAGGTCTAACACTTACAAGAGACAACTACATTAGAAGACAAATGAGATTGTCAGATAAGGTTGAGAAGGATGAGAAAGCTAGTAAGACAGTTGGTCACGAGACTCTTATTGGTAAAGCAGGTGGTCTATTAAATGGTTATATAAGTGAAAGTTCAAATCAAATAGATATAGCAGAGAGAATGAAACGAATTAACGAACTAAAAGAGATTCAAAAAGACAGACTCAAAAATTTAATTATAGATGGCGAGTCACAAGATATTAATGAATTTTAGTTATCTTCTTCACACAAGAAGTTGGGAATACTGATCTCTCAGAAAAAGTAATAGAACCATCATCATCGACATCATAGCCTGCAAAGATTCTTACAGTCTCATCATCTTTACTAAACAACCAACCTTCACTTACAGGTGTTGCTAATCTCATGCTTTTAAACTCACGCTCACTGCCCCAGCCGCCTTCTGTGATGATATCAATCCAATCTATACGTACACGTTTGTATGGAAACTTAACAAACTTCTTAACAGTCTTAGGTTTTATGTAACTGTCAATTATTCTAGATTTTTTTCTGGATTTCATAATTTGGTTATATACTTCTCTCAATGATTTTTGAATTTAAAAATGCAAATCATATGCGCGCGTCCCTTATTTTGTTGGTATTGCTAGCTTTTTGATCATTTTTTACAAAATTGTATCTTTTGTATCCAATTGTATCCTGCTCCAGGATACAAATTTGAGCGATTAAGTGTTGGTATATAACACTTCTAGAATTTGTATCCATTGTAACCACTTTTAAAAAAAAATTTTTTTATTTTTTGTTTTTGTTTTGAAATGGGTATACAAAGGATACAAATGAAATTAGCCTATGATTTACTATACTTTTTCATCATTTTTTGTATCCTGACCGTCTTTTGCCTGGGTACAATTTTGATGATATTGGTCTACTTTCTTCAAGAATGCGTGTTGATACCTTACGAATTCACGTCCAGACACCTCAAACTTCTGAAACATAAAATCTTTAGTACACATTAGAATGATTCCAGACTGTATTTTGGTGCCATAAACATAATTATGGGCCATACAATATGCGCCTAGCTGTTCAAAATAATCATCGATCCATTCTCTACGTTTCGGTTTATTTGATTGCTTGAAGTCTATGATCGCCGGTTGACCGTCATAGATTCCTACAACGTCTGTTGCGCCTGCGTATAGTCCTGGATAGTATAACGTCACCTCCTGGCCCCATACCTCTTCCAGGTCCCTGAGCCCTGATTCTACAATCTTCATCGCCATAGTCTCGGCCTGTACACCTAGAGGCGTTAGGTCCTTGTGCCCCGAGCCGTCAATGTATGCCTCTAAGAAGCGGTGCATTGCCGTGCCACGCTCTGCTGCTAAGTCTCGCGCTATGTCTGCTGTCTTAGGACCAAGGCGCTGTCTCCATGCCTCCAGACTCGCTTTCTTCTCCGGACTCTGACATGCAGATAAAATCGTCGTCACACTCGGCAACTTCTCCTCGCGAATATCATAGTGTCGTTTACCACCAACCAATGTCCGCATTGATCTAGGGTAGTCATATAATTTATTAAATTTAATACTCATTCCATTTCATCCATCATCTGTTTAACACTCTTACTATTAAAATAATCGTCTTTCTTTTTATTCTTAATAACTTTAGATCTAAACTTAGGTGTACGTACAGCTTTAGCTACAGGATTAAATATCCTATCATAGCCCTCATCATAAGCTTTGTTAGAAGGTCTACTAACCCCATCCCACTGTCTACCTTTTTCTTTTGTAGCCATAACCTTTTTTCCTGTCTCCATATAATTTAGTCCATGACCAACTAGTCAACATTGTTGACCAATGATACAATTTCTCCAGTAAATACTTAATCATTTACGTCTCCTTTTCGATCTAAAACCATATTTTTTATTATACTTTTTGTTACTAATTGTTTTCATTCTTCATCCATTTCTTGTACCATGTTAAATCAACCACGTTATCATCTAAGTCTTGTATGTTAGGTTCGTAGTGATCAATTACTTTTTCAATGTCGTGTGTCTTAACAACTATATAAGGCCATAATAATTTACAAACAGCCAAACAATCTCTAAACGTACAACGCCAACGCCATTGTTTCTTATTACCTTTCGGTACCTTCTTAGGTCTAACGGTCCCAACCATCAGCGTTTCATGTACTAATTCTATAACATTTTGATCAGTCATAGCTATTTCCATATTAATACGCCAACAGTCGTAAGTTCCATTTCTTTTCTTCTCTTTGTACTTCTTATAAGTAATACAGCCCTCACCATCAAACAATCCTGCAATGTATGCTACGTCTAAATAGTAATTATCTTGTGTCATCGTCACGACTTTCTAACATCATTCTTAAGTTACTATTTTCTTCAGACAATCGATCTATTTCTTTTTTTAGATCTTGAAGTTGTAACTCTTGATCAAGTATTGCAGCACCTGCCTTACGACATTGTTTCTGCAAATACTCTATTTGTTTTTTATTTTGATCTAAAAGATCTTCTGGTCCCTTCATTGTATTGTATGGATCCCATCAGAGTCGATTATAATTCCATCAACACTTTCGGCATCCACCTCCCCTTGTGAGTCACACACACCACATTGTGCAGTAACTTCTTCTTTAGCCAGTTGATAAGGTATTCTAACGTAACCATTACCTTTACACTCTGGACAGATTATTTTATTTTTCTTTGACTTTGCCATTTAACTTCCTTGCTTTCTCATTTACTAAAATACTTATAGTTTGTGATCTACTTAAAGTCGTATCTGGTTGTATTACTTTTCTTATCTTATCAATTAGATCATACGTCTTATGACTTAATGATACATTTTTATACTTTGTTATGTCCGTCATTGTGATATACTCCTTTCTTTGTTTATCATATGGGTTATATCCCACAAATTACAATAGGTGTCAATGACAAAAATAGTTTTATTAATGGTTTTATGTAGCGGTCTTGCAAATAATGATTGTAAGATTATTGGTACAGATAAAATTGTATTTGATGACTATCACGATTGTATTGTCTATGGTTACGAATATTCCTATAAAATAATGTCTAGTTTTGAGAGAGAATGGGTCAACAGCATGGAAGCTTACACTAAGTTTTCATGTGAAGAACAAGAGACTATTTAATTCATAAGAACCCGACTGCTTTCCGTGCACGTACTCACAGCCGAGCAAACTCCAGGTTGCTACCCTACTTATTTATTTTTCAGGTCATCGCTAACGTCCAGGGAAATGCCATCGGCAAGATATGTACGCCCTTGAGCTTTCAATTCTATTTACAGATACATCCAAAAAAAAATGTACCATCTTTTATAACATGCATGTTTATTTGAAAATCATGCAAAGCAATTTTTTTTCTTACAATATTACACAGATCAAAACAATCTTCCCAGGTTTCACCTATTAGAAGTTCGGCTGTTATCGGTACTAGATGGTATAGACCATCCTGTAATATTATTATATCCATTATTTCTCTTCATTACCAACTTTATTTCCAAATGCTATAATTTTCTTGATCCCTGTTCCCTGGATCTCTATCTTTGCATAAGGCTTCCATGCTTTCTTCATAATGTTTAATTCTAAGATAAGATTAGACCACTGCTTTTTGCTAATATTATCTGCTGTCAGCGTTAACTTTTTCATTAATAAGTTTTATCCTTTCCTTAAGCGTGTTTACATAATCAAGTTGCTTGTTAACCATATCAAAGTAGGGACCCGGATGATTTATGTCATGCTCGGTTTTAATCAACAGCTTTAATTTATTATCTGCAACTTCTAACAAACCCTGATTATATTTTATAAGTTCTGTCACCTTAAATTTATTTCCCTATCTCTTCTACCCGGTATCCATGCACGTACCATTGGTGGATCAGTTAAGCCATCCATGGCATCTATATACACAGTCAACTCACCTGCATTAGTTTTCATAGTTACATAACAAGTACCTTTGTTTCTTACATCTAACTTTATGCCTTTGGCATATCTTTTCTCAAAGTTATTTTTCATTGTTTTCTCCTTTATTGCTTTCATGTCTTATATATAGGATATTATGTTAGATTTGTCAACCCTGTCCTTTATATCTTTTTTGTTTTTTTTGACGTTTTTCTTGTTTGTTTTGGGATTTTTTGTGATGACGTGGTCCCCGTTTTTTAGGTTTGTCTCGAGGTGTAAAGAATTTAAAACTTTGTCTAGCCATCTTTCCATTCTTTTACAAAAGGCGTAGCACCATCTTTAGGTGTAGTCATAATAGGTAGGTAAGTTATTTTACCATTCACATGTTGTTGTAGATCTGCACCGCAATTCATACATCTATATAATTCATTTGTAAGGCCAACTAACATTGTTAACTCTCCACATGTCGGACACTTACCATCAACTATTTCTGCCTGTATCTTTACCATTAATTTAGTATAAGCTTTTTTATAGATTTTGCACCTAAATAAATTTCTGTTTCTGCTTTATTTTTTATACAATGATACTCTATATTACTTCCTGTATTAGTACGCATAGCAATTCTTTTACCTTTTAAACATTGAGACATAGACTCTTGTATTCTGTGTTCTTTAATCTCTCCGTTAACAATCATCAGCAATGCTACAACGATCTCAGTCATAAAACTTTACCTTTGTTAGGCCCTTGCTTTAGTACATATTTTTGTGTACCATGTTTGCCAGTTTCAACTTCTTTTTTTAAATCTTTTGCTAACTGCATTTGTTTAGCTTCCTTATTTATAGAAGCTATATGATCTAATACTTTTTTATTAATACGTCCCGTTGCCATTTGCTCTTACCTTATCTTTTAGTTCTTCTACATCAGCTAGTGTTTTTTCTAGTTGTGCTTTTAAGAATTCTATATTAACTTTGTTCGTCATATTTTGTTCTTGAGTTATCTCTAATTTTTCTGTTGTCTTATATAAATCTTCTATCAACATGTATTGTTCTTGATCGGTTGGAAGTTGTTCTGACTTTTTAAGTAAGTCTGCCTGGAATAATTCTCTTGATGTCTCAAGGCTTGTTAGTCTTTCCATAATCTCAGTGTATGCAAACACACCGGCTACGACGCCGGCGATTATCATTAGCATGTTCTTGACCGGCATGCTTACAGATGTGTTTTCAGATATCTTCATTTTTTCTTTTTACGTTTTGGTTTTGACTCCAACATCTTTGCAATACTATCACAAAAATTGTCGATTATCTCACAAAATTTCATTATATATCTATCAATCATTTGTTACCTATCCACTGAAATACAGCTATTATTGTTGTTAATGCACCCGCTAGCCATAGCAACACCTTAACGGCACCTTTACTGAAACTAACTTGCAGCTTGAGTTCATTAATATCTTTTGAATTTTTTTCAACATCTTTATGCACCCTATGTAATTTAGAGCTCATATCGTTAACAGCTTGTACTAATACGTTTATAAGGTTGGGTGTTGTTTGTTTTTTAGGTGATTTAGCCATATCCTGGTGGTCCTCCACATAAAGCAAGGCCCAAGAATAATAAAATTAATGCTCCTGTAAAGTAGTAATTCATTAGGCATAAGATCCTTTACTAAAAAATTAAAGCGCCTGCTACGAAAGCAACTACAGCAATAACTATTTCTATTCTATGATGTAACTGCCATACCATAAATTTATCTTTGTATTTATTTATCATCTTCTTCCTCCAAGTTTTTCAGCTTATAGTCGTAACTCCCTTCTTCGTGTTCGTCCGTGATCCATTTAGCTGAATTTTCTACGGAATATATCTTACTGCTTACAAGTCTATTAATCAAGTTCTTGTTTGGATCTACACCCATAGATGCATCAAACATTTTTAGCCTATTATTTGGCTGTATTGCAAAGTTTCCATCTTCTAATTCAAGAACGTGACCACACTTATGCTGGTCAGGTTTCTCTGCATAACCAAAATTTAATTCATTGAAGTCTCCTGCGCACCAATCAATTGTAAATAAATACTTACCTTTACGTTTTACTTTACGTCTAGATGTATATTGCATGGTAGCTCCAGCTAATTCATAGAAAGTTGTGACACTTACATTGTAACTAAAGCTGTCCCACATAACTAATTCATCGAGTGGTAATTCTTTTACTCCAGGTTTAGTACAGAAAGCTGAGATAGGTGCTCTCCACCATAGACCACCATCTTCCATTAAGAAATGAAACATAGGTACTCTGTTAGGTATAGAACTAAAACCAAACACTCCTACTTCAAAATATTTATCATGTGAATCTTTTTGATCTCGTAGATAGTTTCCTCTTACACAACATTCTATGACAGGTATATTTGCATTAAGATAAGCCATTAGTCGTTTATACTCCCCCAGTTTTTACCGTGTTCGTAATCTACTTTGTTCGGTACTTCTAGAGTAACAGCTTGCTCCATAATCTCAATAACCTTTTTAGCTTGTGCGTCACTTTCTATTGATACACAAAGCTCATCATGTATTTGTATATGTGCTACAATTCCTTCTTTGTATAACTCTAACATAGATTTTTTTGTCATGTCAGCAGCTGATCCTTGTATTAATTTATTTAAAGACTTGTATGTGTAAGCTCTCTTGATCCCCGGTCCATGTTCCTGGAGTGCATCTTCGTGACTCATCGCCTTATGCATACCGAAACTGTTTGGTTCCCATAAATGAAACCTACAAAGTCTTCCAAGTAAAGTTCTGATTTGTCCTCTGTCCTGTGCTCTGTTAGATGCCTTGTCCATAAGTTGTTTAACGAAAGGTACCTTTGCGTGATACGTGTTAAACAATTCATTAGCTTTTTCTTTTGATACACCCAACTCTGCTTGCAGTTTAGCTTTGCCCATACCATAAAACAATCCAAGGTTAATTGTCTTAGCTTGTGTTCTAGGTATCTCTGCCATGTCTGCTACAGTCTGGTGAAAGTCTGCACCAGAATCATTTTGATAAGAATCTACTACATCATACACTGACGGTAGTTTATATAATGCTGCGTAGTGTACAACAAGACGTGGTTCTTGCTGTGAGTAGTCAAAACAGCCCCATTTACAATCTTCTTCTGGTATAAATAATGATCTGATCTTTGGTCCAAGATCTTTGTTACGTGCTGGAATTTGTTGCAGGTTAGGATTCTGATAAGAAAATCTTCCTGTAACTGTACCACCACCTGCATTACGTAACTGATTTATCTCTGCATGTATTCTACCTTTGTGTTCGTAACGTAGAATAGAATCTATAAAAGTTGTGTGTGCTTTGTTAACTTCTCTTGCCTTTGCAATCATATTAACAACAGGATGCTCGTGTTCTTGTAAAAAGTTTTTTGTAAAACTAGGTGCTTGTGTCTTTTCAGTTCGTTCAAACTCTATTTTTAAATTTTCAAATACTTCTGCTATACTACTTGCCGCCCATATTTGTGGTCGTACATTAGTTTCTTTCTCTATTGCAGTCAATATATCTTGCTCTTCTTTTACTAAAGTTTTCTTAAGATTATGTGCTGCTTCTACATCAACTCTTACACCTTTAAATCTCATGTCAACTAGACAAGGAAATAAATCTGTTTCAAGTTCCATAATAGATTGTAAGTCTTGTGATATAATTTCTTTTTTCATTTCTTGCCACAAACCAAACGTAGCTTCTGCATCTCTTTCTGCATATGTTCCAACATTTAATGATGGTAATTTATACATTTCTGATTTAGGATCGATGCCCCATTCCGCTGCTGCTTCTGCAAGTGCTGCCTCGTTTTTACCAAAACCTAAATACTTCCAGGACAAACTATTAAGATCATATCTAAATCTATTTTCATCAGTTACAGCTGCCGCTATCATTGTATCTACAATTCTGCCATTAATTTTAAAACCCATAGCTCTGATCCAACACACATCATACATTGCATTGTGAAATATTTTTGTAGAAGTTGTGTTTAAAATATCTTTGAACCATTCTAAAACTTTTTTACGATCCATGTTGCCACCACCTTCATGTGCTATTGGAAAGTATCCTTTGTAATGTGCAGTTGCTACAGCTATTCCTATAACTTCTCCATTACCTATAATTGCACCAGATCCTTTTTTAATTAAGTCTGGGTCCCTTGTCTCTAAGTCAATTGCAATCTCATCGACCTGTCTAAGGTCTGGAAACTCTGTAGGTATTACCCATTCTGTTTGTGCACTAAATACCGGTATTTTCATTTAAACCCTTCTTATTGTTGTAATAAATCATTCCCTGTTTTTCATATTTAAGCAATCTTTTTTTCATAACTTGATTTTCTCTGTAAATTTTATCTATTTTTTTACGAGCAGCTTCTAGTTTTAATCTTACTTTTAAAAATTCATTCATGATGCTACCAAATAACAAAGAACTAATATGCAAGTAAATAAACCCATGTAAAAAGGTATGTGATTATTTGGTTCCATAGTCTCTTTCTTTAATCATTTCTAAATAATGTATTGCTTTATCAATGTCTTCTACTCCGCCTTTCTTTGAGTGTCTGCATATGTATTTTATAGCATTGCCCTCCGCAAAAAGCAATTTGTTCTTGTTTATAAAATCTGCGGGTTGGATTTCCATATACAAATAATGTGTTCCTGAAACTTGTTTATGTAATGCTTTCGATGTCATAACCTCGGTCCTCCTGTTTAGCTGTCATTATATATAAATTTTGTTTTGTACGTGTAACTCCTACGTACCAAACTCTGTGTTCTTCATCTTGCTTGTCTTCACTTTTGTCAACTGCCTCTCTTATTTTTTTTGTATTATCTAAAATAATTAAAACATTTGTAGCCTCACCACCTTTAGCTGCATGTATTGTAGATAACTTAACTCGTGCTGGATTGTTTAATTTTTCTTCTGACCTTAACATCTCTCTAATGTATAAACATTCTTCTGGATCAGATTTAAAAACTTCGTACCATTCATCAGTAGTTTTATAACCAAACTCTTGCAAGTCATACATTCTTTCTTCTTTTAACTCTTGATCTAGTTCTAAATATTCAAACAAGTCTTTACATTCAGACAGAGAAAGTTTGTCTCCCTTAGTCCATCTCGTATAATTTTTTATTGCTGTATACAATCTTGTTTTATAACTCTTTCTACCTTTTATTTCAAAGTAAATAGCCATGTCTTTTAGTGTAGATTTTAATTTTATTAATTTGTCATTGGTTCTAGCTAATATTAACCAGTCACTTTCATGTAGTGGTGCATCTTCTATAGATGTTATATGATCCACGGTCCCTGTTTCCGGACGCGGTGCCCATTGTTTTTTAATTCTTCTATTATCAGGTATACGATTTAATATTTGATCAGCAATCTGTTGCACTGCTTGAGGTACCCTGTAAGATTGTGGCAAGACTATGTCTTTTGCCGGCTCCTCTTGAAACCTTTGCACATCTGCACCGGCCCAACCATAAATAGCTTGATCATCATCACCGGCTAAGATAACATGTTTAGAGTTTTTCTTAAGTATATCGTACATTTTCCACTGTATTGGCGATAAATCCTGCGCTTCATCGACAAATATTACATCATATTTCGGACACAATTCTGCCACATTAAATTTTTCGATCATGTCAGTGAAGTCTACCAGTTTGTAAGAATGCTTATAATTATCTACTTCGTCTTTTAGTATCTGCAACATATGTTTATCTATGTCTTCTGAATACATGTCCGTGTTGTACTCTTCTTCAATAGTTAAATTTTTAATTCGTGCTGCATTAATTATGTTAAAATACTCGCTGTCAGAATCTACAAACCCAGTCTTTTCCTGGCCGTTAGAGTAAACTGTAACTTCTATGCCAAGCTGTCTACCAATATCTTCGTAGTGTTCATCTTGCATAACTTCAGATTTTTTTAATCCAAGTCTTGTAAATGCTAATGAGTGTAAAGTTCTAAAATGTTTTAAATTTTTTTTCTGTAAATTTGGATATGTATCTAACATTCTATCTACTGCTTCGTCTGCAGCTTTCTTTGTAAATGCAAAGTATCCTATCTTATCAATTGGTGTACCAAGTTTAACAAATGTTTTTACATACTTAATAAGTCTAGTTGTTTTACCTGTACCTGGAGGACCCAATATTTTTCTTATCACTACATTATCTCCGTGTTATGTTTTAGTTTAGTATGATTAATTTTAACATCTTCAAACTGTTCTATGTTTATTGACACTACATTCTTAGTTGGTGTATTATATTTACCTTTTTCTTTTGTTGGAAATCTTTTTTGATCTAAGAAATCTATGTCACAACTCTTGTAGTTAGTCTTCATCATTACACCTGTCTTGTCTTCACCATGTTTCCAGTTTTTAGATTTTAGTTTGTCGTAAAATTTATCAAACTTAAAGTACGCATAACCATCTTCTATTAATACTGTACCAGATTTAAATGATGCATCGTTCATGGCTTTAGGTCCATTTATTTTTGCATGTAATACATCGTGTAGTTTTTCTTTTGGTGACGTACCGACTGGTGGGTTAATTACTTTCTGTGTTTGGAATAATGCTTCTAATACTGTTTGATCTTCTGGTGCTTTTATAATTGGTGGTGGAAACCCTGCAGCTTTTGCTATCGAGTTTCTACGTTTACGTTGGTCTGTTACATGCTCAATAGTTCTACAGTGTACAGTTGCTTTACCAATACCATCTGGTTTGGTTACATCAAATTCATACTCTGGGTCCGGTTCTATATCTATCTTTCTTAAGTTTGTTAATACAGGATATTGTCCTTTTGATCCTGCCAGTATTCCAAATTTTTTTTTAACACATATACCTTTCTTACAAAAATCACTGAGAGGACTTTGATTACATGTGTAACCTTTTTCTGATCTGTTCCATGATCTTGTTTTTTGTTTTAATTTATTATCATCCCACGCATTTGCGTGTTCTCTTGCAAAATATTTTACTGGTGCATTCTTTACTTTTTGCTCCCATGTATCTCCATACTTCATTTTAACAAACACATGATAGTTATACATAAACCTATCTTTACCATCAAAACTAGATTGGTTTGATATTTTAGAGATCAATGCAAGACATGGTGGTCCATCTAAAAAATCTTCATCTACACCTTCCATAGATTGTTTTTCCATGTCTTCTGTAATAGTTTTTAATTCATCTTTTGTAGTTATGTTTGCATCTGCAACTTTTACAAACTGATCTAGTGTAAAAAACGTACCATCAATATTGACAGCTTTTCTTTCTCCGCCATAGTAAGGCAGGTTTATAAATTGTCCTGGTTTTAAGATCCCTGTTTCCGGATCCTTTGTTAGTTGTGTTTGTTTAGGAAATATCTCACAGTCTGGTTTAAGATTAAATATAGGTAATAGGTTACTTAAGAATGATACAATGACTGTTGATTGTACAAACTCATTCATAAATAAATATAAATGTAACCCACCACTCTTAGACTCTATAGGTACTAAGGGTAGCTTGTATTGTTGTATAGTTTCTAAATAAAATTTTTTATCAAAGTCTTCATATTGTTTTGGGTCAACATCTATAACACCAAAGATAGAGCTACCTTTCTCATTAGTAGGTTGTATGCCAACTGATATGTTTCCTTTTAAATGTTCTTGATATATTGTGTCTGTAAATTCTTCGTAATTCCACCTGTATACAGGTTTCTTTTTACCGTTCTCTGGATCAATGACAGCGTTAGTCCAGTCTGCAATTCCATATGCATGCCGATAGCCATTAAATATCTTTATAAATTCTTGCATAATTATCCTGTCTACGAGGGCCAGTCAGTCTCCCGATTGGCCCACGCTGTGCACATACCCCGAAGGGATTATATAATGCTGCTTTCTTTTGGTTTGTCCTCACCATGCTTTGCTTTTATTGCACCTTTAGAGATACTCTCTGAAAATGCTTTAGCTTGCTGATAAGTACTTGCCTCAGATATTGGACCAACTTTACTAACTTCCCAACCAAACCAAGTGCCTTTGTCGTTAGACATTTGAGTAGTCTTTAGTTTGTAAATGTGGCTAAAAGATGCCGGTGTATATAAACCGTTTTTACCTTTTAGTTTTATGCCAGACATCATCGAATTCCATTTTCTACTAATTTTTAATTGAGTAGATTTCATAGAGATCAATGCAGTTGTTGGACTGTCCCCTGTTATGATAACAAAATGTGATGCAGTCTTCTCAATATAATTACCATTAGGTAATCTATCTTTGTAGTTAGCATCTGGTTTTGTTGTTGACATAATATCAGATGAAGAATCATACACCGCTACTGGTGCACCAGGTCCTTCTCCTCTATCTTTCCATTCAACGTACTCTAATTTATAAAATGCAGGAATGACATCTAAGCCTTTTACTCCATCGTATAAATCACCAGTTACTGAATTGAAAATCATTCCAGGTTCTGCTCCTTCAACATATTTACCATCCCTCTTATTTACTTCCGGTGATAATTGTCCTAGGATTTTAAGAAAAGGTAAGGCAAGATCTTGTTGACCTATATCTCCTAAACCTTTTGCTGCGTCTTCTTCAAACATATTTGCTGGAAGAGGAGCAGACTTTTTTTCTGTTACTTCATTCATGATTATTTGTTCCTTGTTATTTTTGTTCTGTTGCTTGTGAACAGGTTAAATAAGTCAGAAGGCATATCGAGTCCAGCCTCAACACGCTCTCTGACTAGTGCTTTAAGTGTCATTGGTTCAACCTTTAATTTCTGGACAGGTTCATACCCTTGACCTTGCGCAAGGACAGCATATTGCTGTGCCTTGTTATCTTCGGAACGTCCAAAAGCAACGGTTACCTCATTTTTGATAAGGTCACCCAGTCCGTTCTCACGAAGCCATTTGTATGCTTCTTCCTTTTTATCTGCAGGTATAGAAGCACCATAGACAGGTTTAACTTCAACCGAAGTCCCATCTGATAATTTTAATGTAGAGATATTCATTTCCTGCATCATCGTAGGTATTACCTCTGATGATACTAGTTCTACTTTTCTTTTCATCTCTTTGTATTCTTGTTCTTTAACTAAAAGAATCTCTTCTAGTTCTTGTAGTTTAACTACTTGATCAGATAATTTTTTGGCATCATTAACACCATCCAACTCTTCTCGTTTTTCTTGTTCAAAGTCAATCGACATTGATTTCTCCTTTCTCATGTAAGTTTATTTTAATTGGGTAATACATTCTTTCTTGTCTATCCCATTTTAGCAAATTAAATTTGCCGTTTGTAATATCAGAAACAATAGAACATGCAATTCCAATTATCGCAGGATCACCTGTTAACAACAAATGGTCGTTCTCAGTATAATCTTTTAATAACTTTCTTAGTTTAAAAACTAATGGTCCTGGTGAAAATATTATTTGTGAAAATTCTGGAAGCAAAAATTTGAAGTCTCCATATTCTTTTGCACTCATAATATTTATTCGAGGAGCATTGGCTTTTGTGCCTGGTAATTCCTGAATTACGTATACTATATTTTTTCTTTCTGTCATTGACAACACATATAGGATGTTCTATATAAGATGTCAACTAGAAAGAAGAAAATAAATTATGAATTATAAATTTAAAACGAAGCCTTATGCTCATCAATTAAAAGCATTAGAGTTGTCATGGGAAAAACCTTACTTTGCCTACTTCATGGAAATGGGTACAGGTAAATCAAAAGTATTAATTGATAACATTGCAATGTTATATGATGCCGGAAAAATAAATGGTGTTTTAATTATTGCACCTAAAGGTGTTTATAAAAATTGGCACGACGGAGAAATTCCTACACACTTACCAGATCATGTAGAACACACATCAGTTTTGTGGCAAGCAATGATAAATCAAAAACAACAAAAAGAATTAGATAAACTTTTCCAACCTGGAGAAGATCTACATATTTTAATTATGAATGTAGAAGCTTTCTCTACTAAAAAAGGTGTAGAGTTTGCAGCTAAATTTTTACGTTGTCATAGAACTATGATGGCTATTGATGAGTCTACTACAATTAAAAACCCTGATGCAAAACGTACTAAACATATTTGTACATTAGGTGAGTATGCAGGATACAAAAGAATACTAACAGGTTCACCAGTAACTAAGTCTCCATTAGATTTATTTAAACAATGTGAGTTTCTTAAAAAAGAATTATTAGGACATGTCTCTTATTATACCTTTAGAACTAGGTATGCTGTAATGAAGACAGCAAACTTTGGAGGTAGGTCTGTACAAATAATAACAGGCTATCAACACTTACCAGAACTGTCAGAAAAACTAAAACCTTTCTCTTATCGAGTATTAAAAGATGATTGTTTAGATCTGCCAGAAAAAACATTTATCAAACGTTTGGTTACACTTACACCAGAGCAAAAAAAATTATACCTACAGATGAAAAATTTAGCACTTGCACAAATGGACGGCAAGATGATGACTACTGCTACAGTCATGACTCAGCTCATGAGACTACAACAAATAACTTGTGGTCACTTTACTGCTGATGATGGGACTATAAAAGATTTAGATTCTAATAGATTATCAGAGTTAATGAACTTACTAGAAGAAGTAGAAGGTAAGATTGTTATTTGGGCTCATTGGCAAAGAGATGTTAATAGGATAATGAGGGAGATAACTAAAAAGTATGGCGAAAATAGTTTTGTAGATTACTACGGTCCAACCCCAATGTCTGAGCGTCAAGAAAATATAAAAAAATTCCAGGATCCAGACTCTCCGGTTAGATTTTTTGTAGGTACTACTCAGACCGGTGGTTATGGTATTACATTAACTGCAGCTAGTACTATGATCTATTATTCTAATGGTTATGATTTAGAGAAAAGACAACAATCAGAAGCAAGGATAGATCGTATTGGTCAAAAGTATCCTATGACTTACATAGATATTTATTGTGAAGATACTGTTGATGCTAGAATTGTTAAGGCTCTTAAGAAGAAAGTCAATATTGCTAGTCAGATTATGGGTGAACAATTAAAAGACTGGATTTAAACTACCACTTTACCACCAGACCATTTCATTTCTGGTAAACCTTCAGAATATTTTTTACCATCAAAGGTTAAAATTTGTTTTCTGTTAGATCCCTTCTCATCATACGATGCATGTATCCATCCTGCAGCTCCGTCATCGGGTTTGTAGAACTCGAGAATGCATTGATCAAAGTCAACATTGTTAGTCAACCAATAAGCCACCTGAATATTTGGAATTCCATGTATTTCGAAGTCTGCTGCACAACCAAGAGCGTGCTGGCTAGTTTTTTTGCTCCCTATAGCTTCACACAGCGCTTCTGAGCGGTATCCTGAGCTAATGCTTATAGGTTTATCGAAGTGTGCTCTAACAGGCTCTAAGACCTCGTAACAAAGGTTTCCTAAATTTTTGATCTCCCCGGACCCTGGTGTGTTGTCAATTCCTTTACGGGCAGCCACCATAGAACGTGTCATCTCTTCAAGAGTAAAATGTTTTGATAATTGCATGATTTTTTTATCTAATAATTAAAGCAAATATAACATAGGCCATACCTGAGATCAACGCTCCAGTAGACACTAACAATATACTTTCCACACGGTTAATTTGGCGCTCAAGCTTATGTATTTTATCATGAGTTTGCTTCTGCATTATTCTGCAAAGTTTTTCATGTTCTTCTATTTTTTGTATTGCGTTTTTTGCCATGTTATCCTCTACCAAAAAGTATATCTAATTTTTGTTGTGTTGTCATGTTATTATAATTACCGCCTTGTACCTGTGATGACACAAGTTCTGCATTAATGTTAGGCATGTTAAGTGTTGTAGGACCCATTGGCGTGTCCTGCATAATAGGTTGTAACGGGTTTTGAAATACAGGGAACTCTGGAAGACCTAAATTAACTTCAGAAAACTGTGCTTGTAAATCAGCAATAGCATCGTTAGCTGCTTCTAAAGGATTTGTTACACCAATTGAATCTGCATTTTCTTGTAATGCTCGTCTAACTTCTAGTGATAACGAGTAAGGTCTAAAAATATTTTGGTCAATAGAGTTTACTTCGATGTTAGAAACTCTATCAAGAGCTCCTCTAAAACCTTCGTCCGAAATATTTAATAATCTAGCAGCATCCATATCATTTTTTAATTCTTTTTTAACACCAAACAATGCACGGTTAGCATTTATGTATGCATCAACAATTTCTCTTGGTTCAATTGGCCCACCTTTAAGTGCAACTCTAGTAAATAATGATCTTGAATCCCTTACACCTCTTTGATAATTAGCAACTTTAAAATTCATGGCTCTGTCAGGATTTACATTAACTGCTCTAAAACCAAATAGTCCACCAAACTCATCACCAAATTCAAACTCTTGACCATATTCATCAAACTTACCTTTAGTAATTACATCAACAGATTTTATAGACCTATCTAATCTTTTTAATTGATCTAATGAAAAAGGCATTTGTGCTTTTACTAGGTGTGCAAATATTTTACTGTTACGATCTCCAGCTGTATCCTGATCACTATATATTTGAGCACCTTCTCTAGTCCTACCACCTCTAGCTATAATATCTAATGCAGCTTCTGTCCAAATAGATTCTGATATAAATGGCTGACCAAATTCTGATGTAGCTGTAAATAAACCTCTTGCAAAGTCATCCATCATACCATCTTGATCTGTTCTACCATCTTGAACAGCGTTAACAACTGATTGTAATGGTCTAATTAATGTGTCGTATGCATTAGCATGACTGAAGTCTACGTATTTAAAACTACCGTCTTCGTTTTTAATTGGTAGTAGTGTAGAATTTTTAGACCACTGTGCTGCAAATCTTCTAATAGCTTCTCTTTCTTCATCTGTAACATCGTATAAAGCTTGAAACGCTGCTGATGTAGCCATAGGTATAGCTGCAACTGTAGTAGTAAAACCAAATAATCTAGTATAACCAATACCTTCCATAGGTTTTACAACTCTACCATCAGGTAAAGTTATGGTTTCATTAATTTCTCTTAACGCACGTCTTACAATGTTTGTGCCTGTTCTAGCAATCTCTGCAGGGAATGATACGAAGTTACCGATAGGTAATTTTCTTAAACCTTTTACAAAGTCTGATACATAATCGTAGTTAGGTATATTGTTTCTTACAATATCAGCTGCTTCTTCTTTTAAAAATTTTTCATCAAGTCTTACGTCAACACCATTACGTTTAAAAAAATTTCCTCTTGTTACACCAATTTTTTCGTATGCTTTTTCTAATCTAGATTTTTCTACAGCCCAAGAATATATTTTCCAGAAGTCATCTTCAGCTGTGTATAAATCTTGTGATACAGATTTTAATTTTGATAATGGTTTTAATAATAGTCTCATGCCTTTGTCAGACGTCATGGTCTCACCAAAGTTTACATCCTGTAATAGTCTAGAAAGATCTCCAAGTCTTACATTAGAGTTTACAACACCAAGCTCTAGTAATTCTTGATATAAATCATTTTGTTGTCTTGTACCTTTTAGTCCTGTTTGTAATGCTTGATATGCTTGTTTGATTGCAGCAGGATCTGTTGCCGGTAAGATACCGTTTGCTGCAGCAAAAGCTCCAGCACTTACAAAGTTACGTAAATGTGTTACTGGTGATAAAATTGTTTTAGCTATTTGTGATGTAGCTTTAGGATACAATACTAAACTTTCATATAGTCTACCTAGTATGCCTGGACTCTGTGTAGTTAAAGAAGTTTTTTCTAAAGCTTCTGCTACACCTTTTCTAGCAAACATGGGTTTTGCGACATCGCCAAAAGGGTTACTTGCACCTGATGCAATGTTTACGTTTAAAGTTTGTGCAGGGTCAATGACTGCAATTCTTTGAAAGTCATCACCAAAAAAAGCTCTTGCTTCTGCTTCTGATCTAGCAAACATGGGTTGAGCTACAGAATTTTTATCTGTAGCATTTCTAAATACTTCACTTACTTCATCATTTTTTTTAATTAAATCATCATAGAATAAATTACGTCTTGTAATTAAAGATAGTTTAGCCATACCACCTATCATAGTTTGCATAGGATTTTTTTGTTTACCAAACAAATCATTAAATACTTTTTGATCTGCCTGAGATGCTACATCTTTAATAGATATTCTAGCAACTCCACCACGTTTGACTGCATCATCTAGTGCAGTTCTGTTTACAAAAAAGTCTGGTATATTAAATAATGCATCAGAAGGTTTATCCATTCTTAAACCTTTAGGTAATCCAGAAGTTTTTAATACATTGTTTACAATTTGTTCAGCTTCTAAATCTGTTAAATCTTTTCCACCTTCTCTAGCACTTGCTTTAAATAAAGCTTTAGCATTATCAATTGCTTGCGCTGCTGGTTTATATCTCATCCATGGTAGGATACTTCTATCTTGAAATATGTCATAAGTAGAACCAAGATAGTTTTTAAACTTACCACCAAACAATTGTTTAAATGTTTGTATATCTGCAGCGTCTAATGATCCACCAAGTTTAGAAAACAAATCAGACCATTTACTTCTCATAACAGATAGACCACCAAGAATAGATTTTTCTAATTCTTCAGCAGCTTCTTTAGTTGGTGCAAATTTTCTTATTCCTTCAATGACTCTTTGTTTAGCTGCACTGTCTATTTCTCCAAAAGCTGCAACACCATCATCACCTAGTCTTGCTTCACCAGATAATAATGCATCGTTTACATCTCCTAAAAATGCTGCTCTTTCTTTTGCAGATTGTTTGTTGAATACTGTACGCATAGGTGGAAATAATTTATCTATATCTATATCTAAATCTTGAGATAAGTTTCTTGCAACGTTTGCATCAGCTGCTTGTGCTCCAATAGATTGTCTTTCTATGTCAAAAAATTCTTGTGTCTTACCACTACGTGCTCTAAATTTTGAGGCAACAGTATCAATCCATCTATCTAACTGTGAGTTAGCTGTGTCTAATCCCTTGTTCCTGTTTGTTATTTTTTTAATAACTTGACCTGTACCACTTAAGATACCTGTAAATAATGCACCCTCTGTACCAAATTTAATTCTGTTTAATATTTCTCTTGTTGCATCTGGATCTGTTTCACTTCTATCTATTGCTGTGGGTCCACCTAACAGGTCACCAAACGTACCTATCTTTTCTGCATCGCCTACGAACACACCTTCTGCTACACCGCCACCTAATGCGCCTGCCACAAATTGTCTGCCTTTACCTTTAGCTGTTAATTCTAATGCTTCGTCTGCTGCACCAACAAGACCTTTATTATTTAATTTTACGTATTTATTATTTCTGCCTGCAAGCATAGAAGCTTTTGCTAGACCGCTAGCACTCTTAAATGCAATACCACCAGGTATACCAATATTAACTAATGCTTCTGTAATTTTACCAGCAGCTGTTGCTTCTGCTTTCTCATCAAATTCTGTAAGATCATCAAACCATGCTTCAACTCTAGCAGCCTTACCGCTGTTGACACCAAGATCCATGAGACTTGCACCTAGAGAAAAGAAACCTTTTGGTATAGCAATTAAACCTGATGCTACACCTGATAGCATAGATTCTATTGTACCTACATTGCTTTTTGGTTCGTAATTGCCTGTATCAAATATAGACATTTATTCTCCTACAAGTATGGACTTACGTTGCCTTCTGAATCTATTACAATTATTCTATCTTTAACTACGTATGCTCCTGGAGTAATAGTTTGTCCTTTTTCTATAGTTATTTGTACTTGTGACTCCATAAAGTCAATTTCATTTTTACCAGGGTTTGCTTTTAAAAAATTATTTATATCTTCTGTTTTAGCAACATCTTTAACGTCAATACCTTTAGTACGTGCTACACTTGCAAGTCCGCTACCTGAAGGAAACGCACCAGTTTTTGCAAAGATAGCATTAACTGTATCCTCAAGGCTATCGCCAGCTAATTGTTTTTCAGCTAAATCTATTTTTTTTTGAGTAAGCTCTGCCGCAAGTTTTGCAGCTGGATCTGAAGCTTTAATATCTTTTTCGATCTCACCTTTTAATATTAATGTATCAATAGCATCTTTAGTTTGAGATGGTTTATCAAACGCTTTACTAGTTGCTCCAATAAGTTTACTAATTAAACTACCATCTTTTATACTGCCCTTAAAATCACCTTCTTGATTTATTAATTGGCTAGCTGCAATTAAAGAATTGTATGCAGCATTTTTATTCATGCCTTTAATATCCATGATGTCTCTGTATCTTTGTACACGATCTTTTCTAAGTTCTTCTGCAGATTTTGTAGATAGTGATGGGTCTTGTTTTATATTAGGAATATTTTGTCCACCACCGAGAGTTAAATTTTCTGGCATACCTATTTGTCTTTTCTTTTTATTAATTTCAGATATTCCATCCCCATCTGTGTCTTTTGCAGGGTCTGCTTTTAAAGCATTATAAATAAAAGGTGCTGCAGTTGCACCTGTTAAAGCGATACCGGATGGAGTTGTAGTTCCATATTTACCAACATTATAAATGCCTTTACCACCAGCTCTAATACCTCTACCAATCATAGATGTGCCACCCATTACTGTCTTCGCTAACGGATCATTTTTAAAAGCTAATCCTAATTTGTTTGGTTCAAAAACTTCACCTCTTTTAAGAAGAGTTTTCCCTCTTTCAAAACCACCTGGTCCTGAACCCATACTACTAGGTCTGTATTTTACTCTGCTTGCATAAGGAATTGCTCTTTTCATTACAAACTGACCAAAAGGTCTAGCAGCCATTCTTAAACCTGCCATACCTAATCCAGCTAGTAGTGGAAATGCATATTGTTGCCTTCCATCACTGTCTTGTGGTGCAAGTGGACTACCAACAGTATTGATAGCTTGTGGCTCATTCATTGGACCACCATCTTTTTTCGGTTCCCGGATCCCGGACATAACACCCTCTTTGATAGGGCCGCCGTATCTAAACATTGGTCTATTTAAAGTTCTCATAATTAATTACCCGAATATTTTTCCGTACAATCCAGCAAGACCTGTAGCCGTTCCTAATGCTGCTTGGAAAGGATTGCCGCCTGATCCTTGATCTTGATACTGTTGTCCAGCATATCCACCACCTAAACCAGTTAGTACGTTACCAAATTGTGTTAATCTTCCGTAAGGTTCGTAAGCACCTGTTCTTCTTCTATTTTGTTCAGCAGTCAACTGAGCTTGGGTTAAACCTTGACGTATTGCACCCATAGATCCTAATGCAGAAATATCTTGACCCATACCCTGTCTTTGGAAGTCTGATAAACCAAACTGTTGATTGATTTGATTTCCATATGCACCTGCCAACCCTTGTTGAGCTGCAGATAAACCTTGTATAGCTTGTCCTCTACCTAATTGTGCATTAGCTAAAGATTGTTGAGCTGCACCCATTTGTCCTTGTTGACTAAATAAATTTGATGCCATGTTACCTAGTCCTTGTTGCATACCAAATAATGCACCTTGATTAGCAAAGTTTTGTTGTGCTAATTGATTTGCTTGACCAAAACCTTTTTCTAACATTGAACCTTGTAACGCTGCTCTATCAGCTAATCTATCAGATTGATATTGACCTAGTTGAGCACCTTCTCTGCCACCACCAAAATTTCCTGAAGACACAGCTTGATCTTTAATTGCTTGTGCTCCTGCTGCACCTTGTTTGTCATACTCTGCTAAAGTTGCATCAATAACTTGTTGTTGATACGGAGACATAAATTGTTTGTAAGCATTAGGTCCGGTCATACCTGCTGCACCACCTGCTATATTTGCTGCACCTTGTGCTGCTCCAGCACCGGCAGCTTGATAACCACCCATACCACCATAAGCAGCTCCCGCTTGACCTAACGCAGATCCTGCTTGACCAAGAGCACCGTAAGCTCCACCTAAAGTTTGACCCGCTAGTCCCAGTTGCCCGGCACCCATTCTTTGTGCAGCTTGTGCAGCTTGTAAATAAGGTGCATAAGATCCGACACCTTGTTGTGCCATGTTAATAGCTTGTGTTTGTAAAGGATCTTCACCAGCAACAAACTGACTACCTGTAAACATGTCGGTATTAATTGGTGCTGAATATGCGGCTGCTGCCTGATCAGCATAATCTTTTACGGTATTTTCTAAATAATCTGGTATCGCCATTATACTATCCTCGACTGTAACATTTGTTGTTGATCATACATTTCTTGTGCACCTTGTAAACCTTGTGACTCTTCTGATACTTGTCCACCTTGCTCTAAGTTATTCATTAAATTTTCCATAACTTCAGCACCGGCATCTATATCTCCACCTCCTGCATTTCTAACAGCATCTGCTGTAAATACAAACTCATTTTTTGATAATCTAGCAGGGACATCATCAGCTCTTTCTTTACCACCCATTGCTACAAAACCACCTTCGTTTCTAAAATCTTTTTCCATACCACCCATGTCGATCAATTCTGATGCTTCAGCTTCCATGATGCCACCTTCTTGTTTGCCAACTCTTACCGGTACTCCGCCTGATCTATAATCAAATTTATTATAACCCGCTGGTGTTGTGTATCCTGGAACTGTTGAATCTGGTACTGGTCCACCATTTGCTGCCATCATAACAGGTTGTGGTTGTTCCATGCCAGCACCTTCTGGCGCTGCTTGTTGCATGACTGCTTTTACAAATTGTTCAAAAGATAAATCTCCACCTTTGTTTTTGTACTTAACATATTCCATCATCAACATTTGTTCAGCTTGCGCTTGTCCTGCACTGCCACCCATGTTTAAAAAAGCAGGTCTTAATCTTCTAGATCTACCTGCATTTGATCTATTAAATTCTTCTTCATCATCTTCGTCAACTAACGTACCACCAGCATAACCTGCACGGCCACCATCAGCTCTGTTCTCATAAAAATTTGACATGACGTATTGTTTTTGTGGCATGAAATTTAAACCAGCACCGCCTTCACCTTGACCGCTGTAAAAATTTCTTGCACGTTGGACTTGAGCTGCGTAATCTTGTCTATCTATTTCTTCTTCAACTTCGTCGTCATCACCACCACCCATTAAAAACGGAGCGGCTAAAGCTGCTGCACCTAGACCTGTAAAAGCTGTTCTACCTAAACTAAATTTACCTTTATCATTATAAAACAGACCACTTAATAAGCCATCTTTACCAGAAATATTAGTTGCAGCAGGTCTAATTAAATTCATAAGGTTTCCAAACCTACCGGCTTGGTTTGCAAATATACCTTGACCACCTAAAAACTTTGCGCCACCTAATCCATAGCCAAGACCACCTAGTATAGCCATCTTACCTATAGGACTTTTAACAACTTTTTTTACAGCACGTTTAGCTTTCTTAACAAGTTTACCTAAAAAATAACCTTGTCTAGGATCCTGTAAAGAACCTATTCCGCCCTGTATCTGTTGTGGTTGTTGCATGTTAGATATTGCCATAATTTTACCTTAATTCTTATGTTTACTTGGTTTTGCTTAGTAAATCAAGAGGAGGCATGATAACTTTTACGTCCTGTGCCATCTCTTCTGGCTTATAACCCTTAGCTTCCCAGTCTTTTTTTTCTTTAAAAATCTCACCGGTTTTAAGGTGTCTATAAGTTTCTTCTACTTTTGCGTTTAATATTTCCATTAGTCTAGTTTCTCCTTTAAGATATTTAAATAACTAATACCAATATCGATTGCATCTGAAGTGCTTGATATTACTACTAGCTCTGTTGTACCCTCTACTATTAAAGGTTGGGTTAATAATTCTTGAGATACATTTGCTGTAAAAGCAGCTGTTTTAATAGTTGTTATACCGTTGTTTGTTACAGTAATAACGGGTGTTGCTGTAGTTGTAATTAGAATAGATTTAATAATATACGTTTCATTAATTAATGGGTTTTGTTTTGTGTCACCAGTAACCGGTGGTACTATAGTTGTACCAAACATTTTTTTACCAGCACTAGATGCATCCTGTCCAGTTAGTCCAAAAAATTTATACTGATTTACTACTGCCATTATTCTAAAAAGAAACTTTTAGCTTCTATCTCTTGTTTTACTTCTTCTTGAAAAGAAGTATTTAATTTTGTAATCACACTATCAAGATCCCTGACCAATGATTGTAAATTTCTTTGTGTGTATTCAGGTGACGCTCTAGTTAATGATTGTACAATTTTTGCCATTATATTTTACCACCGTAGAAGTATTTAACTCTACCACCTCTTGCGAAAGAACCCATTTCATCAGAACCACCAGGTCCTTCAGATCCAGGAGATGCATCACCTCCAACTCCTGACCCTATTCCACCACCTCCGCCGCCTTCACCATTATCCCCGGGACTAGGTGTATAACTTGGTGCTGATGGTGGATTATTTAAATTATTAGGATTACCTGGATAACCAGGCGAATTATTTTGAGTTACAGGTGTATCAACTGGTGTATCAGTTGTATTGTTATTTTCAATAACAAACTCATTAATTAATTCAGGTGTAATGGTTGGATTTGTTATAGTTGTTTCGTCTTCGTCTCCTAAACTTTTATCGGCTAGTTCGTAAAATTTTAAAGTCTCTAATAAATTTTTTACATTTTTTTTGTCTTTTTTCTTACCACCTGCATTTAGATAATCTTTATATTCTTTAATGCTTCCAAATTTATCTATTTTAGAATCAAAATATTTATCAATACTTTCTTGATCAAATTGACTAAAGTTTTTACCATCAAACGTTTTCATTCCGCCAGGTGTGTTAAATAAATAATTGTTGGCGGCCAAAGAATCATATAAGTTTTTTTGTTGATCTGTTAAATTAGCAATACCATACTGAGGTCCGCCACTTCCTATACTACCTAGTATAGTAGGGACAATTGAAAGAGGATTTAATATTGATACCATACCTTTAAGTGCAGCAGGAAGACCAGCTTTTACTTTACCAGCTTTATTAAATAATTTAGAGAAAAAATTTTGTTCTACTTCTTTTTTTGATTTAAGATTATCAAAAGTGCCTGCAGGATATACCTCTCCTTCTATTCCAAATTCATCTACAATATTTCCACCACCTACGATATCCCCAGTTACAGGATCTACTCCGGTTCCAGGTTCACCTAAACCCCCTGTGATTGGAGTACTACCATAAACAGGACTAACTGGAGTTCCTTCTCCAAACATATTTCCTGCCGGATTAAAATCACCACCGCCACCAGTGTCTGCAAAAGCATCTGTATTTACGATACCTTGATCTGTTACAACTTCATTTTCAGTTGCATCTGTTGGAAGAGTAAGACCTAATCTATATTCTTCTCGAGGAATATATTTATACTTTTCGTAAAGTTTTTGATCTGCTAAGCTATAAAATTTAGGCGGCATTATCTCATTCCTCCTGGTGCAATATCTAATCTAAATGTACCAAGTTTCCAGTCTTGACCAGTGCTTGTGTTAGATACTTTTAATGCGATAGATCTTGCTCGTACTCTTGTACTTTTAAAAGTTGTGCTTGAATTAACTGTAAAATTTGTAGTTATCGGCGTACTGTTTGGATAGTTTCTTGTTGTAAAACTAACTTGAGTGTCACCCGTTTGATCTATAAAATCTGGAATAAATCTCATAATCCTCATAATGTATTCACCGTCTCCTCTAGTATCAGGCGTCCCTACAGCTTGACCAGTACTACTTCTTTTTTGAGTAATATCAAAATCACCCGAAACAATGTTAGCCGTAACTGCAGTAATTACACCACCTGCATTTTCTTGATCGGTCCCTGTTTCGTGCTGATAGTATATACTACTTCCATCTATATTACCAGTAACATCGTATGAACCATTGTCATTAGGGTCATAAAGTGTTGCATGAGGTTTATCATATACAGCAGAATCTTCCCAAGCAGATCTGTTTAATGACCCTGTAGTCCAGATAGGTCTTTGAGTTGTAGAGTCTAAATAGTTATAGGTGACTACTCTATCAACTGTAATTGCATTAGCTGAACAATAGAACCAATTAATCTCTCCAAAAAGGTTATTAACTCCTGCATTAATTAAATCTCTAGGTACTGAATTTAAACTATCGTAGACAAAATCTTCAACTAAACAAGGCATAGATCTTAGTTGACCATCGTAGTTAAAGAAACCATTTTCCGACATCCAATAAGCAGAACCATCGACTTCAACCGCAGCATTTTTACCAATTAATCCGCAGTTAGTTCCTGCCTGTGCAAAAGCAAAAGTAAATGGCGATCCAACAAACTGCATTAAGAAGAGTGATGTATCTGTCCAAATATATATAGCATCCCTACCTTTAACAGCAGACATAATTTTAGAACCTGCGGCAAGCCTTTGAGAACCTGCAGTATTGTTTGCAGTAATACTATAATTATTAATATCTTCTTGGTCTGAAAATCTTATAAACATATCATCTTGTGTGGTCTTGTCTCCGATTCTAGTTTCTGTTCCAAAGAAAACTAAGTGTCGATCTGGTGTAGATACCATTACATGACGTGAGGCTGTTGGTGCACCTGTAATAATAGTTGCTCTATTAGCTACAGCATTAGGTGCTGCAGCATCCCATTCAAAACATTCTCTATTGTAAATAAGTGCAATTAATTTTGTACCGTAATTATCTAAAACCCATAGACCAGGATTTAATGTAAACTGTGTAGTAGATGAACCTTGGCCCCATCCGTTAAAATTTGTAACATCGGTAACAGCAGCACCCACACTATGTGTTGCAGCTGTACTACCATTAGCACCTCTTGCACCACCAGTTAAAGTCCCTGTTGCCGTATTATTTGCTGTGTAAGTAATAAATTCTGTTCCTATTTGTATGGTACCTGTTGAAGGGAACGCGGCAGAATTTGTTAAGACAACAGTTGTTCCTGTTGTATTTGTTAAAGCAGTTGCAAGAGTGGTTGTTGCAACACCAGTAACTGTACCACCATATAAACCCGTACCCCAACCAAAACCCGATTGTTGTTTAGCGGGCCCTACACTATAGTAATATAATGCATCAGCAGATCCTGCACCTGATAAAGGTGTACCTGCCTCTGTAGTTGCCATTGTTATAGTAAAAGTTGTATTAGTTGGAACGGACGCTACCATAAACTTTTGACCTTCAAATGTTGCGTTGGTAAAAGTAGATCCTGATAAACCACTAACATTTTCAAACATGACAATGTCATCATCATCTAATGGTACAGATGTAGAAACCGTTACTGTTATAATATTTGAATTTGCTGTGCTTGTAAATGTTGCGCCTGAAACGGTTTTTTCTATAGGGTGAATATCGTAATATACTCCTTCAGAAAAAACGTAAAGAATTCTGTTTGTTCCGATTGCAGAATATTTTATACTAACATTATCATCCCAATTATGAATTGCTCTTGCGGCACCTGTTAATTTATCGCCACCTAGTTGATCCCAACCACCAATTTTTTCAGGGCTGCCGTATCTAAAACGTACATTATCACCATCAAACCATTGCCCCTCGGCCCCGGTCTCTGTGACTTGTTTATTAAATCCTGGTGCAAAACCTAGTTTTTGTAGCATAAATTAATCCCTAGTTTAAAATATACTAGAACTCTAGTTATATCAACATATGTTATAGGTAGAAAATTAAACTACGATGCTGTGTGTGCTTTACCAGCAACGATAGCTGCATCAGCTGCAGTCATATCTTCATCAGTCCAGTAATCTTTAGCAACCATAATCTCTAAATGTTCAACATTTCTGTCTACACAAGCTTGTCTCTCTTCAGCTGGTTCAGCTGCCATTTTAGAACCATCAATAACTGCATTAATTAGATCTACAGAATCACCCATAGCTGTATAATCTTGTGCTATTTCTTCTGCTGTTTTTACATCTTCGCTCATAATATTTTCTCCTTATATTGTTGCGCAAGCAACAGTTTTAGTTTTATCAAGTTTTTTAAAATTATCAATAATTATTTGAGGTTCTACCATATTATTTCTTGGATCGCTATCAACAAATTTAGCCTCATCCCACTTATCTTTCATGTGGAAATGTAGGTTTTTATTGTGAGAATAACCAAATTGAGTCCAACGTGTACTACCCCAAATAACTACTCCATAAGCTTTAGCTGATGGTGAAAAGTGTTGTAAACAACTATCAATACTAACAAAACCTTCAGCGCCTTTTAGCATTTCATGGATCTGGGCCCAGTGTAAATCACATCTAATAGTGTCATTATAATGTGGTTCATTAGGTAATACACAGTTAATAATAGTTGTATCAGGGTATTCTTCTCTCAACATATTAACTACTTGCTGTGCAAGATAGGGTTGATAGTTTCTATTTGGATTAATGTTTGTATATTGAACATTGTCTCCATAATTCCATTTAGCTTGACCACCTGAAAACTGAATCATAATATATTTACTTATCTCATTATCAGCTAACCATTTAGTAACAGCAACTTTATGGTTGTCTGTATATAATTTACCGGTCATAGATCTATTAAAATCTACACCGTGATGTTCACAGTAACTTTCAATGATATGTTGTTTACCAAATTGAAAGTTTGATTTGTATGGCTCACAATAAAATATATTATCAGATGCCATGATCCTTGGATCTTGTAATGGTATAGTTTGCTCCAATGCTAGTTTAACATCTGGATTACCGGCGAAACAATCTATGTAAGGGGTGTATATTTGCACCTCTGACTTCTTTTTTAATTTAGGTAGTAAAGCAGTGAACGCGGTACATTTACCAACACCACCTTCTACGACGTACGTATTAAGCATTTGTATTCCTTTCGTTTGTTACTTATCTTCTAACTCTTTTACTCTTGCTGTCAATTCTTTATTTGTTTCTGTTAATTCTTTAATTGCATTAATTAAAGGAGAGATAAACATTTCTCTACTAATTACTTCAACACCATCTACTCCTGTTCCCCAACCACTAAAAGTATCAACACCTTCAGCATCTAAAGCTGTTTTAACATCTTGTGCAATTAAACCATGCATAGTTGTGTCAACATCTTTTTCATTAACTTCTTTATAGTAAGGAAGATTTTTATCTATTTCATTATTTGGTTTCCAATTATAAGTAACTGGATTTAATCTATTTATAAATGATAAGCCTAAAGTATCGTTTTGAATATTCTTTTTTAATCTTCTATCAGATGATTGTGTCCAAGTAGCGTTAGAAGTAAAATTGTTAGAAATTTTACCAGCTCCAGTACCAATTGTAATAGTAGAACCCCCACTACCTGTAACTCCTGCTCCAATTACAAACTCTGCATCAACGTCAGCACCTGAAGTATTGGATAAATATCCAAGCACTATATTAGAAGCTCCTGTAGTTGTATTTCCACCAGTTTTTGCTCCAATAAATGTATTCTGAGTACCTGTTGTAACAAAACCTCCAGCATCTGTACCAAATGATACATTACATGTACCTGTAGTAAGTCTTTCTGATGAATTTGTTCCTACTGCTGCATTGTCAGCACCTGAAGTATTAAGTAAAAGTGAGGACCAACCAACTCCTACATTTAACGAACCTGTAGCAGAAAAAAGAGCTTTATAACCAAGTCCTGTGTTGTAGCCACCTGTGGTAACAGCCTGTACAGCTTGAAAACCTATTGCAGTATTAAAACTACCTGTTGTCAAGGAATCTAGTGCTGAATCACCAGCACTTACGTTTTCTGTACCTGTTGTAATTTTATATGCTGAATTTCTACCTACTGCTGTATTAGAACTTGATGTTGTTGCTGAACATAAAGCCTTATCTCCAATTGCTGTATTATGTGAACCGGTTGTAGATAATCTAAAAGCTTCTGTTCCAACTGCTGTATTACCTGAACCTGTTGTATTTGTACCACCAGCATCATTACCAATATAAACATTATGATAACCAGTAGTAGTTGCTGCACCAGCACCTAAAGCGTAAGAGCCACCGACAACAGTATTTCTTGTTCCTGTTGTTAATGCTGCAAGAGCAGTCCTACCTACTGCTACGTTATTTGCTCCAGTAGTTTGAGTTTGTAAAGCATTATTACCCACTGCAACAGAATAGCCACCAGTTGTATTTGCTGTCATAGCACTAGCACCTACTGCTGTATTTTGTGGTCCTGTTGTGTTGCTTAACAGAGCAATATTTCCAATTGCTGTGTTTATTGAAGCTGTTGTGTTAGCATTTAATGCACAAAATCCAACTGCTACATTATTAGCAGCAGTTGTAACAGATTTTAATGCTCTATAACCAACTGCTACACTTCTACAAGCTGTTGTACCTGTAAACATAGTATCTCTACCAACTACAACATTTTCACAACCTGTTGTGTTAGTATCAAGTGCTGAAAATCCTACTGCTGTGTTATTTGCTCCTGTAGTAGTTGCAATCATAGCACACGTACCTACTGCTACATTGTTATTTGCTGTTGTGTTAGCATTTAAAGCACCACAACCTACGGCTACATTAGATTCACCTGTTGTATTAATATTAAGAGCGCCCATACCAACAACTGTGTTACATCCACCTGTTGTAGTATTTGCTGCTGCACCTAAACCAACTGCTGTGTTATTACTTGCTGTTGTGTTGTCTAATAAAACTCCACAACCTACGCCTACATTAGATGTTCCTGTAGTGTTAGCTAATAAAGCTTTAAAACCTACAGCTACATTGTTATTTGCTGTTGTATTGTTTGATAAAGCATCTGTTCCAACGGCTACATTAAATTTACCTGTTGTGTTTAATTCCATTGATGTTCTACCCAAAGAAGAATTACAACAACCTGTTGTATTAGAAAAAAGAGCTTTATAACCCAAAGCTGCGTTATTACAACCATCTGTGTTATTTTCTAAAGCACTCATACCTATTGCTACGTTGCATAAACCTGTATTATTATCATTTAAAGAACACGAACCCACTGATGTATTGTTTGAACCACTACTGTTTGTCAGTTGAGATTGATTACCAACAGCAACATTATTACTTCCTGTTCCTCCATTCTGCAAAGCAGAAGTACCAATACCAACATTACAACTACCTGTAGTTACTTTTCTTAAACTATTTAATCCTACACCTACATTTTTTGTTCCAGTTGTATTATTGCACACACTTTCAACACCTATTGCTACATTAATTCCACCTGTCGTATTAGAACATAGTGCTTTTGAACCAACAGCAACATTACCGGCACCTGATGTATTTGCAATTAAAGCTTCATTTCCTATTGCTGTGTTACAATTACCAGATAAACTTCCACTCGCTAGTGCGTCATTTCCTAAAGCAACATTTTGACTAGCTGTTGGATAGTTACCATCTAATTTTATGGTGCCACCATCAACTGTTAAATTACCTCTAATTGTTAGAGCATTTATACTTAAATCTGCATTAATATCAAAAACACCTGTGTTAGTTGCAACACCATCAAAATAAACAAACTTCCAACCTTTATCAGTGGTTGCCCAAGTAACCGTTGCACCGGAACCAGAAGCCGCTTTTAATTGTACAGTGTAAGCACCAGATGTAGCGTTATTTATAACGTAAAAATTTTCTACACCAACCGGTAGAGTTACAATTCTATTTCCAGAAATTGCTCCTGTAAGTTTTAAAATTCTTGTAGCAACTGCTGAACCTGTAGCACCATCGCTTTCTGTTAAAGCTGTAGTTCCTGCACCGCCTCCAATAGCTACTTCTAAATAACCACCAGAAATTTGTTCAAATATTTGTAAGTTTGTATTAGTCTTTGTACCCCAAGTCCCAGCGTTTTCGCCGGTAGCCATTAATTCTACGCCGAGAGGTGTGTAAGTTGATGCCATAATTTTTTTTCTCCTAAGCTGCGTGAGTTACGTCTGTATAAGATGTATTCCCCGTTATGTCAAGATTACTATAACTTGTATTGCCGTCAATATCAACATTTTGATAACCTAAAGGTGCAACATTTCCTACTGAAATTGTTGCTTGAACTCCTGTTAATCCCATTACATCTGCAGGATTTATTGAACCTGTTGAGGATGTTAAAGCACTAGGTGCTGTTAATGTGTAAGCTACTTCCGTAACTAAAGAACCAACACTAGATGTTGCTGATACCCCTACTACACCCATTACATCAGCAGGAGATATTTCACCAACACTAGATGTTGCTGATACCCCTACTACACCCATTACATCTGCAGGAGATATGGATCCAACACTTGCTGTTGATGAAACTCCGGTTAATCCCATTACATCTGCAGGAGATATTGAACCTACAGAAACATCTGCTTGAGAACCTTGTGGTATTTGTACTTCAGAATTATTAATTGTAAGATCACCAACGCCTGTTGTTGCAGCTGAAGGTGCTATTAAAACAAACGCTCTTCCTACAACTACAGACCCAACACTAGATGTTGCCGATTGTCCTGTTAAACCCATTACATCTGCAGGTGCTATTGCACCAACTGATGATGTTGCTGATTGTCCTGTTAAAATAACAGAAGATATTGCATCTACAGAACCTACACTTGAAGTAGCACTTTGACCTGTTA
>WLWE01000474.1_pt1 | contig 34446 bp, 42 predicted proteins | sample 6718301 | NCBI WGS metagenome assembly WLWE01 (sample SAMN12718691, study PRJNA515312) | sponge metagenome | isolation source: marine sponge | host: Mycale hentscheli | place: New Zealand: South Island, Marlborough, Capsize Point | collected 2003-05-01
CGCAAATCAAAAGAATCATATGATCAACAAGCACCTAAAGATATGGAAGTCACTGACCTGGGTAAGTTAAGAGATAACATTCAGGGTATGACAAAAGGAGAATTGCTTGATCGCAATCAAGTTGGAGGAGGTATCTTGATGGGCGAACCAGGTAAATTAAAGCTACGTATCCCCCACGAGATTGTGAGGGAATTGTCCAAGCCAAGTACTCAAGTACTTGAGGACGAAGTGATCAGTATACTGAACTATTACGCTTAAAGCTTGTTAGCAATAGCGTGTTCAATGATGTACAAGTCTTGAGGGCGAGGATCCTCACCGTCCTGAAGACGGGAGTTAACCATTGCACGAGCTTCGTCCAAGAAATCTTGAACGGAGGGCTCGGTCCCAAAGTCCTTACAGTCATTGACATAGTCCTGGTACAGGGTGTCAAAGTCAAACATAATTGTGAATGAAAAGAACAATAAAATCTATACCCGTCGGTAGACGGGTAAAAGTGACCCAGGGGGTCAGACAGGCAACGCCAACTGGGTTGCATTAGCCAGTACGGGGGTATACCCATACTTAACATAGTTACGGTACATAGCACGTAACTGGTCCAAGGTGTCCAAGCGCTTGATGTTTGGCTTGGTGCACCCTCCAAAGGCAAAATAGCCCTCAGGAGTTTGCACAAAGTGCCAAACGGAGTTATGACCGTGCTTGGTTACACGGGACAGGCTAGCAAGGGTTTGCATAGTGAATGTAATGAACTAAAGACAAAAAGATCTAAAGCTGTCGGTAGACAGCAAGCAAAATAGATAACTTACGCACACCAGGTCCAAGATTGTCCAAAATAAGATTGTCCAAGGTTGGCACAAATGGGATGGTCCAAGGTGTGCAAGAAAGAAAAAACGGATAGCTATAGGTAAATAACTATCCGGAAAATCTAAAATGAGTATGATGCGCACATACCAATTGATGGCCTTAGGCCAACAGGCACGGTTTCGTACTCGTACAAATTACCAAAGCGCTCTTGATAGATTTCAATCAAGTGTTCACATTCGGTGAAGCTAGCCCTTGGATGGTAAGACATTGCTTGCCATAGGGCATTGGTCTCGTCTTTGCGATACCAAACACGATATTGTGACATAGTAAATGAAATAATAAGGTGCTTGCTATTGGATAAACAATCAGCCAAAAGAAATACTTACGTACAAGCAATTAACTGAAAGAAATCTCAATAACAATAAAGATCAAACCCGTCGGTAGACGGGTGAAAGTTATCAGAACAGATCGTCCTGGTTATGAACATAACAAACGTGCTCATATTCATAATCAAGATCGGATTCGTTGGCCAATTGCCAACATCCAGTATTATCACCGAAATCAAGCATATCAATTTCAGGGGAATCATAAACTGAAACGAACATAGATATCTAATCTATAAAGAACATTAGAAACTAAACCCTCCGGTAGGAGGGTAAGGGTGTTAACTCTGGGAATAACCGTTATTAAACAACAGACCCATAACAAAATTCATACCATCGGGTGAATCGACAGTGATGGTGTCATCACCATCGGAATTCAAACGATTGACAACGAACCTCATACCGTCATCATCCTGGATATAGGTAACACGGTCGTTGGATGATTTAGTGAAACTAATAGCTAACATAGTAAACATTCGAATGAACAATAGTGACTAAACCCGTCGGTAGACGGGTCAAAGGATATCATCAGATTTGAATAAATCAAAAACTGAATATTGATATGGTCCCATCAAGGGGGGCAACACAGGTCCAGGACAAGGTGTTGGCCACTGTAAATAACCAGGACTATCAGAGTATTCATCCAAAGAATAGGATGTATATTGGTGACCATCAAATTCATAACCACCCTGAGAATCATTGAAATCATCAAGGGAGGGAGAATAACAGGAAAACCAATAAATATAATCAGACATAATTACAAATTAATTGAACAATAGTGACTAAACCCGTCGGTAGACGGGTAATCACGTCCTAAAACTCCAATTGACCGTAATCAACTGTCTCGTTTAAAGATAACCAGGTCTTGTAATCCATATGGGGACCAAGATCGACAAGACTAATCCTGTAATCTTGCTCCTGACCTGTACACCAGTTCAGACAAATATAATCGCCATTAGTATCAATGGTTAAAGCACTATCAAAGTCTTGATCAATAACTTGCATATTTACAGAAAGTAAAAGAACAATAAAACCTAAACCCGTCGGTAGACGGGTAATGGTGATTAATCCGGAATACCACCGGGGTTCAGGAATAAAGGATCGTCGGACTTGATAGATGATCCGTAAAAGATGGCGACATAATAGTCACCAGTGTTAGTTATATAAATTCGTTCGGATACCCCAGGGTGTCCAGGGAATGTGTTGATTGAAAGAACTTTCAAATGAATGAATATAAATTACACAATGATCCAAACCCGAGGGTACGAGGGTCGGCTGTTGGTAGGCCTGGTAGGCATAGGTAACCCAGCCCACAGACCGCAGCGCGAAGCGCCAGGACCAGGGCGTAAGGGGTGCGTAACAATAGGTATGACTAATAGATACTCAAGAAAGATACATTCGTAATTACATACGGAATAAACGTGAGTTATATATCCATAAGGAATAGTAATTACTGAATGTGAACTTGCGTTTACGAACATAAGTGACATTAATATATAAACGAAAGTAATGTAACGAAAGTAAAACGCAAGTAAAGAATCCACAACCAGAACACAACTGTGTCGAACGCAAGTAACAAACAACTGTTAAACGACAGTATATTTTTTTTGTTCGACCAGTAGTTCGGGTACAGAGTGGATTAGAGGTGTCGGAAATTTTGTAGCAATTTTCGCCTCCTATAGGGTGATTTAGGTGTACCCTAAATCTCAAGGGTTAACAAGCAGACTCCGCCGCCCTGAATTGTGTAGTAATGCTAAATAATAGATAGCAGATACTTATACAGGCTGCGTGCTTGTAGAAAGAAAGGGAATTGCTGTGCTTGTTTTTAGCCGATGTTTGGAATCGTGCTACAAAACTACGCTAGCTACGGCAGTTTTCTATATACCTATATTTTTAATCCTGCGCTCCCTACGCTCCTCTTCTATATCTTTTTAAAATAAACTATATAGAGATCTAGCGTAGTTAGTGTAGCTTTTGTAGTTATGGAAAAATCAGTACAGCAATTGGTTGATGAAAGGATGTGCCGACCTGGCTATCAATGGAATGAAACATTGAAGCGCTGCTTGGCCATCGGAGGTGGTGCTGGTGAGCCCAAGTCACCAGAAGAGAGTATTGCCCCAGAGCCACAAAAACCCGCCGCACCGGCGAAGCCGGCTAAAGGTGGCAGAGGTGACGTGCGTGTTAATGCCAACGGTATTGCACAAACAGGAACGGGGATGGGTAAATCAGTGCCTGTTAAATAGATACAATAGTCAAAGATTGCATAAAGGTTATGGCACGCTGGGAAGAACGTAAAAAAGAGCGAGATGCTGCAAGAGAACGCAGTAGAACCCCATTTGTAGCGCCTGAGCCTTCTATCAGGGTTCAATCAGAAAGTTCTCGCAGAGGTAGAGGATCCGGTGTTCGTGATAGACCTCCAATTCAAATTCCTGAGATTCTGCAGCCAGCTCCAATTAGGACTCCGCAGCGAGGTGGTACCGCAGGCAGAGGTGTGAGACCACAGGCAGCCACTGCTTCTTCACAGCCGACTTCTCCAAAACCACCCGCGACGGCGAAGCCGCCTGAGAGTGGGAACGGATCTACTAAAGTTTCAAACTACACAGTAGCTGGAGTTGAATACGACGGAAATACTGGGCGACCCGTAGGGGCGCCTGAGGGTGGGTATAGCTTGGAACAAGATGGCACAATGACGCCTCATCAGCCAGATAGTGGGCGTACTAACGCCAATGGTCTGAGGCAATACGGTCAAACCCTTGGTGGTCTTAATCAATTCACAGATGCATTTACTGGTGGCTACCAACTGACTGATATTAAGAGTGCATTCCAATCTGAAGACCTGCCTGCTACTGGCAATCAAGGCGCTAATACTGATTATTCAGTAGATGACGCTGTTGCAATGGGTACTTCTAGAGAAGATGCTCTAACAATTCAAGGTGGTGGCTCCGTTGAAACGGTGATTAACCCTAGTGTTCCTGGGACTACTAATTCAACACCGGATAATCCGCAAAGTGGTACGTCTGGTAAGCCAGATCGGGCAGATAATATCCGTGCAGTGCGTATGGCTCGTACTGAAGGCAGTCCTCGTGGCTTCAATGGTGCAGATTTCAGTGGCGATGAGCCAGATAACGCAAGTTTGGCCTCTCCGATGTACTCAAACTCCAAGAGAAACGCTATCCGTAGTGCTTTCTTGGATACAAACCTGTCATCAGTCAAAGCTGCAGCTGCTGCAAACGCTGTTGCTGGTTATGGCAAGGACAGTAATGGCAATGCACGCTTCAATTACGGTGGTCAACTCGTTAATGCCCAGGTTGGTAAAGAATATGAAGCACGTAATGCAGCAATGATGGGGCAAGATCCTTCTCAGTACTTAGATATTCCTGCAACTACTGACGTTCAACCCGACCAACCTGCCGCTTCCGAGTTATCTCCAGCGTTTGCTGAAGTAAAACCAGAAGCAGATAAATTCTTCCGAGAAAAAATGAAAGAAGTTCAACAGCAGAATAAGTAATTGTAAATTATCTACAATAGTTGTAGGTTTATGCAGTTAGATTGTGTCTCTAGAGAATGTACAAAGAGTAACGAATAGCCAGCGTGTAGCGTTAGGTCAAACATCTGCAAGTAACGATCCCCATCAGTGGCAACACGATGGGCGTGAGCAACTTATTAAAGGTGCAGAACTTGCAGCAGCTGGGCGAACTCTGGGGATGTCAGAAGAAGAAACACTGGCTGCAGTGTCTCGTCAGTTCCGTCGTCAGTCTCGTGCAGACGATTCGGTCACTCCTACGGATGTTCTGCGTCAAATGACGCAGGCTGCATCAACAACTACTGATTATGTAGGCAGAGCAGAGATTGATGGCACCGGATACTTAAATGAAAGCGAAGCAGAGCGAGCATTCGGTCAAGATCAAGGTAAATTTTACGAATATGGCCCGAATGACAGACAATATGACGAACAAGAGCGCGGCAAACTGCGAGAATCACTTTTAGATGCGCAAGATTCTGGAGATGAAGGCTTAGAAAGAGATATTAAAAGGCAATTACGGTTAAATCCGGAAGATGTTCCGGAGATGGCACCTAAATCTGTACTGACAAACGCATTATCCGACCTTGAGCGCTCAGCACAGCGTCAACAAGGTGGCATTGGTGGCAAGATCGCTCAAGTATTCGGCGGATCCGGAGTTGATAGCGAAACATCTACAGCAATGGACGCATTACAGCGTCATTTAGGTAATGATCGTGCAGATGACGCCCGTGTTGGTCGTGCATTAGTGAGTGGAGACAATCAACGGTTCAATCCGGAGATGAGGGAGTACAACGACAACCGTGCTGAAGCAGAATCACAGACAATTGCCCGTGATAGCTACACAGTTAACGGACCAGGTGCAATGGCCGACGAAAGTATCGGTCGTATCGCTGAAATCCGCTCATTAGGCAAAATCGGAGAGACTGCACACGTTGTTCGCACCGCAAACGACGCAATTAAAGGTCAAGCTACCCGTAGACACGATGGTGTGTACCTTGATCCCGTATCGGGCAACCCAATCGCCGTTCAAGGTCCTCAACTGCCCTCAGTTCTTGCAGGAGACCGTACTCCGAACAACGGAAGCACTTCTGACAACTTAAATGCCCCGCAAACTGCTCAAGAGTGGGTAGTTGGTACGATGCCGGACAATCAAGACGCTACTGGCAAGTTCCCGCAGGTCGATATCACTTTAGAGACCTCAAACTTCGCAAATAAGCTTCGTGAGCTTGAAGGGATGGGTTTACAGGGTGTTTCTTCCAATATTCGCTCCGTTGAAGAGCTACAACGCGTTGTTGATCACATAACTCGTAAATCTGCGGAACAAGGTAAGACTCTCTACCGTAGAGATCCTGAAACTGGTTCAAACCGCCCAATAGCGCAGCCAAGTACTCCAGAAGTGATGCAACTCCTTCGTATGAGCGCACCAGAGCAAGGAAGGCTTGCAAATGCAATGTTCCAGCTTGATGCTGCCCGCAGATCATCTGTTAACCAGAATCCAACCGGAACATATCTGTCACGCACCGGCGGACCCACAGAAGATGTCACATTTAATGCACCAGAGCCTTCAGCACAAGGTGTAAGCGGACCAAAGATTGCAAGGGTCAGGCCAGGCACAACAATCCGCACAGGTACCAACATTGTCAGTGGTAAGCCCGTCAGACAGACTGTTCAGTCACAGCTGGCAGGCTTAGAGAGCCCTGATGCCCAGCGTCCATACATTGGACAGGTAGAAGGTGAGAAGCCCCGTGTAGAGCGTTACAACCGCACTGGAGAGACCGAACCGGCCAAGATCGATGCAGCCCTTCGTGTACAAGACGAAGCACGTGCTCGTAGAGACAGAAAGCCTGTTGATGAAGCAGCACTGAAGTCGAAACAAGTAAAAGCTAAACTTGTACAAGAACGTGAGAATCGTGACAGCGCCAAGCGTGCAGAACAGGCAAGCACCTTGATTTCACAGCTTCCGCCTACCGCACGTCGCTCACCCATTCGGAGGGGTTGAAAATGAAAATCAATTACACAGCTAGTGGCGTTGCACAAGGACGCTTAAACCAATCAAAGGCTCAGCAAGAACCCAACACCTTTGGCACTGACAGTGGTGCCGATATGGTCACCCAGATGTCAAACCTGGATAAACCTAAACAGCGGATGGCTGGGCAGATGGGTAACAGGATTATGGAATATATGAATGATCCTGCAGAACAAGCAAGGACTGATAGTTGGATGTCTATGTTTGGACTATCTAATGAAGGTATGCAGTTTAATCAAGCTAAAATTAATGGGGCACCCCCAGCAGGTTAATTATGTTACGTAGAGCCGCCGGCGCAGCATTAGGGCTGGGCAAAAGTTTATTTAAAGGGATGGGACCTACAGAGATTATCGGTCGACTAGCACCGGACGCTTTGTTTGGTGTTATTGAAGGTGCAGCAACACCTGGTGATTTAGCAGACAAGGTCATCGCTGGTAGTGGTGCAGCAATCGGCGGTGGAGTGGCTGGTTTAGCCCTTGGTAAACTTGGTGGTAACACTCCTGCCGGATTCCTCCTGGATATGGGTGGATCAATTGGTGGAGATATGGTTGGCCGTATGGCATCCGATCAAGTCTTGCGAGGCAAAGATAAGATCAGTGGTGGTGAAGGTCGTACACCGTTTGAGAAGATAAGTGATAAACAGATGGCAGAGTTAGTACAGAGCGGAAGGATGCAAGCTCTTGCTGAACTCGGTTTACTCCCTTCCAGTGCACAACAAGCTTTTGTTGATCCTTACACCGGAATGGGGAGTAACTAATGGCTGATCGTAGAACGCAGATTACAAATATCCTCAAAGGACTAAATCCATTTGACGCTCAGAACCGTAAGGACTTTGCAACGGGATTTAAAGAAGATTATTCAATTGGTCGAGAAGATACGACCAAGATGTTCTATCGCACCCGAGAGCTGCAGGACAAACAGACTGAAGCGCCACGGTGGGACAATATGATGGGTAACCATCCGGGTCTTATCAGGACTAAAGAAGCGTTGGGGACTATTGATCCTAGGCAGAAGCAAGCTCTGAAAGAAGATAATATGCACCTTCGTGGGTCAGCTGCTCACAAAGGTGGTCAGTTCCTTGGCACATTAGCTGGAGATCTAACTCAAGACCGTAGTAGAAGCATATACTGGTTGCTCAATGCTTTACAAGCATCAGGTGAAGTTATCAACGAAAAGGCACTTGCTAAGTTCGTACCATCACTTTACGGTAAGAGTGCTGTAGCTCATCCCAAGTACTCAAGGAACTTGCAGATGCGTAATAAAAAGGACCTTGAGTATATGGTCCAAGGGAAGATGGTGCGACAAGATGGTGTAGGTAGAGATGCAAAGTACATCCCCACACGTGGTTATAGCTTTAAAGATGGTGAACTACTAAAGCGTAACTACGATCCAGGGATGATTCAATCTCTTGCAATTCCCACAGGCATTGCTATCAACAGCGGTCTAGGACTACTGACACCATTTGGTGGAGCAGAGGGGTATAAGGCTGCACTGCCCTCACAAGAAGATCCTAGTAAAACATCAAACGTTGTAGGTGAAGTAGCTCTTAAATACATTATGGGTAGAACGGGAGATCTTTTACCTTACGACGAATTCAAGAAGGTACGTCCTGACGTCAGTAAAGAGGAATACAAGAACTATCAACAGTTCAAGTACGACAAGCGTGAAGACTTCAATCCTTTAGACGGGGATATCAGTATTGGTGCTGGTGCAATCCGAGCTACTAATGAAGGCATTCACGGACCAGAGGTGCAATTCTTAGGACGTAGCCTCCCAGTAACCACAGGTATTGTTCCTTACACCGTCGCTTTAGCTGGTGGCGTGGGTGGTGGAATGTTAGGTGCTGCCAAGAATCGTAAAAAAGCTGCTATTGGAGGACTTGCTGGTGGTATTGCTGGTTTAGTAGCTGGTCAAGTCGGAGGTAATATAATTGAAGGTGAAAGACGGCGTAGAAACGCTGCTGAAAATTTAGCTGAAGGCGGAAACGCTGAAATGTATTTGGGGTAAACAGATGGCACGCTTTGCGGGAACAGCATTAACTGATTACTACAACACTCCCGACTTCACACAAGTTGGTCGTGTTGGTATGGAAGGTCAATCTCTACAGCGTAATGCTGCGACTAAAGCCGAAGGTTTAGTTCACGGTGCTGGCATCAACAGTATGGCTCAAGTAGCACAAGCTGGGTTCCAAGCTGAAGCAACCAAAGCTCAGGGTGCAGCAGCCGGACAGTCTGCAATGGCTGACGGTATTGGCAGTATGGTGAGCGGGATTGCTGGTGGCTTTGGTGCTGGTGGTGATGGCGGTGGTGGATCTTACAATTTCAATTCTCCTACTTGGAAAACTGCACAAACAGAAGCTAACAGCTTCTTTAGTAGTGCTATGAGATAGTTGATAAACTAGATAGAGGTTATCCGTAAATAAATGGCAAGCTTTAGTCGAAGTCCTGGACTTAATTTAGAACGACCGTCTATTACTGGTGGTCCACAATCTAGTGCCGGTCAAGCTGCAGGTACTGTCAACCTTGGTAATACCTTCGGATCACTCCGAAAGAACGGACCAAGGTTTGACGAACTCGCTGCAACTGCAATCGCTAACCGTGCTCAAGAGCGGGCAACGGTAACAGGTGTAGAAGGTCAAGTAGCTGCTGCAGGTGTACAAGCCTTTGGTGCTACTAAAGCTGCAAAGATCCAATCTGAAGCTGCTATTAAAGCAGCAGAAGCGCAGTCAAAAGGATCAATGATGGGCTCTGCTTTTGGAGCAATCGGTTCAATCGGAAGTCTATTGCTTACTGGAGGCATTGCGTGATGTTGGGACATTCAATTGACGACCTCACACAGGTTGTTGCTAAAGCAAAAGGAATGAATGTAGATGACCTGCTCAAGTATCTGAGTGGTTCTACAACTATGAAACAGACTGTCCCTATGTTGGGTCAGAATCTAAATATGGCTACCTTTGGTAAGTTCTCTAAACCTATTGGACGCTTTGCTGGCAGTTCAATGGGACGAGGCATTGCTCGTACTATTCCTGGCATTTCTGCTGCTGTGAACATATTAGATGTCGCCGACGTTGTGGCTGGCGATGAGAGCTTTGGTAACAAGGCTATGGATGTTGCAGCAATGGGCATTGGTGGTACAGCCGGTGCATTTATGGGCGGACCACTTGGTGCATCAATCGGTGCAAGTCTTGGTAAAACAGTGAGTGATGGCACTCAATTCTTATTAGGAGGCGGTAAGTCTCCAGAAGAGCGTAAACTAGAAGAAGCAATTATTGCGTTACGTGGAGGCAACATCTGATGGATTGGTTACTTAACCCTCTTGGTCTGACTATTGAAAGCCAAGCAGAAGGGTACAGCCAGCGTTTAACCGATAACAGGTCTGGTATTAAGACTTGGAATGCTGGTGATATGCTCAGAGATGTGTTCACTCCTGGCACTCGTGAAGATTTAGAAGAAGCTGCACGTGAGTTAGAAGTAAAACGAATTAATGAAACATCAACTAGTGACCGAGAGTTGATTAGGCAGATGCTAGGTAATACTAGTATCAACGTCACCGATGAAAACTTAAGGGTCAAAGAAGGGGAAACTCGGGATGACTATAGAGCTCGTTTAGCTGGCTTAAGTACCACTGGCCAGGCAAACGTTAATAACAGTAGTATTGAAAATTACGATCCTACTAAAGTTGTTAATGGTATGACGGCAACAGGTGTAGCTCAATTAGGTACAGAGCAGAATAGAGTAAACAGAGTAACAAAAGAAGAAAAAATTGAAGGAAAAGACGAGCGACGCTATAGAGATAGTCAGGATCTCTTAATGATGAATATGATGAATCAGCAGGAAGATCGTCGTGCTGATCGTGAAATTCGTCGTGATCAGCAGTCATATCAAAACCGTGCCTTGGATCTTAAAGAAGCTCGTTTAGATCGTAACGATCGACGTGCTGCCATTCAACAGTTGATGGCAGGACTGTCTACTCTTGGTGCTTCTATCGCAATCTAATTAAAAGTCATATCCACCAAGGATTTCTGTATGCCTCTTACTGTCTCGCTCTTGATGAGCGGGACGTTCCCAGTTTTGCATCCAGTAGTCAGCAGCAGCTTGAGGTGACTGGAAGTCGGTATTCAAGAAATCAGTAGTCACCTGGTTATATTCAGGCAACTGATTACCACTAAGAGCGTGATCAATTTGACCCTGCCAATTAGTCTGCCAGTCCTTCACGTTTGACTGCATACGTTGTGAACGTCCATAAGTATTGTTCCATTGGAACATACCAATAGAGTTACCGCCGTCACCACCTTGAGGGTTGATTTGGAATGAACTCTCACGGTCAATGTTAGCCATCAAGCCGAGACTTTTGTTCCTACTAAGTCCTTTAGTACCAGTCAAGTAGTTATAGACATCAGCTCGAAATCCTTTTTGAGAAGTAGGAGAGATCTTAGTAGATGGACTAGGCGTAGGAGTGGATGGACTAGTAACGGTAGTACTGGTATTACTAACAGCGGAGTCTCCAGTATTATCAGAGTTTCTATTAGTAAATCGATCCATAAGTTCTTGGTATCTCAGATCAGAAGCTGCAGCAAGTTCATCTGCTTTCTGATCCAGTGATTCACGCATTCCACGAAGCTCTGCTCGTTCAGCCTTAGCTTCTCTGCTAGCTTTCATCTCAATTGCTGCACCTGAAATTGCACCTAAGCCTGCAACAACACCTGCCATACGTTTAGCAGGACGTTTGATATCAGAAACTGCTTTATCAGTCTCTGCTTTCATCTTGTACTGATTAGCCTGATTAAAAGCTTTAATACCCGCAGTAGCGACATCACCTTCTGCCTTAGTGACAGCACGACGCTCAAGAGATCTACCCTTGATTGCCTCTTTAGAAATACTGGTAAAGTCAGGTTTACCGCTCATTGCAGCATTAAAGATCTGATCTGATGCTTGAGTAACAGCTTTAGCTGATTGTGCGTAATTACCAGTACGTACGGAGTTAAACTTCATAACCACCTATTCTCTATAGCTCTATTGTAGTTAGAATAGTTTTGATGCTACAAAGAAGTAAATGGCTAAAAAGACTAAAACTGGTGTGGCCGGTGGAATGTTTAATATGCAGGATATGTTCAATAAGTTTATGGCAATGGATCCTGGTGAGAACGACGACGAGGGTAGATCAATCAAGAACACCACGATGGCAGATATGTTTAACTCTGCCTTTCAGTCTGAGTTAGCAAAAGGTATGTCCGATTATCAGTCGGGCATCTCAAAAGATATGATGAGCACTCAGCAGAAACTTGAGCGTCAGGCTGCCGGTGAAGCTCGCCAAGAAGAGTTCCAATACGGTATGCAGTCAATGGGTATGCAAGCCCAGCTGCAAAATGACTTTGCCAATTCACAGTATGATCGTGACATCGGAATGCTTGGTGCTACCGGTGAGCAGGAGCGTAAGAACATCCAGGCAACAGGCAATCAACAGCGACTTAACTCTATTGTTGGTGGTGAACAGTCACGTCTAAACATTGGAGCCCAGGGTGCTCAAGATCGATTAAATATCGGATTACAAGGTAATATCGATGTTAAGAAGATTGGTGCACAAGGAGTGCAAGACCGAGCAAATATCAATACCCAGCAGGCTGCACAAGGTATTCGGGAGAAAGCAAATATCGACGCACAAGGTACACAGGACCGTGCAAATATTGTGACCCAGCAGAAGGCTCAGGCTGATCGTGAAGTAGGTAACATCCAAGCTCAAGGTGAAGCTGATAAGCAGAACATCTTGACTCAGCAGTCAGCACAAGGTTCACGAGAAGTTACTAACATCCAGACGCAAGGTAATCAGGATCGTCAAAACATTGGCGCACAAGGTGATGTTGACATTCGTAAGATCGGGGCAACAGGTGAAGAAGGTCGCAAGACTATCGGAGCACAAGGTGACGACAATCGTAAGACGATGGAAAAAGAAGACGAACTCACCTCTAAGAAAGCTAATCGTCAATCTGCGAGAAGCCGTTCACTTGCTCGTGCCTTCTAATGACAACTACTACAAATACTGGAAAAGTTTATCTGACTGTTGTAGATCAGTGGTTAGATACGCTCACTGCATCTGAAAGTGAGGACTTCAGAGAATTCGCTGAAGCCTGTCCATCTGTAATTGAGATTTGGGTATATTCCGGAATCGTAGGTTACAAAGGGACATTCAACGATTTAAGTCGTTGGGTCAAAATGAAGTACAAAAAACTTAATCGCCGTGAAATACTTAATAGTGAAACTGCAGCTCTGCACTCTGATATTCAAGAGTTGCGGATGGCTATTACTTCAGGGGAAATCAAAGGAAGTGACGGTGCTGCACGGCTGGCGTCCTTGGAAAAAGAGCTACGTAGTCATATTGAAACTTCGGAGCGGCTCAATAAAGCTACTGACAAACGAGGCCTCATTCTGGCCGGGGCGGACCGTGTTATGCGTGAGCTGACCAGCATCTTTAAAGATGACCCACAGTTTGCAGAGCCTATTGATAATGCAATGAATGCTGTATGGGCCAAAGTCTATTCTGAATTAACTCAAGGCTGATGTTCTACGGCGCCCCTGTTACTGGACCTATGGAGATACCCCCTGAGGTATACCGCAGTCCTAATGCGCCTGAACTGCCTGGCTTGCCTGAGATGCCAGAGATGGTGGACGCAGGGACTAAAGGACTGCGTTTACAAGGCACATTGGCTAAAGCACTACCTCCTATGGCAGACGTTGGTTCTATGACTAACGTACGTCAAATGGAAGCTGAGCAGTACGCAGCAGAGATTGGAGCAGCGTTTGATATCTCTAGGAAACAGCAACAAAGAAGCAAAGCACTTGCTAAAGCTAAAGGCAGGCAGATGGAAAGATACGCTAAACCTAAAACAAAACAAGCAGGTAAATCAGGATCTGCCGCTTCAAGACGAAACAGTAGAAGAGCAAAAGGTAGAAGCTTCAATGCCGCTTATAACTATGGTTACGATCCCAATCAATCAATGAGACGTTAGACTAAAGCTAAAGAAATAGCTTTATGGCAACACCTAGTATCGCATTAGCTTATAAACGTTCAGCATTAATGACGGCTACGAAAGTCACAACCAAGCCGCCTACAGAAGAAGTACTAAGAGCAAGAGATAACTTTCAAGATTTCTGTGTTTATATGGGGAAAGCTCCAGCAAAACATATGTTGGAGTGGCACACACAGTTATGTACGGGAGAAGATAGTGAATGTCTACTAGGGATCGGAGGACCAAATACTGCAATCCTGGCACCGCGAGGATCTGCGAAAAGTACTGTCCTTGGTTTGTTTGCAGCTTGGATGATAGGCAGACACACTGCTGCTGGGCAAATGCTGAGGATTCTGTACATCGCCTATATGGTGGACATCAGTCGTGCAAAGTCAGCAACTATTAAAGGCATTCTTACATCTAACAAATACAGAGAAGTCTTTCCTATGGTTAGACTATCAAAGATAAAACGTTCAGATGAATATTGGAGTATTGACTATGACTTTGCAGGGATTGATACAGCAGGTGAGGAAGCATTCACCATTGCGTGTGGTGGTCTCAAGGGCGCTATTACCTCAAAGCGATCTCAGCTCGTTCTTATTGATGACCCTATTAAATCCGCTGCATCAATCAATAATCCTGACATTAGACGTGAGATGGAACAGACGTGGTCCAACGTCATTGCACCTACTATGTTCCAGGGAGCAAGAGCTATTTGCCTGGGTACGCGATTCCACTTCGACGATGTACACGCCACGTTATTTGTTCCCAAAAATAACTGGAAACAAATTGTTCAAAAAGCAGTCATAACAGACGCTGACGGTAAGCAACGTTCGTACTGGCCAGAGTTCTGGTCAATGAAGTATCTCAACGAACGCAAGATGGAGGACCGTGTTGCTTTTGCATACCAGTATCTCAACACTGCAGTTAAATCTACAGACGTTGGCATCTCACCAGAGCTGATTGTCAAAGCAGAAGTACCTGAAGACTACGACTGCCTTGGTGTAGGTATTGACCTAAGTGCTGGACTAAAAGAAAAGAATGACTGGACTGTGTTTACGTTAGGTGGTATCAAAAAAGGCAAGATATATCTAATCGATCAACGACGTTCACGCACACTGGGCAATCTAGAGAAGATGGATGTGCTGTGTGAAATGCTAGCTGACTGGAACATTCTGCTTGAGAATGACGAAGGTCAGTTCTTCCCAACAATGTCACCGTGCATCATCTGGCCTGAAGCAGTTGCATATCAGAACTCATTTGAAGGTGACTTCAAACGAATAATGCTTGAGCAACGTGCTTTGTACAATTTGACAGTATCACCAGTCAAAGGATTTAAGGGTGACAAGCTTGCTCGATTGCGTGGTGTTTTAGGTCTCTACGAACACAAAAAAGTTATATGGAACAAATGGCGTAAGTGGGATATGCTCGAAGAAGAACTTCTCAACTTCGGACACTCAGCTCACGACGATACTGTTGACAGTATGGTGTTAACTATGGGAGGCCTTTTGAGGAGAGGTAAATTAGAAATTGACTACAATAGTAACAGCTTTGATTTATAGTAGCCGATGTCTAGAAAAGCTGGAAGTAAGGAATTCCGTAACAAGCTAGAAGAACGTAAAGGTACTGAATGGTACGATAGCGCTTCAAAAGTAGGCGAGTTGCACGATCCTCGTATTGACGACAACGGTAATAAACAGATGTATAGCGGTGCGGAAATTCGTGCTGAGATGCGACACGGTCGCGGCGATATGTCAACTGAAGAGTTGACGAAGAGATATGAGCAAGACTATGCGTCAGGGAAAATTAATCTGAACGGTAACGCCAAAGACTTCTTGCGTGATATGCACGGTGCAAACCTTGTGCGTGATGGAAAAGGTGACGACGGCGGTGTAGGTATTACTGACCCTGTGACACCTACACCTAAACCTACACCTACACCTGTTACCCCTCCTGTAGATGAGGATGAAACCAAGCCAGCACCTATTGGCTATACACCTCCTAGGTACGGTACCGGTAATCAAACTCAGATTGTCAGCCAAGACAATGATATTACTAACACCGTGACGGGTGACAATAACACTGTGACTAACACTCAAGACAATAGTGTTAATCAGTACGGTGCTTATGGCTCTATGAGTACTGCTGATAGAGCACAAGCACTGCGCAACCGCTACGTCGCTGATGTTTCACGTTTTACTGGAGCTTGATAAATGTCAAATCGTGCAAGTCATTTTAAAAATGAAGAAAGGTACAAAGACTATCAAACAGCAACTAAAGGGTTAGACCAAGAAGTAGCTTGGCAAGCGCTAACAGGTGATAGCGGTAGGAGAGGCCAAAGTTTTGGTAATAGTGATCGTGCACGTTACAATGCACTTATGAAAGCAAAATCACAGAAAGTTAAGTCACAGGAGGAGAAGCAGCCGCAGATTCACGAGGACAAGCAGGCGGGGAATCACGAGTACAAGCCAGATAACAAGGGAAATCCTATCGATAACACCCAGACTGGTAATAATGACGCTGTTCCTAGTAATGATCAGATTAAGGATACTAATACCAAGAACTCTCAACAACAGAGCGTTAGGCAGGACAATGACATAAACAACAACGTCAGTGGTAACGACAACACTATTATCAATAACCAGGATAATTCTGTACGTCAGTATGGTGGAGACAATCGCAGCTTCGTATACAAGGCTGGTAAAAATAGTAACCCGTATGAAAGTACTCCTGTCTCTGCTGCCACAATGGGTGGGTTCTATGACGTAGATGACAGTCCTGCTGCTCAGGCCAAGTTTCAGAGTATGTACAAGGACTTCAACAAAGACAACAGCAAACGTTTTGCTGGCCAAGCTTTGCAGGCTGTGAGTACTTTCTCTAAGAACTTTGACCCACGCGAGTACACGGCTGAGTCAATGGAGAACGCAATAAACCGTGGTACTCAATACTCCTTCGACCGCGCAGATCGTCAGACCGGACACGTCTTTGGTGACATCTGGAATGACAACTACATCACTGAAGAGTGGAAGATGCCTTCAGCTCCTGCACCAATTGAATCCAATGCTGAAGGAATTGCCGATAAAGCTAAGCAAGATATCGAAGATATTTGATTAGAATGATTACACTAGAAGAAGTAAAAAGGTAGAACGTAATGGATCACAGTGCAGTAAAAAGTCAATTTTCACAAATACTTACTGCAGCCAAAGAGCGTCGAGGTGATTTATCAGTAGACACGATGATCGTGTCATCTCACTTGGCTCAGATGCGCACGTTTATGTTGCGTCGTGGTATTGAGTTTTACGCAGAGCAGGATAGCTTCGGGACACGTAAAGATTTTGTTGCCAAAATCTGTGAAGAAAATATGCTTGAGATGAAACTCGAAAGCATTGTTGATTACTTCTTGTGTGACGGTCAAGGTCTGTTCTATTTCAGACCTACAGGTGACAACTATCAGCTGCTTTACTTCCCTAAAGATAGCTACCGTGCTTACCGTGATCAATCTGGTGAGCTCGAATCAGTCGTACTGATCTACAGCTTTAACGTCCGACGTACCAATGCACTGGATGCTTATCCAACGCAAGATGGACGTGGTGGTAAGAAGAAGTGGATTCAACTCAAGGTTTACAAAGACCGTATCGAACAGACAGTCAGCGATGAGAAGATTGAGTTCGAGAACGAAATGGGCGCTGATATGTTTAAGATGCCCGGTCGTACAGAAACACTAGTCAACAGCTTGGGCTATATCCCAGCAGTTGAGGTGTTCAATCATATGGACTGCACCGGTGAAGCTACTGGCAACGGTGAGTTCGATTGGCTGGCACATCAGATCTTGTACCACGACGAGTTAGTGCGGAACATCCGTAAGAATATGAAGTTCTTCGGTAACCCCACTCTGGTATCTAGCCGACCTAAACACGATATTCTAGATAGCAGTGATGAGAATACTTTTAGACCTACTATCAGCTCCCAAGCAGGATTTACTCCGATGGCTGGTCTTGGACGCAGTAGTACTAGGGTCAGTCAACCTTTTGGTAGTTCTAGCATTGATGGATCAATTAAGGTCCCCCGAGTAATTGCAAACCTAGAGCCCACTGACCGTGTGCAATATATGACCCCTGACTCAGTGTCAGGTGACCAGAACCTGTACGTCAAACAGTACCGTTCAGAGATTCGCTTAGCACTGGGTGGTGTTGATGATATTGACATCGGCACTGCATCCACTGCCTATGAGATTAAAACTCTCTACGGTCGCGTGGCAGCTACAGCAGAGAAGAAGGCTCGTGCTTTGTTCTCCTATGGTTTATGTAAGTTGTTCTCAATGATGATCTTCACAGAAGAAGATGTCTTCCGTAGGTCATTTGCAGCTGCTCTTGGTATGGAAGAACCCGAAGAACCACTGCCTGAGAACTTCCAAGATGAGCAGGAGTTCTTAAATGCACAGACCAAATATGTGAAAGCACTGGAGAAATTTACTATTAAAAGAGATGAAGCCTTGCGTGCTACACTTGATGCAGGGGATATTCCCCCTGGAGTAACTGGACTTATTCCAGACGGCAGCACAAAAGTTAGCTGGCGTTGGATGGGTGAAGTATTTGAAGAAAGTACTGACGACATTCTTAATAACAGTATTGTTGTTAGAAACCTTCAAGAACTTGGAGTTGATTCTATTGAAGCTCTCAAGTATCTCTTCCCCGGCAAAACCGATGAAGAACGCGCCGCTATGCTTGGCGGCTATCCGTTCCGAATGGTTCAGCAAACTCAACAAAGCATTAATAGTTTCATTGGGTTGCTGGGTAGTCTCTATCAACTACCGCACCCACAGATGCCCGACAAACCATTGGCATCTGACCCGAACCTTGATCTAACAGGGTTCTTATATCGATCTTTAGAATTCTTACGTAAGGAGTTAAGTTACAGTGGAAGGTACAAACCAGACAGCTCAAGTAGCAACCCCGACCAGCTCAGCACCGCAGACCGGTTACGCGCAAGTGTCGGCGCCCCAACCCGCGATGAGCCAGTCGCCAGTCTCCCAGGCCTCGATGGCCCAACCAGTGGTGCCGCAAATGCCGGCTTACCAGGCACCGGCCCAGGCAGCGCAGCCTTCGGCACCGGCGGGGAATCCTTGGCAGCAGGCATTCCAGGCTCTCAGCTCATCCCTGAATACAAGCAACCAATACCAGGCCCAGGTCTCACCCTCGGCTTATCAGGCGACGCCAACACCTCAGGCAGCTACGCAGCCCAACTGGGCTTCAATGGCCCCACAGGCAGCCCCGACTTACAGTCCCCAAGTTTCAACCCAGGCTTACTCGGAATCGGAAGTGAGCCAGCTGGTTCAGCAGGCAGCCGCACAAGGACAGCAACAGGCGAGCGACGCGTATCTAAGCGGAATCAGCGACGCAAGTCTTGAAGTTCTTGAGCACTTCGGTGCTGAAGCCCCTGCTCTCCTCAACCAGTACTCCTGTGCAGTTGAAGATGCTCTGATTGAGCAAGTTCAGCGTGGCAACTCTATGGTCCACGTGCTTGAAGCAGCAGCTGAAGAGCGTGGTGCTATGAATATTATGCTCACCGATCCCGACGTTCTGGCTGATTACGTCAACGATTTCTTCGGTCCTAGCGGTCCTTATCCGACTGAGACCCCCGACGAAACCGCTGCTCGTCAACAGTACGAAGCTCGTGCTCAGTTTGAATCTGAAATCGAAGCCCAAGAGCAAGGTCGCGTTCCTCAGCAGTTCCAACGTCCTCAAATGGATATGCCTACGCCCGGTCGTCAGGCAGCCCAAGCACAGGACTTCTGGGGCAGCTTTAGCGAAATGATGGACTCTTCCCCCGAGAACGCTTGGAAGTACCTCTCCCAAGCTCCTCAGGGTGCTCTCTCCGCCAAGATGTTGGTCCAAGACCTCTGATAAAGGTCAGGGGGTACATATTTAGTACCCCCTAAAATAGTAATAACGAGATTATTTAAAAGATGGCTCAAGCTATTCAATCCTACGGACAAAATCCCTACGCCGAAGAAGCTCTGCGCTTAGCAGAGATTGGGCGCGGGCAACCAGGTATGGGACGTACTGCAGCTCTTCCAGGACCTAACCTGACTGATGGCGGCGGTATGTCTAAGCCAAACGTCAACACTCAGCCGTACAACAACACCCGGTTGATGGAACAGAATATGGGTCAGAACATCAGCACTGCTGTGCCTGGACAACAAGCCAATGCTTTAGGTCAAGTGCGTAAAGCAGCTGCTGAGCAATCCAATGCTGAGTACATTGCTAATGAGCAGCTCAACGAAAAGGTTGCAACAATGATCTATGCCAACGATGCTGGTAATGCAACGTTTGCAATGAGCATCCCCGAAGTTGCACAACAACGTAAGCAACACGTTGCTGAGCAGAAGTTGATGGCTTATGGTGTTAATCCTCAGGTTCCATTTACATCTAACCGTTTCGCAGCTTAATTGTGGACCCACAAGAGTTTCTATCACAAAGAGTTAACCAAATAAAAGATTTAATTACTGGAGGAGCCAGTGTTAAAAACACTGCTTCTTATCTAACACCTGGAGGAATACCAGGTAAAGTTGCTCTGAGAACAGGTCTCGATATGCTCGGATCTGTAGGAAAACCAGGAGCCAGCAAAATGAGTTTACTAGGTGGAGATGCTCCAGTAAATGATCTGAATTACGACAAGATTTTAAATTCGCCTGTAAATGAAATTCTCCCCGGAATGGTAGGTGTAGTACAGAACATTCGTTAATCTATTACAATCAGAATAGGTTAATTAGTAATGTGCTGTGCGTAAAGCTGGAGAAAAACCTTGCGGATGCCAACACGAAGAGCCTGAAGTATTTCAGACTATTTGGAAGCATCTAAAAACAGACGGTATGCCAGATCAGGCTGCCAATCAGCTGACTGCTGAGATGCTTACGCACGGTGAAGATATTGATAGTTCAGTTGAAGCATACGAACGTAACTACGCCAACTTTAAAGAGAAAGGTTATAACGAACACGCTGCACAAGCTATGGCAGTTGAATCATTAGAAAGCGGTGAACAACCTCAAGAAAGTATGCGCTTTGCTCGCATATATGGTTGACAATAGTTATACTTAAGTCTTAGAATAAAGTATACCCAAAAAAGAAAAGTATATGGCAAGACCAACAATGACCGGTGATTCTGTGCGTGCATATTTGAGAGATATCGGTCGTATTCCTCTCCTTGAAACAGATGAGGAAATTCTGCTGGGTCGTCAAGTACAACGTCTGATGGAAATCAAAGCTTGCGAGGATTTACTTGGTAAGCCTGATAAAGGAGAATTAGCAAATAGTTTAGGAATTACAATTAAAGAACTACGCAGAGATATCCGTGCTGGAGAAAAGGCTAAGGACAAAATGGTCACTGCCAACCTCCGGCTCGTTGTTTCAGTCGCAAAGAAATACACCAAACGAAATATGGAACTCTTGGACATCATCCAAGAAGGCACCATCGGTCTCGTCCGTGGCGTGGAGAAGTTCGATCCTGGCCGTGGTTATAAGTTCAGTACTTATGCATATTGGTGGATCCGACAAGGCATTACTCGGGCGATTGCGGAAAAAAGCCGTGCCATCCGCCTACCGATCCACGTTACTGAGAACCTCAACAAACTTAAGAAAGCCCAGCGTGAACTGAGTCAGCTCAATGGTGAGATGCCCAACATCTTCCAGCTGTCTGACTACTTTGGCTTGACTGTTGATGAGATCAAAGATCTGATGTGTAAGGCACGTCAGCCCACCTCACTTGAAATCAAGATTGGCGAGAACCGTGACACTGCTCTCATCGATCTGCTCGAAGACGAAACCCAGTTGGCTGAGACTCTGCTTGAGCAACAGTTCATCAAAGAAGACATCCGTGAGCTGATCGGCGATCTACCTGAGATGCAAGCTGCAGTAATTTCTATGCGCTACGGCATCGGTGAAGAAATACTTGAACCAATGTCAATGACTGCTATCGGTCAAGTACTGAATATGTCTCGCGACCGTGTGCGTACTTTGGAGCACAAAGCACTTAAAGGTCTGCGTAGTGAGTCTGAGAAGATCAGCGAGTATCTTTAATACAATTAAAGAAACAGCTTTAATGAAATGGATAGGTCGTTAGGTACTCCGGCTCAACCCCGGATTCAAGATGTTACTGATCAGATTTTAAAGTCCCACACGATCTATGGCAGCAGTGACTATACCAACCCTGCATACTCATCTAGCAATCGTTCGCTGAACTATGCAGTAGGCGGATCTATACATAGACCTGAGCTTGAGCGTGTCACAATCATTCCCTACACTCTCAAGTATCAGGACTCAGTAGGTTTGTTTGGAAAAGAGAATCACTTTGTCAGAGTAGACGTAGGCATTAACACAGAGATTGCATTCGCTTGCTTTGATGAACCAGGCTGGGAGTGTGCTGCCCTACTCCCAGTCAATGAAGGTACAGTCAACACCTACGAAGAACTTGATATCGATCGAGATGCAGACTTAACAACAATCAATACCTACGAACCACCCAAAGTAACAGCAAACTCTGTTAGTAATAAATTTGACGGATGGGTAAGTATTGACCTGAAGAATTTAAAAACAGGTAATAAATATATTGACAGCTGGCTAGACGTGCGTCTTTATAGAAAGGACCGTGAAGAGCACGCATACGACACAATGTACGTACGCCTCAATGACTTCTTCTACATCGGCTTCCACGCACGTAACACAAAAAGATTGCCCTACAACGTCGAGTGCGTCATAGGGCGTGAGTTTATTGGTGGATCAGAAGTAGACGATCGCTATAAGAATCAATAGCCACCACCACCGCTACCATAATTACCGTGGTAGAAGGTAACACCGTTAGGCATATAGTAAGTCACGCTATCAAACTCGTGCGTGTGAGTAGTACCATCACCAGCAGCAATAGCTGAAGCCTCTAAGTCATACAGAGGATAGTAGCCGCTGATGGCTTTAGGTCCAGTTTCAGTCGGCTCCGGAGTAGGATCAGGAGTAGGATCAGGAGTTGGTTCAGGAGTAGGTTCCGTTGTTGTAGAGCCAGTAGAAGTTGGACGTACAGCTGATCCAGGAGTAGTAGCAGTGACAATCTTACCTCTGCTAATAGCAGGGAAAAGATAGTGCTCAATCAAATTAAAGTCATCGTCAAACAATGCTGCACGACGAACTTCATTAATATTGTAGAAATTAAAACCAAAGGCACCATCGTGGTCGATACGAATATCAGTACCCATATTGGAGTCAAGAGCCAAACGCACGCTACCGTTAGCAGTAGTCACACGAAAAACAGTGCAATCGATATAGCACTTAGATACACCGTTCTTCCACCACTCTTTTAGGTGCCAAGTATCGCCGCCGCGCTTAGGAAGCATCAGCTTCATCTCGGTACCAGCGTGTCTGCGAACGTCTTTAACGCCCTTAAGTATTAAACTATCGGCCATTGATTTTAGGTATCACTTTCTTCTATTTTAGTCCATTTAAGATTATCGACGCAGTTATTAATCTTACATCCATCTACGTGACGTACACGACTGCAGCCTTTTGCCTTACCTGGATTAGCTAATGGTTGATCTAGAAATGCAAGAGCAACAAGGGTATGTACAGTGACAGTCACTGTCTTACGTCTACCAATCCGTTGCGTCAGATTGACCTGTGCATAACCATTCTTGTTCGTACGCTGTTTAAGGATACGTTCGATTACACCTTTAGTACTCTTTACTTGCCCACGATCGTTTACATAGTATTCAATGCAGCATTCGTAGCCAGGAAGAGTATGAATAGGCTTCCAAATTTTGTCGTCAATAAAATCCATACCACAAATAATTAGGGTACATATACATAAGTATAACTACAATCATTAATATCGTTATATGTGACTAAGTCGAAAGTCACTTATAAACCTTTTAGCTTACGGAGTTTGATATCCAATGTGGATTGATAATGACTTTCCTAAGCTTCTTGGTGCAGAACTTTATCGTCCCCACCCGGCCTACATCATTGAGATGGCAGTCGAGCCCGTGGTGGTTCACGATTTCTCCAAGCAACCCGGTCAGACTGTTCAGTTAGACCGCTATCGCTTCTGGGGCAAGCCTGGCACCAAGGAGTCCCGTGAGCGGACCGCCGATCAAACACTTGGATCCGCCTCCGCACGCAACATCGTTAAGGACAAAGTGCTGGTTACTCTCCGCGAGTACACCGGTCCTGCTGACTCCCGCGATTCCACGCAGCCCTCTACCTTCAAGGTGGCTCGTGAAACCCTCATCACCGCTCAGCGTCTGCTGCTTGATACCGGCAACCTGAACGTTTTCCACCAGTCCATTGGTTCTCTGACCCTGCTCGATGACTACCGTCGTTGGCGCGATCGGGTGTTCGCTAACGAACTCCTGAAAGCTGAAGCCTGCGGTAAAGCTGATAGCGAGCAAGGCGGTTACTACCTCCCTGGCGGTAAGTCCAAAGGCGAGACCGGCGGCACCCTGGGTGTGACCTACGAAGCTGGCGAATCCGCCAAGTTCGACGTCAAGACCGACCTGCTGGAAGTCGTCAAAGATATGCGTAAGCGCAACGTCCCGACGTTCGCTGACGGCTACTACCGCTGCATCGTGGACCCCACCGCAATGATGCACCTGCGTCAGAACAGTGACTTCCGTGAGATCGCCCGTTACCCCGGTACCGGAATGATCAACCCGATGGCACCTGAATTGCATCCTGATGCAAACTTCTTCAAAGGTATGGGTCCTGCCTACGGACAAGCTGGCTTTGTGGCTGGCCAGCCCGTGATGCCAACCGGCTTCCTCTTTGAGGGTGTCCGTTGGTTCGAGTCCACCAACCTGCCCGAAACGTCCTACAACCTCGTGGTTACCGACGAGAACGCTGCCGCTGCTGATTACGACGCAGCCCAGATGATCTTCTTCGGTCCTCAAGCCGTTGGCGTGGGTATTGGTGGTAACAACGCTCAGATTCTTCTGAATAACAACGATGACTTCAGTCGTTTCATCATTATGATCTGGAGCTTGTTCGCCGGTTTTGAAACCCTGAATAAGGATTTCATCTCGGTTGGTTACTCTTTCGTATATTGATAGGAGGTAACTAACAATGGCTAGTTTTGAATTTGACGCCGAAAACCGTACACCTTGGAATAACAAAATTTTCCCTGGTAATTACGTCGCCCACCTGAACGCATACCGTGACCAAGGCGTGGTCGCACTTCCTGGTGCTGTGTTCTTCCGTGCTGTGGGTGCCCTGGTAATCAACCCTGACAACGATGGTGTCGCCAACACCAGCGGCGTGCTGGTTGCTGGTACCTACGATCTGCAAATCCTGTCTCCCGACCTGCGTCAGGATGACAAGCCTCGCAAAGATCGTCCGTTCGTTCTCCCCGCCGGCGCTGTGGTTTACCGCACCGCTGTGAATGCCCCCGGTGTTCGTGAAGAGACCGTCGCTGGTACCACCACTCTGACCGTGTCCGGCGTTACCGCCCCTGCTGCTGTGCCTGCAACCGCAGACGCTGAAGGCTACTTCGCTCCTGTTGGTGAGTTCTCCTTGTTCGAGTCCATCCTCGATGGCACCGGACTTGGCTCTGAAACTCCTGTTCAGATCGTCACCTCTGCTGGTTTGATCGCCAGCCAGAATCCTTCTGCCGGTGCTTGTCGTAAGAGCCCTTCAGTCATCCTGGTTGAAGTTTGCTACTACCTGCCAGACGCAGCCCCTGATGCTGATGATGTCCATATCCCCTACGGTGTGGAAGCTGGTCAAGGTTATTGATCAATTTCATCTAACTAATAAGAGCTCCTACGGGGGCTCTTTTTTTGTGTCTATAATAAAACTATGTGTACCCTAAAAGTATGTCCGACAACAAACTATTTCAAGACGAGCGCACAGGTAAACTTGTAGAATTCATTAGCAAGCACGATAAAGAATATGCAATGGTTAGAGATGCAGCAGGTGTTGTTACATATCTGTCTCTAGAACAACTTGTTCCATACGACAAAGAGAAAGGTCGCTTAGCAAAGATCAAAGCTCCCGAGTTGTATATCCCTGAAGAAGAAGCTCCGACAGCAGTCGTTCCCATTGAAGATACTCGCCTCAACCTCAACACTGCACCTGCAGAGCAGATTGCCAAACGTCTACCTGGAGTAGGTTTTGCGACAGCTAAAAAAATCGTTGAGCTGCGAATGTCACTTAGTGGCGAACGCTTTGCCAACCTCAAGCAACTAGAAAATATTCCTCGTGTCAACTGGGATCAGTTGATCGAAGAAGATATGATCTTTATTAGCTAAACTAGTACTAGTAATGCAGTACTGGATACAATGGCTGTAGGTATCGAAGATATCTTGTTAGCACGTGCGCAACAAGACGAGCAGAACAGAATGTCATCTGGCACCGGTGCTTTGATTGGTGCTGGTATTGCCGGCACTGCAGGAGTCAGTGTTGGTGACTTAGCCCAACGTTTGAAATCTGGTGTATTCGGCAAAGGCTCAGCACTTAAGCCTGGTATGCGTATGGCAGGTGGATTAGTTGGAGCAGTCCTTGGTGGAGCTCTAGGTGCTGGTGCATCTCAAATGATGCAACAGGAATCACCAGCTGCACGCTTGCTTGCCAAACTGCAAACACAAGGTGAGCTCAGTGCCTCCGATCAACAAGCGTTGCAGAACGTCCTTGCTGATACTTACAGCAACACCCTAGGTATGTGATATGGAACTAGACGATCATCTAAAATCTAAAGTTCGTTATCACCTAGGCTTCAATGCTGGAGCTCAAATCCCTGCTGGTGACCGTGCACGAGTAGAAGAAGCTATGGCATTAGTGCCGGATGAGCTTTGGTACAACGAAATTGTTTATCACATTAAACGCTGTGACATTGCCTGGAAAGCTAGCGCTGCTATCCCTGATGATTACTTTGAGCCTGGTGGAAGTCGAATACTCAATCCATCGCGTCAAGAACTTATTAGTGGAGACGTCGAGCGCTCCATTAGTACATCAGACCCGCTAAAAGGTGACGAGTATTTCCGTGAAATCTACCTTAGAGAATGCGATCGTTTGGCTGAAACTCTTTACGTTCCTAACTATCGTCGTCCTGAAGTACGTCGTTACGCCTTCGAACGTGCAGGTGCTGAGTTCATTATGGCAGTTCCAGGTCCTGCTGATACTGCTGTTGGCAGCCGTATCGCGTTAAATAATAACTGGCGGTAGTTGTAGAATAGGTTTAGGTAATACCGTAAGTAGCTATGAGACCTGTACAAGGTGGCACACAAAAACTTACTATGAACAGTGCTGATCGTGATTATCAGCAGAAGCTTCGTCAGGCTCAGGCACAAGGTGATGGTAATCCCTTTGTTTCTGGTGTTCAGCAAGTTTTTTCAGAAGGTGCTGGAGAAGCAAGTAAAGAGAGTCGTACTCAGTATGGCAACGTCAACCTGATGCCTCAGGAAATCCTGCAAGGATCACTGAGTAACTATGCGCAGAAGGACGCACCTGCTAATGCTCCTATGGAAGATCCGCTGAATCAAAGCGGAACTATGGACCTAGGTGCTTCTGCTACCCGCTCTCCTAATAAAGACGTTGAGCTGATGGCAGTTGACAAGCTTGAAGAGCGTTTAAATATGTATGCCAAAGCTGGCAGTAATGCAGGCTACGGCAACAATAACCGTCAAGAAACAATGAGGCTGAACTGATGAATAAGCGTAAGAATTCTGAAGCGCTTGATCCGCAGCGCCATATGATTGCAAAGAATATGTCTGTGCTCCCTGGTGGACCGCAGAACAATAACCCGATGAACGTTACTGATAACGCTTCACCGGCAATTCAAGCTAAGAGCATCTACGGTGACTTTGACCAGAACTATCCGCAAATGGGTACTGCAATGGTTAATCCTATGGGCATCAATTCATCTGGTCTGCAACAGAACTATCCGATGATGCGTGGTAAGAATGCTCAGGCTCCGTACGGTATGCAGCAGCAACCGGACAGTCGAGGTATTTCCCCAATGAGCGATATGATGGAGTCCACCCGTTTGAATATGGGTATCCAGCAAGGCCTGCCTTCTGGAGCAATGGGTTATCAAGGTCTGCCTGCAATCCCTGGTGGTATTCCAGGTAATATGCCCGGCACTTCCGGCAATATGCTACCTACCTTAGATAGTTTGGTTCCGGGCTCTACGCCTCAGAAAACTGGTCAAAAGAAAGGAGGTAAAAAATAATGGCCGCAACAAGTACTAATAAGCAACCGCTTCTTGTTGACCACGTACTTCACTACGTTGTCAACCTCGATACTGCAATCAACGATGGTATGGACATCGTTGGTACAAACACCGCAGTGCTGATTGTTGATGGCTCTACCAGCGATGGTGCGATCATTGAAGACATCTACACTATTGCTCGTGGCACCTCTGCTTATACAGTCAATCTGTATATGAGTAATGCACGTGACTACTTGCGTCCAAATGAAGCTGTGTTTGTAGGCTCCATTACTAGCGCAACAACCAAAGGTGATGTAGTTCGTTGGGAAGAGATGCCGAAGACACTCGTCCCTGCACCTCAAGTAGGAAGTGAATCACACAACCGTGCGTTCTATCTGCCCAAAGGTTATGTGCTCTGGGCAGCTCGTGACTCTACGAGCAACGTAACTGACGGACCTCTGCTTGGCTGCCAAGGCGGCTGGTACTAATGGTTACTGCTTGTGAAAAACAAATCGGTTACGTCATCTTTGATAGTGTTTGCCTTATGCTCGGGGCTGCTGAGCTTCGTGCTGGAGTCACGGCTGAAGCTGCTGAAGAAATGGCAGAAGCGTGTAAGCCTGTAATATCAAAGTTTAGTTCATACATCATAAAGATTGCAGATAAAGCATCCAGTACTACTGAAGTAGCTACTGCAGTCTTTGGAATAATGTCCACCATCTGGAGTGGTGGCTGCCTCGGTGCTGTCGTTAGTGCTTGGCTAGGGACACTTTCAGTAGGCAATGCAATTCTGTACGGAGCCACGGCTCTTGGCACCTTGCTTGCTGCTTTTGCTACTGATGGTGCGGCTGAAATCGGCATCATTGTTGTAGAGCTAGCTACAGCCAGCTGGTTAATTGAAGACAGCATAAAGTGTGCTGAAGAATGCAGTTATGCCTAGGAAGGAGAACGGCTTTGGTAACCCCAAGTCGCTCGGCTTCAAGGGCGCTGGAAGAGTAGATAAGGGTAAAGGTGTCGGAGCTCCCGGCACCTATCCTCGTAGCCGCAGATACGGCACTTCTGTGCATCGTACGGTTATCGAGAAGTACAACTTAGATAGCGATTGGGTAAAATGGCGCAAAGGGTTTGAGTACTACAACCGCGCATCCTGGTATCGCTTACAGGACTTGGACGAGTTCTCTGGGGAATACAAGAACTCACAGATTGAATCCGTGCTTTATCAGGGCACACCGTATGAAGTAGAAGTAGTTTTTGATGGCTATAAGTTTGCTACCAAAGGCGCTGACAGTAATAACCACTATGTAATGAAACGCACTACTGTAAGTTCACCAGACCTAGGTGTAGTCAATGCTGTCTACAATGACTCTCTAAAGTACCCAGAGTATAAAGCAAACAGAGAGCTGCGAGTACAAGGCACACCAGGTGCTGATTCACGTCTGCTCTTACAGATGATCGGAGAACGGATTACTGACGGAGAGACAGAAGCTACATTGAACTATGTACTAAATGATAAAGAGCATCCAGCTGTATATGTAGGTAAAACATACGAAGAGCAAACACAAGTCAAAGTCAAAATCCCACGCTCTGCCTTAACAGAAGGTGTAGTACAAGACTTGGTTGGCAATATTGTTTGGATTAAAAACTTCTTTGTCGAAAAGCCAATTGGCAGCTTCCCTAAATTTGAATTCATTGATGCTCCTTATTACTTTGGTGTAAGAACAAGAGATGTTGTAACCAACGTTGAGCTTGAGATTTTAGATCCTAAAGCTGAGTCCCTACCTCCGTCGTTATATGAGATTGCATCACTGCCATCTATTCTGACAACCGGAACAGCTGAGTACGAGATCACAGGGCAACACATCTATCAGAAAGATCTGTATCAAAAGTATTTTGGTTCACAGTATCTAACAGATAAAGTTGTTGCAGCAGAAGTAGAAACTGCTTCTTACAGCGTGCTCCCGTTCACCATTCTGGGTGCTCGTGAAATCGGTGGGTTTATTGAGCTGACATCCATTCCATTTGTATCAGAGCTGAAGCTGTATTCACCGCCACAAGTAAATTCAACATTGGTGTTCACTGACTACAGCTTTACCAAAATAAGCATAGACGAGAACAACGGCAATTACTATCACAAGCCAGGCGCACCAGGGGATTCACTATGGATGCGCATTAACACTGATGTAGATCCTTGGATGGATGAAGTGTTTACTACGGGCAGCTCATTACATCCAGCAACGGTATACAGCTGTAGCTGCCCTAACCACTCTCACGCCATCCTACGTACTCCTCAGTCAACACAAGACGACGGCACACGTAAGGTCAACAGACAGCGCCGCTATCCAATGCCCACAGTAATGAGCAGAGAAGACTTCGCTGCAGTTGGTTTGAACAAAGCTGCTGGTTTAATAGAGAGCTGGGAAAGTAGAGATCATCGTATGGGCTTCAAGATGTGTAAGCACAGCATTGCTGCTATGTTTATTGACAAACTTAAAGTGCAGGAACCAAGCACTTACCCAACAGTAGATGCACGTTTAGATTTTGAAGAGAAGCTCAAGAAAGAGATGGATGAAATTGAAGAAGAGTTCAGTGTGTCGTACAAACGTGGTGGCATTACGACACTAGAGATCATCTTTGCACTAGCTCAAGGTCTTAATCTTGATGAGGTAGAGACAGCATATATAATGCTTAATAGCATCTTCTAGTGAAGATACAATAGAAGAACAGTATAGAGATAGTGGCGTGACTTCTTCAATGCCTGGGCATAATGCCGAAGGAAATCAAACGTGGAATCCTAGTGTAGGTGTATATCATACTCCGGCTCGTTCTGAGCGTGAAAGTTATGGTGGAATTATTGCTGCTTTACAGGATCAGACTGTTAAGGCAGGTGGTGTAACAAAAGCATATCCGGAAAACTTTGCAGGTATTATTGCAGCTATTAAAGACCTGCAGTTAAAGGTAGATGTACCTGCAGTTGATATTGGTCAATATCCGGAAGGCGGTGAAATTATTATTCAACCTGACGGTACTCCAGAGTGGATTGTCACTGATCCTCCACAGAATGGAACACTTTGGTTTGACACTCGCCAAGGACGTCTGTTTGTTTATACAGATGATGATTGGTATCAAACCAATGGTGGTGATGGTATTCCAATCCTGACTGATAATGGCAGTCCACCAGACATTCAGGTCGCTGTGCCAGGTCAACTCTGGTACGACAAACTGTCAAACAATCTGTATATCTTTGCTGGAGACTATCAAGCAGATGATGGCTCAATCAACCAAGATGGTGATGGCGTCATTGTTTGGAAACTTGTTGCTGATTTAGACGGAGACTTTATCCAAACTACAGCCACACTACCATTAACACTCACTGGTCCGAAGATCAGAGCTCTTGAAAATTTTACGTATCTACCTAGCATTGACTTAAGTGAAGATGCATACACAGTACAAAGGGACTACAACGAATGGATCTTAGAAGCACTGATTAATCTTGATCGTGCGGCTGAAGAAGTTGATCCTATTTTGATTAGAGGTGAAGCGCCTTTACTTCCTAAGCCAGGTCAGCTGTGGTATGACACGTCACGTCTTGAATTAAACATTTGGTATATCGATAATGACACAGAGCAGTGGGTCCCTACTGCTGTGTCATATAAATATGATGACGCTCTATATACACTAGAGCAGTCAGTTGTAGGTGAAACACAAGCAAGGGTTGCATCAGTTATAGGCATAGAAAGTAATGTAGAAAATATTCGTTCTGATCTGCAGAGTAAAATTACAGCTGTACAGGATCTTGCAAATACTTTAGACGGAAGTTTACTTACTTCTGTTCAAAACCTGCAAACACAGATTGAAGCTCGGCTAGATGCAGAAGATTACAACGCACTCTCTGCTGTACTAGTTGGGCGAATTGAGACTTTAGAAGCCGAAGCTCCGGACTTTAGTTTGATTATGTCAGTGGCAGCTGCAGGAGAGTTAGAACAACGAGTAACTGATCTAGCAAATAGCAAAGCAACTACAGAATCAGTTAGTGCTGTCCAAGCATTAATTCCTGACGTCAGTAGCTTTACAACTCAAGCAGACGTTGATGCATTAGTAACTGCAGCAGCTAATAACTATCTGTTGAAAACAGGTGGTGAACTCTCAGGTAGTCTGACACTTAATAAGTTAGACATTTCACAACCAGGTATTGATTATTCAAGTAGTCCTGCAAATGGCATACAGGCAATAAAGTTACAGACATCTACTCCAAATGCAGATCAGTACACAACATTTGGCACTACAGATAACTACTGGGAATATGCCTGGGAGTTTGAATCAGAAGAAGAATTCTGCTGGATTTACAATGACACATCAAAAGTGTTTAGCATTAACAACGAAGGCCCTGCTTGCTCCAATTTATTTATTGGAGATTTAGCAGCGACAAATTCAGATGGTAGAGTGATAAACAATAAAATAGATTTAAAGGAGCGATTAACTACGTACAAAGAAGCATTTGAAGAAATGCGTCAAGGAGTATCTAACGCTGCTGACTTTGATTCACTCAAAGCGAACATCCTTACTGCTTTATCTAACGTTTAATATTATGTCCGATTTTCAGTTTCCCAACCCGAGCGACACCACTACTGTCACTAACCCTGCTACTGGAGCGACATATCAGTGGCTGGCAGATCCAGGTAAATGGATATTGACTCAAGGAGCCGTTGAAGAAATAGTAGCAACTAATCCCTTCACTTGTACTTATAAAGTAGTTCACCCTGATAATTTCATTAGCGGGAGAGGTAAAGTCGCTATCAAAACTTCTGCGTATAACACTGACCCTACAACAAACTTCAATTCTTCAGATGTTATTGAACTAAAGTTTACTGAATTAGACCAAGCAGGTAACAATAGTTTTGTGTTCAATGTAGGTGAAACGCTGCAGCTCTACACAGAGAATGCTGCTGAAATTGTAGATGATTCTATTGAAGCAGGTATTCAATCCTATGAAGTAACAAGTGTTCTAGATACTAATGAATATGCCGTCAGTCTGATTGAAAGTGGAACGTCTGCATCATTTGCAGAAGATCAAATTATTTTTGTAAAGCAGGATATAAAAGACTATGTAGATGTACAAGACAACGAGCTCCGTCAATTAATTATCGAACTAGAGGAAGAGATTGAAGCAATTGCTCCTTCATTGTCACGAGGTAAGTGGAATTACAACCCACTAGGTATAGCTGGTGTTGGTCAATTCGCTATGTATGACAGTCAATCTGCCATTACTAGTGACTACAACCTAGCTGCAACTATCTTTGTAAATCCAGTAGATACCGATGGTGTTAATCACGGTTTCTCTGATGTAGTTGACGGGTCCTATCTGGAAATCTTTGACGCTAATGACACAGACTTTGGTCTTTATCAAGTCACAGATATTGATGATCAAACTAGTGGTCAATCTCCTTTCTGGATTTTTACTGTTGATTTTGTTAAGTCAAACAAATCCCCAAGTATTGCAGACGGTACAGCAAGATTTAAGTTCTTTGAACTAGCTGACGCTGCTGATCCTGGTACATTTCTATCGAAATATGGGGAAATAGTTGATGATGCTGAGGGACCTGTAGATTATCAGTGGAATCAAGATGTCAGTATTCAAACTGATAGCAGGTTTGACCTAAAAGCCAATAAGTGCTACGTGCAGGGTCCGTTAAATGTAAGTGGTGATCGTAATCGTGACGAAAATGGTATTGAAGCAACTATCAAGGTACTTAATGTCGACAGTGGTCAGAATAGCTCTCTTTATTTAAAACATAATGGTAATACTAAAGTTTATGTTGGTGATCAAGAATTAACTGTTGGTACTAATCTAAAGTTCAATGCTGCTGGTAAACAAATATACACTGGCAGTGAAAACAAGGCTTTTGTTATTAATGATGATGGTGTCCTTTATAAAGGAGATTGCACTAACTCAGAACATATTGCCGCAAAAGGCTATGTTGATGATAGGTTAAAAGGTGTTGTTGGTAGGTATATTCTTAAAGACGTAGGCAATAACCAAGTCTCAGATCCCGGTCACTTTGGTATCAGTACATCATACTTTGTAAGTGTTAATCAATTCAGCTTTGCAACTACAGATTTAGATGGCACAGCTACCAAACAAATAACTAACAATGACATCATTGAAACCTTTGATGCAGACAATAACCTAAATAACCGCTTTAGTGTTACTGATGCGTCTAATGCTCCTTCTGTAGTTAAAGTCAAGTTTCTCACAGGAAACTCCTCTTTTGCACTTCAGGATGTTTATCAGGTTCAAATTTATCCTGGCAGTGCCACTAGTAACTTTGTTTCGAAGGCTGGCGACACTATGGAAGGTCCTGGTCCGCTGACTATTAAAACTAAAAAATCATCAAATGATTACAACAACCCTGGAAGTAATACTGCTTACATAAAGTTTCAAAACGATAAAGGTGACGGGTCTAGTAATAATATTAACTTGTACAGGTCTGGTCCTGAACAAACGCTAATCGCTGGCGGTGGTTTTATGGTGAGA
>WLWE01000480.1_pt1 | contig 34125 bp, 37 predicted proteins | sample 6718301 | NCBI WGS metagenome assembly WLWE01 (sample SAMN12718691, study PRJNA515312) | sponge metagenome | isolation source: marine sponge | host: Mycale hentscheli | place: New Zealand: South Island, Marlborough, Capsize Point | collected 2003-05-01
TTGTTACCGCTATCTTAAATAAATCTGTTGAATCATCATATCCAACTCTAAATGTTCTTGATGGATTTTGAAAATCAATAAATGAATCTGCTTCACTTGTGTTTTCTAACTGTATGGCAGCAGTAGTTGAGCTTTCAATGTGCAAAATTCTAGCAGGACTAGCAGTCCCAATTCCGAAGCTACCTCCGTTGTTGATAAATGAATCATTATTTGGTCTTCCGTCTAATCTAATAACGCTGGTTCCTGATGAATTTTTTAATGCAAAATCTACTCCTGTAGACGTAGGGTTTAGATATGCAACTTCAACATCACTATGTGACCATCCTTGTATTCCATTTACGTCAAGTAGCCTACTCGGATTAGTAGTTCCAATCCCTACATTGCCTGAGCTATCTACTACAAGAGAATTATCATTAAAGTTTGTTACCGCTATCTTAAATAAATCTGTTGAATCATCATATCCAACTCTAAATGTTCTTGAGGGATTTTTAAAATCAATAAATGAATCTGCTTCACTTGTGTTTTCTAACTGTATCGCTGCAGTAGTTGAGCTTGCAATGTGCAAAATTCTAGCAGGAGAATAAGTTCCAATACCTATATTACCACCAAGTCCTTGAAAACTAATATTTCTAGCTGTATTTGTATGTGTTCTTCCTTGAATATAAAGTGGATATGGAGATGCGTTTAATAATCCAAAAGCAAATTCAGAATTTTCGTTTGTAAATATCTGACCAGCAGCAGCGCCAAATGTTAAACTATTAGCTGAGGTTGAAGGTTCGTCTACGTGAAGTTTAGCATTAGGGTTCGTAATATTAATTCCTACGTCACCTGAAGTCTCAACACGCATTTGCTCAGTTCCATTATATCTTATTGCAAATCGACTTGAACTATAATCTAAAGTCATAGGATAGCCCGAATCAATTAAAAATCCAACACTGGCTCTAGTGTCATAATCTAACTCCATCTTGGCGTATACTGTAGTGTCTGAATTAAAAGTCCAATCAATACCAGCATTTGTACCAGTCGTTCCACCTTTAATTTTCAACCTAGCACTAGAAGCATCTAACATTGCATTACCAGCAACTTCTAATTTTTCAGTAGGTGCAGTTGACCCAATTCCCATTTTTAGATCTGGAGTTATACTTATAAACTGAACTTCAGAGTTATTAGGCGAGGTGTGGCCGCTACCTCTCCATATAGTGAATTTATCGCCTTGCCCAGCAGATGTTCCCGATGATCTAGAACTAATACTCCAATATACTCCACTCCAACTAGATTGATCCGCCGCAGCTCTTTTACCAAATAAAATGTCAGCAGGATTGTCTCCATTAGCATCAAGTCTTACTGTAGCTCTATTAGCAACAGAAAAGTCTCTACCTAATCTAACACCGTCAAAACGAGAAGCTTCTGATACATCCAGCTTATAGCTAGGACTAGTAATCCCAATACCTACGTCGCCATCCATAGAGATTCTCATCCTCTCACTCCAGTCAGTGGTGGCATTTGCTGTTCCATTTGTAAAGAAAGCTAAACCACTTCTAAAATAATTACCTTCTCCTATTTGAACTATACCAGCAGATCTCTTTGTATAACCAGTATAATTTGGTTTCCATACTATACCAGTACCTAAATCATCACTTGTACCAGCACTGTTTCCATTATTAGCCCCAAATCTTATAAAGTCAGTAGGGTCAGCTTCATCAAGTGAGGCTAAATCTAATAAGAAACTCGGACTAGTATTGCCAATTCCTACGTTGCCTGCGCTAGTGACGCGCATCTTTTCTGTAGCATCCGTAGCACCTGCACCGCCTACTGATGTTTTAAATACAAGTTGCCCATCTGGTACTGAAGGTGAATCAGCAGCATTGACGCAAACTATAGAAGAAATAACTCTTGATGCACCTACTGATGTATCTTCTGTAAAAAATTCTAAACTTCCTACATTTGCTGCTCCTAAAGGGTTTATAGTATTTGTTATTCTAATAACAGGAGAAGTGCCCGCTACATCTAACTCAGCATCAGGGTCAGTAGTTCCAATTCCTACGTTACCATTTTCTTGAATACGCATTAATTCAGTACCATCATCAGCAGTACCATTTGTTCTAAATCTATAGCTAGATGTTCCTGAACTATTGTCTGAATCAATTTGAAATATCATTGAATCACCAGATATTATTTTACCACCAGTAACTCCTGTTGTACCTACTTTTAAAGTGTCAAAAATATTAACTCCTGTGCTTGTGGTTTCAAACTTTTTAGAATTGTTGTAGTAAAGGTCTACAGATGTGTTAGCAACAATAGCATTATTAGTGTTGTTTGTTCCACCTTGTCTTAAAAAGTAAGCAGATGTTTGGGTTATTAAACTTCCTGTGCCTGTGTCATTTATATAACTATTAGAACCATCGTGATAAATCTGCAAGTCATCACTAGCACCAAAAGTTAATTTTTTATCATCTGCTAAACCAACATCTCCTGCAAAAGTTGCGTTGCCAGTTCCTGAAATTTTTAAATCATATCTTGCATCTGTTTCATTGTAAATTATAAATCCATTTGAATCAACACTCATTTGCCAGTCATCATAAGAAGTTGTATTGAATTTATATGCTTTACCATCACCATTTAAAGTAATATGTCCTGAAACAGTAACCCCTGTGCTTGTTGTTGATAGTTTTGCTACATTGTCATAATAAAGAGTAACATCTCCATTACCTACTATAACAACACCATTTTCAGTACCTTGTGGTCTTAGATATATATTATCAGCAGCTTGTAAATATAAATCGTGATTTGTTCCTTGAGCAGTAATAAATAAATCACCAGTGCTACCTGATGCTGTTTTTATATAACTATTAGAGCCATCGTGAAATATAGTAAGGTCTGAGCCTTGTCCAAAATTTGCTTTAACGTTATCAAGATGACGTGTGTCTATTCTGAACTTAGTGACTCCAGCTGATCCATCTATGTCAAAATACGTAGCAAGATTACCTGCGCTGTTATATGCTTTAAATATAATGTCTGCATCATTTACTCCATTTTGAATAATTAAATTACCACTTGAAGTTTTTATATAACTATCAGTAGCATCGTGATATATTTGTAAATCATTATCAGCACCAAAAGCAACCTTTGAATTATCTGCAAGTTCTAATATATTATTACCATTATCCCAATAAAGATTAGCACTACTACTTATTGAATTTGTTCCATCCCAAAATGCTACCCTAGTAGCAGCACCACTTCCATTTACTCCAAGAGTTCTTTCTATTACATTACCTGAAGAGTCAACAGCTAGTGCTTTTACTGGAGTTCCTGTTATTGTACCACCTCCGTAAGCACTTAACTTTAATGCTCCAGCGTTAGAAATAAGCATCCTGTTAGTGAACGAAGCTGCGGAATTAGCAGATGCGCTAGGGGCAGTGTCAAATCTAATTTCTCCATCGTTAAGAAACATACGAGTTGCTGCCCCAGTAATGATATGACTATCAACATTTGAGCTATTAATATAATAGTTGTTAGCAAACATAGCATCCAATGTAGAATCAGATTTTCTAGCTATTATGTTACCTGTTCCACCAAACTGAATATGTTGCCAAGTTGAACCGCCTGTTTTTGGAACCACTCCAATTCCTAAATTACCAGCACTATCAATGCGCATTCTTTCTGCACTGCCTCCTGTTGCAAACAACATATTACTCTGACTTCTTATTGCAAAATCATTTACTGCAGAACCACTAATCATATCACCAGCTGTTGTTACATATTGTAGTCCAGCCTTAAAAGTTGTTCCATTATAAAATCTTAATCTATTTCCAGAACTTGCATCTAAATCTACTTGACCAAAAACTTCAACTCCTGAGCTTGTAGTTTCAAACTTTTTAGAGTTGTTATGATATAAGTCAACACTACCATCTGCTGTAAACGTAGCCATTGTTTCATTATGGCTTCCGTTTTGTATTCCTAATAAACTTGAACCAATATATAAACCGCCAGTTCCACCTTCTGTAATTTTACTATTATTACCATCGTGATAAATCTCAAGATCATCACCAGCACCAAACTTTAATTTTTTAGTATCTGCTAAACTAACGTCTCCTGCAAAAGTTGCGTTTTGTGATGAATCTAATAATAAAGCTCTTGTTAATGCTGATCCTGTTTCTGTAAAAAAGCCTAAACTGCTTATTGCACCACTACCTCGTAATGCTTGTATTCTTGCCATAAACCTATTGGCAGTGTCATTGGAACTTGATTTAAAATCAATATTGTAACCTCCTCCGTTATCAATATTATCGTTATCAAAAAGAAGCTGAGTAGTAGGAGATGTTTGAGATCCTGATTCGTGTGATATTGTTACAGTCCCACTAACTTCCAACTTAGCAGTAGGGTTAGTATTTCCAATTCCTACGTCACCTCCATTAAAGTAGCTATCTCCAGCAGTAGATATTTTTACTTGAGATTGCTCACCATTAGAGTACATATTATAAACAGCATTATCACTACTGTCTATCTCCATCTTAAAAGATAAAGTGTCATACGTATCTTCTTTTATGACAAAAGCATCTGAGCTTGTAGCTGATTGTATTTCAAGGTTTGCAGCAGGGCTATCAGTTCCAATTCCTACTTTACCATCGTGGTTAATTCTTATAGCTTCATCTAATGTTTCATCATTTTGTGTAACAAAGAATCCTAATCCTGTGCTAGAGTCTGAATCGCTTGCCACCTCTCTAATTGCAGCAATACTCGCTCCCACCATACTGTTTCCGGGTGTAGTTGCGTCATTACCCGCTATTTTAAATTTAATTCCTACCCCTTCACCTCCAAGTTGGTTAATTGTATTGCCATCATCTCTTGAAGAAATAGTATATGGATAATCTATAGTAGAGGCAGCAGATAATTGTTTACTAATCTCTAGTAAAGAGGTAGGCGTAGCAGTTCCAATTCCTACTTTACCATCTGGTAATATAACCATATCTATATCACCCTCTGAATCTAATGTACCTGTTTTAAACTGTAACCCTCCCGTGTCCATTAATATCTTAGGCACTCCTGTTGACGTTTTATCAAAAGCTAATATTGGAGATTGGCCTCTTAATACTAAAGAACCTCCGTTGGTTGTATCTGTAATTATAGCTGTTGGATTTAAAGTTGTAACTCCATTTCCTCCAACTGTAAGTTTACTACTAGGGTTATCAGTCCCTATACCTAACCTCTTATTAGTGTTGTCCCAATAAAAATTAGAGTCACTGCTTAGAACACTTGCCGCTGACCAAAAGGTAACCCTTGTTGCAGCTCCTCCTCCTGAGATCCCACCTCCTGCTGGAGCGGTCTCTATTATATTTCCACTGCTATCTATTTGTAGATTTTTGATAGCTGTACCTGTATGCGTTCCAGATCCATAAGAATTTAACTGAACCTGACCATCAGAATTATCTATTGTAAACCTTCTAGTTATTGTATTTTCATCATCACTTATCGTGTCTATCCTAAATAAACCTGTCTGTTGTCTTATTAAGCTGTTTACATCTGTAGTATCTGACTCTATAAGCTTAATGTCCATTATTGAACCAGTTAGCTTAACATTTCCTGCAACTTCAAGCTTTTCTTGAGGATTACTAGTACCAATGCCAATATTACCTCCATTTAGATATGAATCGCCATTAGAATTTAAAAGTACCTTTACTGAATTTCCTGCATTTTTAAATTGCAAGTTATAATCTCCGCTAACTGAATTTATGAGAAACTTAGTATTGGTTGTGTCATTTTCTATTCTAAAAACAGCAGAAGTGCCTGTCTGACTTATGCCAGATATGTGTAGCTTAGAACTAGGCAAAGTGGTTCCAATACCTAAATCCCCATCATTATCTATAACGATTTTGCTATTTCCTCCTTGTTTAAAGTTGGCAATTATCCCTGTTCCTGTTTGATTAACTTGTAAAAGAGCTGTAGTTCTACTACCATCTATATGAAGCAATGAACCGGGATTATTAGTGCCAATACCCACATTCCCTGAAGAAAGAATAGTTATTCTCTCAGCGTTATTAGCGTCAATAGAAAGAGCATTTGTGTTATTGTTATAGGCTATTCCTCCCATTGAGTTATTATCAGCATCACCAAAGATTAAATACCCTTCAGCTGTTGCTTCTGTAATAATTCTTATACCCTTGCTTCCACTTGAAGTATTAATAGATATATCTCCATCTACTTCTAAGGTTCTAGATGGCGAAGAGGTGTTGACACCTAATCTGTTATTTGCTTCGTCTAAATGTATAAAACTTGAGGCGGCAGTATTTGTAGCAGTACCAACCCATACCTTTCCTGTAGGTAGATTAGGCACATCATTGCTCCTCATTATTGAAGAAACAGTTAGTGACCCAGAATTACCCGTAGATACCTTTCCTACTAATCCCATATTCTGAATTAGGTTAGTAGAGCCTTGAGGTTTTGTTAGCGTTAAACCTCCGCTTGACTTAACATATATAGTGTCATTAATAGAAGGAGTGGCTCCGTCAATAGGTGATGTAATTAGATTTAACAGCTCTCCAGTAACAACAATATAACCCGTGCCATTCTGAGCGATATCTCCAGTAAGCAGTCCTACTGCGGGCATTTTAGTAGCATCACCAGCTTCAGCGGGAGCTATTTCAATAACGCTAGTGGCTCCTACGTTGCCCGTTTTGTACACAGGTGTTCCTTTATCTATCTGAGAACCTGAAGTGTTCTTACAAGCAATAAGAACATTTGATGCGGGATCTGCCGTTGCCTGAGTAGTGTTAACCCAATTTCCAGTAGATGCTTGATAAGTTAAATACTGACCATCAGCGATAGATGATATGTTTACATCATTAATGTCATCAATGTCTAAAACTACAGTACCCGTTAATCCATTTACTGAAGTAACAGCATCTGTAGAGTCAGACTTTTGCCAGTCAGCACCATCATATATACATAGATCTCCTATTTCAAAAGATATATTTCCACTACCTAAGTCTTGAGTACCGGCAACACTTACACGATATACATCTCCTGATGTTCCCGTTCCATCAGCAAGGGTTGGGGTATTAGTACTTGCGTTCCACGTCCCTAAGTAAAGAAATACGCTAGATGGTAATTGTGAAGTTGGAATCTTACCACCACCATCAAGAGTAGCTACGCCATTAGCAGCAGCTCTTTGACTAAGAGGAATAAATCTTCCGTCTATATCTACAGTTATAGTATTTGTATCTCTTTTAGTAAAAGTGATAACTCCGTCTGTCGTGTCAAAAGCAGCAGAAGTAATAGTCTCATTATATGCTGCCGTCCAAGTAGCTTGAGTAGCATCTGTAGGTAGACTATAACCAGTATCAAATCCTAAAGCTAGTGTTCCTGATGTTGTTACTGGATTACCACTTATATCAAAACCTGTAGGCACAGACATATCTACGCTAGTAACAGTACCAACAGTAGAGTTTATAGTTATAGTATCTGTAGTAGCATTTGTAGTTATAGTTACTCCAGTTCCTCCAACGAAGGTAAGTGAGTTCGTTAATGAAGAGGCGACAACGTCTGTTTGGCCAGAGACGATAAGTCGATTAAAAATACCTACAGTTCGGTTCTCCCATTGATCTTCTTGAGAGTTATATACTATTAACTGATTGTTTAAGGGGCCTGTTATGGATGGAGAAAATCCACCACCAACAGTACTACCACCTATAGCCCCACGTATCTTAGCGAGTAAGGTGAAATAAGTTACTGTTTTATTTTTCTTTGTGCTTGGATCAAATAATGTAAACTGATCCTCTGGAGCTATTCTAAAATCTACTTGTACGGCCATAGCACAAATTTACAAAAAGAAAGGGGGCGGGTTACCTTCGCCTATTGCTGTTCTTCATTGAGAAGAACGTCTACAATATTCTCTTCATCCTCAAGCTCAGGTCTTTCTCCTTTTCTTTGAGAGATTAACTTACTTTGTTGAACAGCTTGTTTCTTAACACGATCATCCTTTCGGTCTTCTTTCTCGCTTTCTAAAGTTTGCTTAACGCCAGACTCTATCCTTTGCTCGGCAATCCCGAAGTTACCTTTTAGGTTTTCAAGCTGCATCTTTAACTCATACTCTAGTTGCATAAGTTGAGCTTTTGCCTGAGTCTCTATCTGTATTCTTTGAGCGTCAATCTGAGCCTTCATCTGCTCCTCTTGCATCTTTCCTTGAGAACTAGCCATCGCTGTCTGCTGATTCATCTGTGCTTGCATCTGAGAATTCATAGCAGCAGTTTCTTGTTGCTGTTTAATTCTTTTCTTTCTACGAACGACTAGTAGTCTTTCTGCTTGATCAATGTCTCTTAGTTGCCTAATTGCAATTGCATCTTCTAGATCAATTTCTTTCTGAGCTAGAGCTACTTGAATATTTTGCTCTAAGTAAGCCTTGTCTACATCATTCATATCGCTAACGACACGAACACCAAAATTATACATAGGTAGCTTAGAGAAAGAACTAAGAACACTCATATTCTCTTTACCTATAGCCTTTTCATACGCTTGATACAATATGGTCTTAGGAGGAATTATTTGTAAGCATTTAACTATATCCTCGCAAACCCTTCTGTATAAAACTAAAGAGGCATTTGTTATATCATATAAAGCATTATTTCCTGCCGCTAATTGCTGTTGTCTAACACCTACTAGCTGATCCCCCTTTGGAGATGTGCCATCCATAACCTCATTAATGCCCGTAGCATCACGAATCATTCTCAAATAATGATTGTATAGAGCTATAAGTTCATTGATATTTCTGATGGTATTGTCTAAAGGACGAACGGGTGGGTTTTGGAATCCTCCTTCCGGGTTCTTACTCCTATAGTAGAAGACACCTGTCTGTTCGTAGATGTCTTGAATATCTAGTGGTTGCAACTCTCCTCCCCGACCTAATTGGACATTTTCTAGTCCTTCGATATCGACAAGAAGACCGTCTGGCTTTGCCTTAGCAATTGCTTGCTGAATCTTGAGGTGAGACAATTGTAGCTGATCTGCGAATCCTATTACTCCAGAGACTATGGATTTCGGGATCATTCTTCGGATGTTTGTTGCAATCGCACTATAGCTCATACGTGTACGGCTTAGATCGTGTACATTCTTTGGTACATTCTTTTTTAAGCCATAATTATATATGTGTTCTGTTCCTATGATAAAGCAACCACCATATAACGTAGAATTCTGCATATAAACAGCCTCTCTATCATAAACACTATTTGTTGGTGCTGAGTACTTATTTCCCTTATGGTAAAAACCAATATTTCCATAAGCAGATTCTTTCTTTTCGAATATAACATTGTCTACACTCACGAACTCAAAGTCCATAACCTGTATAGTGTACTCGTCATATCCATAGTTATATCTATCAAGGTTACCATCGTATGTTGAAGAACCTATTATATTAGGGTTATTACCATATCGGTTCATAACCGTCTTAGCCATATTCTTATACTGCTCTTCTGTAAACTGATCCCCGGCAATTCTTTTTAGCTCAGAGATAGATAATCTTTCAATATGTCCAGCATAAACAATATCAGAGAAATTAGGATCGTCAGTATAGCTATGAATAAAGTAAGCAGGATCTACATATTTAGTTACAATACCATAGTTAGGATCGTTCTCTCTCTTGACAACAGCCATACCTACATTAACTAAATCTTCTACATTCCTTCTGTAGATACGCTCATCAAAATCATTCCAAGAAAGGGTTAGATTAATACCTATCTGTGATGCAACTTCAGCAGCAGTTTTTAGGTTAGACTCTAAGAATATCTCTACTTCTTCTGGCGTGTCGGGAAGTTGTGATGGGTCTACCCTTACTTTTAATCCAGAAGCCTTCGCTTCTTCAATGCTTTCTCTTTCTTCAACACGAATTTTAATTTTGTTTTTTTCAATGTCTTTTTCGCTCCTAGATAAAGGATCTATTGCCTCTACATTAGGATACATCTTAGAAGAAAGGATCTTATTTACTACAATTTTTACAAACTTAGGAACGATTGGCACTGGAGTCCAATCTAATGACAGCATAGATCCATCACCGTTATTTGGGTCTAAAGAAGACAATATTTGTTTATATATTGAGGTATCTTGAGTCCCATTTGCATAATCCCTTGACACTTCAAATTCCCTCCACCTCTTAGAGTATAGAGAGCCATCAATATCTACGCCTCCCCATTGAGAGTATATCGCCTTAGCATACTGTAACCCATATTGCTTTGTTAGCTTTTTGGGCTGCTCTGCTAAAGGATCAGGAAAAATAGACTCATAATTTGATGAGCTTCCATTGTAATTCATTTAGTAAATGCTTTGTGTACAAAGATACAGATAAGAATTAACGCTTAATTGGGCGTACTTTCCTAAAAAACACCTTGCTTTCAAAGTCTGTTTTAATTTTTTGTTTAACATTTTTTTGTGCTGCCATAAGAGCTAATCCGCTAGATATTGATAAGTCAAATTTAGTACGATCATCTATCTTAAAGTTAATCCAATCTTCTAAAGTTCTATTAAAATACATATTACCATAGTTTCCAGTCTCGTGATGCACACCTACGTGATCGTGAATATACGCCTCAATCGCCTGAGCGTGAGCTTGTATGATGTCTTGAGAGTTAGAAGGTATACCTTTTGTCTTTGTCTTTATGTGGTTTGACGCTGCACCTAGATGAGCGGGCCTATCCATAAGATAGCCATCGTAGCCCCTTGCCTCAAAATATCTTGCAATACCATATTTATTGTTCTCTATAAGTATTGGATAACCATAAAACTTAGCAGCCATAAGAATATCTTCATAGAATATCTTTGCTAACGGAGGTCTACTTGCATATTCAGCAACGAACATATTTGAAGGATGCTGTATAGAAAATTTATTATAAATATGACAAGCTCCTTTTGAAGATCTGTAGTCAACAGTAGTATCTATATCATATGAGTCAACACCTCCACATCCTAACGTCTGATTAGGAGGGACAATCTTGTTGTTTTCTATTTTTTTTAGATTTCTTAAGTCTGCTGGAGGTAACCAGCTTATTCTCCATCGACCATTAACATCAGGCTTAAAAAGAACCTTTGTGTCTTGCTTTCCGTTCTCCCAAACGAAGTTACCTACGACAATTGGATTTGGATACAGATCATCGTTATACTGAGTCTGCTCATAAATCTTTTGTATGTTAAACAAGCTACTCTTTGTGGAATCTCTAAACGCCTCCTCTTCAGTAAAAGGAAACTGTCTAATTATTTCGTTAAGTTCATAGCTGTTGTGTTGTTGCCCCTTGCGTTCGTTTTTCAAAAAAGTCTTAGCACCTATCTCCGTAGGAGTTCCGTCTTCGGTAAGAACCATAGACTCTGGATCATCAATTATAGGATTACCGTACTGATCAAAGAATCCTTCTAGTGCCTCATAAGCGGGAATGAATATTGAGTAAAGACCACTCTTTGTTCTTCCATTTTCGTTTCTATCTAAAGGATCTGAATCTTTATATAAGTCTCTGTATTCACGGCCCCCTTTGTCTAAAGGATTTACTGTAGATCCTACTAATGATTTACCTATAACTCTTCTACCTACCAAAAGACAAGTTCTGTGTATTCTCCACACCTCTCGTATATCAATACCTTTCTCAAACTTACCTGCCTCATCTAAAAATAAAAGGTGAGTCTTTGACCCGTCATATGCATTACTAACAGTATTCTTCCAATTTATTATTGTATCTAAAGCTTCGCCCTTTTGAACACTTTTGTTCTTTTTTGTAATTCTCTTTGAAGGCTCTCTAAATGCTAACTCTTGACGAGGGTTTGTTGTACCATCAAGAATAGGCTGAAAGAAAAATGGATAAGACTTGTATATAGGAATCACTTTACTTGAGAATACGGCCGACTGAGCATCCGTTCCCGTTTTACTCATTATGCCTAACAGCTTTTCTTTTACCTGAGTGGCTTCGTTTACCATTATGCTAGAACTCATATTTGTATACCCGGATCTTCTACACTTAGTATATATCTGACCCATACATCTTGGATCAGCCTCACAGGCAGAGAAGTGAATAAACAGCCTTCTTTGAAATTCTAAATAGCTAGGATATCCGATATCTATCTTACTCCATTGCAAAAACATATAGTGATGACCAGTAATGTATGTTGGAACACCATTATTGTAAAACCAAACACCTTCTCTTCGTCTTCTAAATTCTTGTTCTATATATGGAGCATACTTTTGTTGGAATTCTTTAGGGGCTGAATACCAATCTTCCATAGAAGTCACAGTATTTAAATCTTTAGGCATATCATACCTTCTCCAATGCTGATCTTTTTTCGGGAAGTCGTGAAATAGTATGTCTTTCTTTTTAGGCTTCTTTGGTAATTGTATGTTTAAACAAGCAATTTCCTCTATGTCTCCTTCTGTATCATTAAAACACACATTAACAATTGCTTGATCATCTATAATTTTAAGACCTGCCATTATTTTTTAACGAATTTTTCTGCAAATCCACCTCGATAATCTATCTCTTTAGAAATTTCACCATTATCTCCTAATGATGACACTAATTCCTCTAACTTTTGACGCTCTATGATCAACTCCTTGCAAGCCAATGCGGTATCCTTTATAGCTTGAAGTTCTGCTTTACGTGCAGACCCCGTAAGATCTTGATCTACAGGCTTTTGTATTTCTGAAGTCATATTCTTAATTGCTGACTCCATAGCTTTAATTAAATCTACTGATGCTTTAGCTGTTGTAAATTTTACTTTTCTACTATTGTTAGATTTTGAATTAGCACTCTCCATAGTTTTTTATCATCAATTTGCATTTCATAGTCGGAGTTCTTCGTAAACCAAACGACATCTCCTATTTTTAACCCTAGATCCTTTATCTTATCACTAGCATACATAATCTTTCCTTTATAGTTTACCTCTTCTTCAAAAGATACAAGTTCAAGGATATCACTTTTTAGTTTAGGCTCTGGCTTTATCGGATCTAAAAATACCCAATCATCTAAAGCTATAATCTCATCGGTGTCTTTTTTCTTTACAATATAAGATTGTGTAGCGTGACCACCATCTGGACTGTAGTTAACCTGATACAAGTCATTCTTCTCATCAAGAACTTGAGGTGTTATTACAACGTGGTGGTGAAAGTAAAGTGTGTCTCCAACAGCTACTTGTGTTTTGTACTTTTCCGGGATCCCAACAACCTCACCTTCCATAACCCTATGCTCAAACTCGTTGAACTTAGTTTCGATATATATCTCAACGTCTCCGATTTTTTTAGTCTCGTTCACTTTCTTGGGAACGTAAACAACAAAATTACTTAGTGGTCTCATCAGAAGTTACAATCAAATTCAAGTAATACGGGAGAATTCTCTACAGCCTTCCATAAAGCTAAGTCTCCATTCTGATCTTTGATATAAATAACGTATCGTCTTTCTTTATATCTGTCTAAATGTTTTCTGTCTAATAAGATGGCGTTTACTTCGCCAGCTCCAGCTTTCTGACCTACATAGTAAGCCATCGCTTTAAGTGGGTCGTTGCCCACGATAATTTTACGAATGATTTCCATTTCAATTTAAATTTAAGCATCTCCACCTTCTATATTTAGCCAGTAATCTATATTACCAAAGTCACTATCGCCTTTATCATACGAACTTGCTATATGAGACATTAAAGATGCTAATTCACTTTCATTATCGACAAAGATACTAGAAATAGCATTTACCTTATAGCGTAGTGGAGAAATGTCTTCTTCTATAAGACCAACGCACATTACAGACATAAAGTCTTTCTTTAGACCGTAATCTTCAGCTAGATCTTCTATCTCTTCAAACTTCTCTCTAACCTTTATAAAAAATTCAAGCTTGTTTTCTTCTTCTTTATTCATTATTTGAGATCAACTTAACACTAGATCTAAAATACATAGTTTCTCCCACTCCATTGCTTGCCCTCACATCTATGCTTGAATTGTCAGAGCTGACAGCAGCAGAAAGAGTGAATTCTCCAGTTGTTGTTGTGCCAAGTTGTACAGATACAGAATCTGAAAACACAGGGGTAGTTGATGTATTCTGTGAATTCCAAATAATAGAAAAAGTACCCATTCTCTTTCTAGTTTCATTTCCAATATTAACAACATAATCAACCATCATTCCTTTAAATGTTGTTATGGGTATGCTAAACATAATAGAATTATTAGCTCCATTTGCGACATTTGCGCTTTCTGACCTTCTGTAAGTGGAAGCATTTCCTGTGCTTGCTTCTCTTATAACAAAATCAGTTCCTCCATAAAAAAGAATAGATGTGCTAAATGTAAATAAAGAAGAACCGCTAAGAGATCCTGAATTATTAAACTGTATTTGAGTGTTGCTACCAGCGGCAGCGGCTGTAACTCCTGTAGTCACATAATCTTTTAAGTCTTGAATGGTTATGTACTTATGAGCTGTTGCACTTGCGTCATATATAAAGAAACTATCGGCTATAGCTACAGTAGACTCTGTTAGTTGACTTAATGTTGTTGGAGCGTTTAGGGATATAACATTACTTCCTGATACAGCAATGGGAGCTGTTCCAGTGTTGGATTCTCCAGTAGTGAACGCAGCAGAACCTAAAGTTCTTTTTACAACATTGTTATTTGAATCTAAAAGCAGAGCAGAAGTTTCTGAAGACCCAGCGGTAGGTGCTGTTCCAAATTTTAATGTGCCAGCTACCTCAACGGTTGATGAAGATATTTTAAGAGCGGAGTCGTTTCCCGCCCCATCTTCTACCACCTTAGTAGAAGTAGTTATCACACCACTCTCTAGTTTTAAGAGAGATGTGTAGGCATCTTTTACCTTTGTTCCTGCAAGTGTTCCCATAATAAAGTACTTTTGTACAAAGATACATTTAATTCAATTCATTATGGGATCTAAACGAATCCACAAAAAAGAGGACAAGAAGTTTCGTGATTTCTTATATCTGGACAATAAACCAGACTCACCCGCTAAGTTTTACTATATAGCTATACGATGGGCTAGAAAAAACTCTACACTAAAGCCTAGACAGATAGAGGCCCTGTTCTTTATGCACGACCTAGAGTTCTTTACTTGCCAATGGTTAGGTAAACAGCTAAAGGTCAGTTACTTCCAGACTAAGGATAAACTTATAGGCCCACTAGTGCGTGACGGTTACTTATTTAAGTACTTTGATAGAAGAGCTGTTGGGTATGAAGATGACAGTATGTGGTTTAGAGATGAGAATAGATTTAACTATAGGGTTAGATACTCTCTGACTCAGAAGTCAAAGCTGTTCATTGCAAAGATGTATAGGATTATGGCTGGGGATACAAAGGTAGAAACAGACTATGATGAGTCGACAATTGCTAAGGACAGACCCGATAAGTCAAAGGGTGGCCCTAGAAAGGTTAAGAAGAAAAGACTCAAAGGTTTTGAAGACTCTCCTTTAGGTAAAAAGATTATTTCGAATCAGAATGCTTATCGACAACACGAAACGGCATCTCAAGAGCAGCACCCTCGTGAGGAATAAACTTTCCCTTATGCTTCATTAAAGAATATCTTCCGCCTTTAGACATCCAGTGGTATCCCTCTGGAGACTTTACCATTTTTTTAGTTTCTCTTTTTTTTGTTTTCATTAGTTTAAGTTTTCTTTATGATTGTTTTTTATATCCTCCTTCAGCCCATTGTTGAGCTTCTTTTTCTGTATCAAACTCATAAAGCTCTCCTACACTTTTTGCATAAGAAAAAGGATCTTTAGGTTCGTACCAGTCTTTAGGATTTTGACTAGATGTCTTTGACATAGGGTTAGGAAATAAAGTTGGAAAAGCATAAAACTTTCCATCAGCTTCTGCAGATGCCATTAAATGCGAAGATGTTGATCCGTCAATATTTTTTCTAGAGTGTCCGTCTCCGTATCTTTTAGCTATTGGGCTTTTTTTCTTCTTGACCTTCATAACTATCTAGTTGCGGCCCTAAACTCTCTAATATACTGTTCGGGCGTTTTGTTATCATACTCTGCATTGGATCCATAAAAGGTAGGCAATGCTTCAGCCATAGACATACCATCTCTCATTATGTCTCCCATAAGAATCCTTGTTCCTTGCCTTCCAAGAAAGTTACTTAGCGCAGCAAGTTCTGTAGGCGTATACTCCAGCTTATCTCCAAGCTGAGGTTTGTATTCATTATATATATCTACACCGTCTTGAAGAAGTCCTGTTCTTTTTTTCCTAAACATATCCGGATTACCCATAAGCCTTTCTTCCCATACTCTATTCTGAAGCTCTATGTTTTTGGCAAACTCATCTCTAGTTACTCCTTTTAACATTTCAGAGTCCTTTATTTCTTTAAACAGCTGACCATATAAACCTGTAGCAGAAGATTGTGGGTTCTTCATAAGGATACCATTAAGGCTTTCAACAGCCATCACTCCCTTTTGTAGCTTTTCTCTGTCTACTTCTATATCAAATTTTGGAATATCAGGAATTTTTCCGCCATCAATATATCTTTTTATCTTAATACCCGGCAGAATTTTCCTTTTTTTCTTTTTAGTCTTCATCTGCGTAGAAACAAGCTTTCACTTTGTAATGGGTAGGTGTCATATTCCCAGCTTTAACAGCAGCCTTTACAGCTTTAGTAGCTTCTTCTAATGTATCAGCCTTTACCATAACCATCTGCTCATTGCTCATATAACCTCCTTTGTCATACTCCATATAGCCACCGCCACCATACTCAACCATTCCTCCGCCTTCATATTCTTTAGACAGCATCTTCTTTGCCATCTCTCTTTGCTTAGGATCATCAAGTAAAGCTTTTAGCATACCACCAGAAGCATACTCCATCATTCCGCCTTTTCCGTACTTCTTAATCTTCATAATTCAAATATTTAGTTTTTCCGTTTTTCTTTACTGCTTTAAGTATTTGTTTTCTGTTCTTACCATAGTTATATGATACGTGTACCCAATCGGGGCATTCCTCCGAACCGAATTCCCAAATTAATTGATCAAACACAAAATTATCTTTTATATTATGAAATACTTCAGCATTCTTGTAATCACAGTCCCCTGTGCATATATCTATATCAGCCGCAGCTCCCTTGATAGCACAATGCTGTGAGGTAGTACTCCCACCTATAGCAGTATTCAAAGCAGGACTTCTATATCCACTTGTAATAACAATAGGCCCCATAAGATCTCTTAAGGGTTGTAATACTTTTTCACATAGTTCTGCTAGGTTTTCTATTTGCTGTTCATCGGGTGTGTTATCTATGTCTCTACGTTTAGCCGTAACAGACCTAGTCATCTCCTTTAATGAAAAGTTTTTACTTAGCTTCATAATAAGGCAAAGATAAACTTATATTTGCTTTGATGGGAGACCAAGAAGAAACAAGTAAGGAAAAAAGGATAAGAAGGAAAAGGGAATATCGTAACAGAAAGAGAAAAAGATTAGACGATTATAAAAAGACATTAAGTTGTGAGATCTGTGGAGAGAGCCATACTCGATGTTTAGAATTCCACCACATAGACCCTTCTACCAAAAGAGGACACATAGCCGATTTAATTAAAGATTGTTCTTTTGATTTGGTTATGGAAGAGATTAAGCTATGCAGAGTTCTCTGCGCTAACTGCCATAGAAAGGAGCATTAAGAGAGTTACTTAAAGTAATACTTTAAGGTTGCATATTAACTTTTTTTGTTGTAACTTCGTCTAAGTACTGCGAGGTATCAACGATACTCAATACTTCACGTAATGAACTATCTCGTCTCGCCACACGAAACTCTCAACTTAAATACTACTGAAGTGCGGGGGTCTCAAACCCCAAGCACGAAAGGACAGAACACTAAGTGAGACTCCATTATAATTTGTATACGGGCGTATTATATCCCTAATTTTGCTGTTACCCCATTGTTATTTAACAGCTATACTATAAGACATATCTGGCCTTCTGCCGTTCCCCGAAAATTTTGTGAGAAATGTTTAGGAGGGGGATTATATAGGTATTGCAGCGTCTTCGATTGCAAACCGAAACTGTTTTCCAGACCCCACCCCTTCCGTCTCAATCCAAATGCGTCAAAATATCTTAAGTTTTTGATATATCATCAGTCTGCAACTGACTACTATCCGTACCAACTAGTTCTTGCTATTTGAAATAATTTATTAGTCAGCAAAGCTCACGTAATAATCCCCCCACCAATTACCCTTATATATATATTACAGCTCAGGGAACATTATCAGATGCGCTTGTGTAAATCTGTTGCAATATGTAAGCTGTTGATTATCAAGGTGCGATACATATGTTATTAACAATTTGTTTATTAAAATATATTTTCTTACATTAGCAAAATATTAATCAAACAAACAACACAAATTATGGAAACTAATATTTACAAGCCAGCCCAAAAAGAGGAAATTGCAAACGCTATAGACAATGTTACAAATGTTGCTTTTAAAGTTGACTATGAGGAACACGGATACAGCGTACGCTGTTTTTATGATAGAAAAGATGATACAATAGCTGTAGCTTGTGAAGGGTATTTAAATGCTGATTGGCACGCTAATACGGCTCAAGGTCGTTTAGATATATTTAATGATCTTACTTTCACTTTCATAAGCTAAGGCATACTGAGGATGGGTTTATTACCCGAAACGCTGTGAAGCGTCTATGTCAATTAATAATAATCAAACAACACAAACAATGAAAAAAGTAAGACTTTCAAATAACCCACATAATAAACTAAGGACAGGAGTTAAGCGGTTGCCTCATCAGAAATATGAGCGAGCAATGCACAAAATGAACTTTGATAAAAAGTCAGGAGATGAAATTACGCTCGAGGATGTAATTAACAATTGCGTTGAAGAGTTAGCAAATTTTCGGCTTAAGTTTTACGTTATGGGTAACGATATACAGATGGCGGAAGACCACTCCTACAAAATACAATCGTTTTTAGATTATGTCGAAAACGCTATGTCCAATCTTGACGAGAGAGGGATGCCAAAAATGTCGGACTTGGGGGAAAGCTCAAACGAGCGAGATGCAAAAATTGTTGAGATTGCAAACCTATGCACGCAAAATTTATACGCATCTCGTCAATTACATAAGGCACTACGAACTATTAACGAAGTAGAAAAGTTTTTCGATCCAGTTTATGGATAATTAATTTATTTATCCACTTTGCCCGACCTTGAAATAGTGGTCGGGTTTCGGTGGTAAAAACCATTAATAAACAACTAAAACAACACAATTATGAAAGCTGAAATCTATAATAAAATTAACGACATCGTAATCGCAGGATTAGAAAAGAAAGGTATGAAATGGTTCAGACCTTGGAGGAATGCAAACGGACTCGTTGATGGTGCATACAACTACACCACAAAAAGAACGTATAACGGATTTAATATATTCCTGTTAAATGCTGTTATGGCTGATCAAGGATACGAGTTTAATCAATGGTTAACATTTAAGCAAGTATCAGCTCTTAAAGGAAAGGTGATCAAAGGTCAAAAAGCTACAGATGTTTACTTTTGGAACATCGGGTATTTTGATAATGTTAAGAATGTTTATATCAGCTCAAAAGATGCAAAGAACATCAATCTTAGCGAGAAGACAAAAACAGGATCACTTCGCTACAGGAAGACCTACAGCATTAGATTCTATAAAGTGTTTAATGTATCACAATGTGAGGGTATTGAACCTCATAAAATCGAAGATAAAGTAGAAGTTATCAATGAGCCAATTGAGGTGGCGGAAAGTTTAGTTCAGGACTTTGTTGAAAGGGAAAATAACTTCAAAATTGTTCATAGAGAAAACAAAGCATATTACAATAAGACAAATGATTTTATTAATATGCCTGAGATGAATTCATTCATCGGATCAGAATCTTACTACAAGACATTGTTCCACGAAATGGTGCATAGCACTGGACACAATTCCAGACTCAACAGAAAGACCTTAGAGGAGGTTTCATCATTTGGTAGTGTAGAGTATTCAAAAGAGGAGTTAGTTGCTGAGATCGGCTCAATGTACTTAACAGGTCTATTAGGAATTGACTGTGAGGATACAATGGAAAATTCCCAAGCATATATTAAAGGATGGTGTAAGCACCTGAGAGAAGCTAAAGATGAGTGCATATACGCAATGCAACAGGCAACCAAAGCTGTTAACTATATAAAGGAGGGTAAGGCAGTAAATATTAACTAGTTTTTGTTTGGTTCTGCCATCAGTCTGCATAGAGATATGCGGGCTTTTGGTGGTAGAAACCAAATATTAATTAAAAAATCAAAGCAATGGAAACTTTAAAATCAAAAATTCAAAACGTAGATTGGGACAATCTAGATATTTATGAACAATATCAGGAACTAGAAAAAATCACAGATGCTTACATTTCTAGGACATCTAAATGGTCAGACATTATTTTTTGCTTAGACTGCCAAAAAGAAATTATAGAAGATGAATATGGAAAGTGGGGCTATTGGCAAGGCAAACAATTTCTTATTGACCCTGAAGGTTCTCGAAGGTTTGTGAAAGCTACAAAAGCTAATCTATTAAAAATAGACAAAGAGGAATCATTTTGCATTGATGCAGAATATAGATATGGAAATGGAGAGCCTACTGGAATAAATGCTTTAATAGATTTATAACATTCAAAAAGTAATCAACGCCTCCCTATGAGAATAGGGGGGTTTTGGTGGTAGAAATCAAATATTAATTAAATATGATAAAGTATTTTGAAAAATCAATAGCTCTTTTTGTAGCTCTTATATTAATAGTTTTAACATTCGTTATTCCTGCATATATATGTTCTGTAATAGAGTCAATTATAAGTTGAGTATGAAGCCATACAGCGACTTGGTCACAATGGCAATAGGAGTATTCTTTTTGCTGTTAACAATCTTCGTATACATCGTGATGACCTACACAATAATAGATGTATTCCTTTCATTAATTAAATAAACATTTTAAATATGGATAGCATAAGCAAAATAAAGCGATCATTACTTGAAAATCATAAACTAGAAATTGTCGAATTTGACATTGAAAAAGCTAAGGAAGAACTTAGGATGTCAAAAATGCATCTGCATTACGATAGGCAACCTACAACTAAAAATAAATGGAAATGAATTATATTTTAAGATCAGGAAAGTACAAGGGTAAAAAGTGGACAGATGTTCAGACCTATGATAGAGGTTATATTGAATGGGTTAGAGAGAATAGACCTGAGATGTTAAAACCCTTAAAAAAGAAAGCTGTTAACAGCAAACCTATCAACGATAAGGTTAAGTTTATTCCTTTAAATAATGACGATATTGTCAAAAAGGATATAGAGACAATGAAAAGCAAGAAGAAATTCAGGCAGTTCGCATCTAAAGTTCATAAACATCATAAAAATCTTTAATAAAATGACATACAAAGAATTTAAATTAAAACACAACTTGAGTAACGACTCGATAGACAGTTTAAAAATGCTTAGTGATTGTGAGGTTTACTCAATAAATTATGAGGATACAGTTTATGTTTCCTTTGCAGATGTTATCTCTCAAGGAGAAGTAATTGATTGCTTAGATACAAATGAAAAAATATCTGAGCTGTTTGAAGAATATTACAAGAATTCTTGATTATGAAAACATTTACAATTTATTATAATAACTTAGATATTGATAACAAACGAAAAGTTGTTACAATAGAAAAGGATTGTCCTAGATTAGTTCACCTTTCAGAAAGACCTGAAAATGTATTTAATCTAGCAAAATTATTCGTTAAGTCTGGCGAATGGAAAACTTGGTTTTGTCCTGAATTAGTTAAAGATGAAGGATACGTTTTAAAATCTAAAGATTAACTTAAATTAAATAGAAATGAGAACACAAGAAGACGAGTACAACGATAAAAAGAAAAATCTCAATATGTCAATACATTATTGCGAAAGAACTTTAGGATTAACTAAAGATGATCCAATGTTGAAATACTACATTGATGAGAGAGATAAAGTAATTGACTTTCTAAATAACATACGATGAACTACGATGAAAGTTTAGATCAAAACAATCCATACACTATGGATGTATCAGAGTACTGCGAGGAATGCGGTGAACATAATGGTAACCATCCAACAGAAGATATTTTCTGTTCTGAGGAATGTTACAAAAAGTATAACTATATAATAGATTAAAACTATGCCAACACACAACAAAAAAACGTTCTATGTAGACTACGTTACCAGAAAGAAGGAATGGGTAATAAGAAATCTGTCAAGTAAATTAATATTATTTTCTTTTAAGACAGAAGATGACGCTAAATCCTTTAAGCGTAAACTAGATAAATACCCAATGGGATAATTATTTAGAATCAATATAAATTAACAGAAAAACTTGATTATGTGGTCAAAAGTAGTGTAACTTCGCAACAACAAATATTATGAACAGCAACACAGAAGAACTAATATCGTTTCTAACTTACAGAATTCAAGCTCTTGAACGTGAGTTAGAAGAAAGCAAAAAGATTAACAGCAAACAGGGTTTAGCGGAAAAAGTAACGAACGTTTAATTTTTATTCATTAAGAATTAAATAACAACGCTAAACGAAATATAAGTGATTTGGGGATGCTTCTGCACTATCTAGAAATCTTATAAACAAGAATAGTATTTTGCTATTCATCTAATAATCAGTAACTTTATATCAATTAAATTTTAAATTCAAATTATGGCAACTAAAACAACCACTAAGAAGAAATCTGTATTCGAAACATTGAATGCGATTAATGTCAACGAACATACCGAGAATAAAAACGGACTAACATATCTGTCTTGGGCGTGGGCTTGGCAAGTAACTAAGGAGAACTATCCAACAGCTATATATACTATATATGAAAGCGCAGAAGGAATGTTCTATCATACCGATGGCAAGACAGCTTGGGTAAAGACAGGAGTAACTATTGAAAATTTAGAGCATATTGAATATCTTCCAGTATTTAATTATAAAAATAATTCTATACCTATCAGCGACATAACATCTACTGATGTAAACAAGTCAATACAGCGTAGCTTGACTAAGGCTATCGCTAGACACGGACTTGGGCTTTATGTGTATGCAGGAGAAGATTTACCTGCTAAAGATGATGGCAAAACTATAGCTCCAAAGGAACAAGAGAAGAAGGCTGTAAAGGTAGAGAAAGAAACTGTTAAGAAGGAAGATACTCCCGAAGAAAAGTTTGCTAAAGCTAAAAAGTATATTGGTAATCACGTAAACAAAAAAGAGGCAGTTGAAATGTCTCTGGTGTGGTATGGTGATATCTTCACAGACAAACAGAAGAATGATCTAAAAGCTTTGGTCTGATGCAATTTGCTATTGACTTACAAGAGAAGACCGGCAAGAGCTGGTTATCTTACAGCTCTATTAAATTGGCTGTTGAAGATTTAGTTAATTTTGAGGCTTACTGTGCTGGAACTTATTACAAGGATTCTGATGCATTAACTTTTGGTTCTGCATATGACTGTCTCTTATTTGAAAAGGATAAGTTTAAGAAGAGATTTGCTGTTATGGACGATAGAGAAATTGTCGATGAGATTGGCGGAAAGAATCCTAGAGTTACCAAAAAATATAGAGATTGGAAACAGCAGTTTTCTGAAGGAGCAGAAGGTAAAAAACTTTTATCGGGAGATGACTACCACAAGGCTTTAGCAATGATCAAAAGATTGAAGTCTACAAATATGTATGATATGTATTTAGCCGATGCTGAATATCAGTATGAAGCATCAGGGTTTATAGGAGATGTTCCTGTTCACGGATTTTTAGATGCTAAGGGTAAAGACTACATAGTGGACGTTAAGAGTGCTAGATCCGTGAATTCCTTTCGGGGTTCCGTATTTAACTTCTCTTATGATTTACAAGCATATGTCTATTCGCAACTCACCGGTATTCAAGACTATATGTGGGTTGTGCAAGAAACAACATATCCCTATACAATGGGATTATTTACGTGTTCTGAGCGAACATTAGAATCTGGCAAACGAAAGTTTGAGACAGGAGTGGATATTATCCGCTCATATCTTGATGGAGATCTATCCAGTCAAGAGTATTTTATCAATAGAGAAATCTAAAAAATCAATTATAATTATGGAAGCAACACCTGAAAAAAAGAAACGTTATGGTTTTGTCGCTGCCCCTGAATATCCAGAGGGTGGTAAAATTAGAATGAAATGTCGTGTGGCATTCAAAGTAGAACAGCTTGAAGAGCTTAAGCAGTTTGCTACTGAGAAGGGCAACATCAACATTAACATTACTGAGTGGAGAGAAGGATACCCATCATTGAGTGTCTACGATCCTAGAGAACAGAGAAAAGAAGATTTGCCGTTCTAGTGATAGACAAGGCGATCATATCATTGATCTCTTTAGAATGGGGGAGGGAACTGACAAACGTCAACCCTCCCTTTTTTCTACTTAAAAGCAACGATAATAAAAGAGAAGAGGACTATAAGTTTGCCTTGCTTCACTGCACTATGCAAGGAAAATATATGATCTTTGAACCTTTTAGTGATCAGGTAGACTATGTAGTATTTTTCATCGATGGTAGAAAAGATAAAGACAACTGCGTAACATCTTATTGGTTCCCGATTAGGGAGCAGTTAAAACAAGGAAAGTTAGATTCATTTTATGCTGTTAAGCACTTAATTCATAAAATTAAAATTAATGTTGGGAAGACCGATTTATTATATGCAAGTAACAATATCTTATCAAAAGAAAAAGAATAAGATTAAAAAAAAGTCTTGGGTTGTTACAACAAAAGAAACAGCTAGAGATATAATGTTACACGACAAGAAGTCTATGACAAGTCTAGAAAACAGAGTTTATGGATCATCTGCTAAAAAAGGGGTAGTTATTATTAAGATAGATAGCAAAAAAGTAATTGGAGAAACAAACCATTAGTTATGAGAGATCATTTTATAAGAATAGCATTAGCTAAGTTAAAAAAGACATATAAGTTTTATCCGCAGAGGTTAGCTGTTGCAGCTAAGATGTACAGCAGGTGGGTTGAACGAAAAAATATTAAAAAGTGAACGGTTTTATTTCTGATATAGTATTACTTTTAAGTTTTATATTATTAATAATTTGCATAATATCGTCCATCAAAGACCGTTAAAGTATATGATACAGTTTAAGCATAAAAAAACTGAAGAGCTGATTACTATTTCAAGAGTAAGAACTTATATAAATGACGATGGTTCAAAAAGAAATGTTGATCTCTCTGGAGAGTATGACCTAAGCGAATACGACCAAGTAGTTGATGACACTAACTATTCTAGTATCCATTGCACTAAAGCACCTAACGACAAACTATGAAAAAAACAGAAGACTATATTAAAGAAGTAGCAGAAGAGATTATATCTTTATTGCTAAAAAAGAATAAGGCTTATGGAGATACAGCTAATAAACCTCCACAAATATTTTCTAAGCTTTCGCCAAAAGAAGCTATATTAGCTAGGCTAGACGATAAGTTAAGCCGAATTAAAACAGTAGGGTTAAACGATAAGACTGAAGATACTATGCTTGACCTTATAGGTTACCTTATTTTATATCGAGTTCAATTAAGAAAAGAACAACACACAAATGACACAAGTAACACTATTCAAGAACATAAAGGAGACGGACAACCCGATATACGTAGATATTCCTACAGCACTGGAGAGGATACGAACTGGGTCTCGACATCGACTTAAGATACAGAAAATAAGAGAGGGGCATAAGGAGGAGAAAAAAGAACTACCTATTGCCCTTTGGTCTGGTAAGTTTAAAGACAGAAAAGACGAGTCGTTATCCGATCATAGCGGACTTATAGTATTAGACTTTGATCATATAGAAGTTATTGGTAGCAAGAGCATATTAGCTACCGATGAATATGTTTATGCCTGTTGGATATCGCCATCGGGTGAAGGCTTAAAGGCTTTAGTTAAAGTTAATAGCCCATCTAATCATAGAGATCATTTCCGTGCATTACAAGCATACTTTGACAGAACCTATGGGCTAGAAGTTGATCCCTCTGGAATCAACGAATCAAGAGCTTGTTTTGAAAGCTATGATAAAGATATAGTAATTAAAGAAGCTTCATCTGTCTTTACTAAACTAATATCTGAAAAAGCATTAAGCCAAAAAGCTGAACATAAAGAAACATATACTGACTACAACAAGTTGGCTATTGTAAGCTCTATGCTTCGCAAGGCTGACGATGGAGAAAAACATTCTGTATTACTTAGAGCATCTATCCTTTGTGGTGGATATATCTCTGCTGGACGAATGGAAGAGGACGAGGCTATACGTATTCTTGAGAGAGAGCTGTCTCGTAGGGAGATTGATAGTCCAGAGGTTGCTAGGAATACAATCAGAGATGGCATAGAGAGGGGGAAAGCATTACCTATTGGTGAGTTAATAAAGGGAGAGAGTCAGATAAAGCTGGAGATGCAGATCAATGATGGCGATATGTCCTTTGTTTCTTCTGATGATGAAGACTTCCGTTGGATACAAGATTTTATAGCAGGTAAATTAGAATTAGGGTTAGATACCGGTGATGAGTATTTAGATGAATTCTTTAAATACAAAAGAGAATTCTTAGTTATAAATGGTATAAGCAATGTGGGTAAAACCACATTTGCATTGTATTTGATGGTTAATGTATCTATACGTCACGGATGGAAGTGGATAGTTTACTCTGCTGAGAATAAGACGGCAGCTATAAAAGCAAAGCTTATGTCATTTGCTGTTAATCTTCCATTAAGTGAGATGAGGAATTCTGAGATCAACGAGGCATATAAATGGGTTAATAAACACTTTAAGGTGGTAAGTAATAATCAAGTTTACAGCTACACAGATCTTATAGTCTTTGGAGAAAAGCTGTTGAGACAGGGTAATTATGATGGGTTTTTTATTGATCCTTACAATGCTCTTAAGATAGAGATGAGTCAAGGTAACGCCTTGTCCACCCACGAGTATCACTACGAAGCTGCTAGTGAACTTTTAACTTTCTCTAATAAACATACTATAGCTGTTTGGGTTAATGCTCACGCTGTTACGGAAGCACAAAGGAGAAAAGGAGCAGATGACTTACCTGTTGCCCCATATGCAGAGGACACTGAAGGTGGGGGGCGTACGGTTAACCGTAGCGATTGCTTCTTGACGTTCCACAGAAAAGTTCAACACCCAGAATATAATATGCGAAGGACGATGGAGTTTCACGTTAGAAAAGTTCGTGAGACTGAAACAGGGGGTCAGCCAACAATGATAGACAGTCCTGTGCTTTTTGAATTAGAGCAGTCTAACACTGCTTTTATCAATAAAAAGACAAATAAACGCTTATTTGAGTCGATTTTAGCACAAAAAGACAAAAAAATTCAACTTCCATTAGGAGATGAGTCTGCTTTCTAATAACTTTACTAAATGCTTGACTACAATGAAATCCAAATTAAATTACCAAAGCCGCCAAGCCTTAATCAATTTTATGCAGGAAGACATTGGACAGTCAGATCGAAATTTAAAGAGTCGTATTGGAATGAAATTAAAGAGTCGCTTGATTCAATTGATCCGTTTACTATGTTACGTTTTAGCATATACGTTCGCTATAACTGTAACTATGATGTGGATAATGCTATTATTTGTGCGAAATTTCTTGCTGATTATCTTAGAAAAAATGGATACGTTAAAGACGATAGTCCTAAATACTTTTTTTCTCAAAAAACGGAACACGACCAAGATGTAGAAAAGAATACCTTTGTAGCTAAGATCAAATGTTACGGATATCAAACAATGTAATATGAAAGAAAAAGAACTTAGCGATCTGTATCATAAAGCTACTGAAAGGATACATAAATTAACAACAAGTCTCTATGAAGACCTACACACAATATCAGGTAAACCAAATGTTAGCACTCAAGAAATTGCAGCCATTACCAATAAGTATAGTCGTTGGTTCAGATCGGAGCTGGACTTCATAAGATCAGCAATACAAGAGTATAAAGAACAGCAATGATACGTAACGAGCAAGAGCTTTTTGATCTGATAAAAAAGAATATTATGCCAGATCTAGAGAAGTGCGAAGATCAAATGTCAAAGTATGATTGCTATTCTAAAAAGCATAACATAGATATAGAATTAAAATGCCGAAGAACTCATTATGATGATCTGTTAATAGAAAGAATTAAGTATGATGCTTTAGTTATGAGAGCAAGTAAAAATAAAACAACAGCTATATATATAAACTCAACTCCAAAAGGTGTATGGTCATTTAAACTAAATGATTTAAATTCGCCCTCTTGGGAGAACAGGTTTATGCCACAAACTACAGATTTTCATAAACAAAAAGATGTGTTGAAACAAGTAGGTTACTACAATATATCTGTTGGCAAGGACTTAACTAATATTTTAATATGAAAGCAAACTATCATACTTGTAAAGGAAGAAAGCTTAGAATAGATAGGCTACTTCAAGAAGCCGCTGGTCTTTTTACTGCTTGTGGTAAAGACTCCACTAAAGAAGATAGATTAGAGGCAAAAGAAAAAGAGAAAGTTATTCTTAAAAAGATATCAGAAATCGACCCAGTGTTCGCAGAAAGATGCGGATGGAAACCTAAATTAAATTAAATACAATGAAGCACACTCCACACTTATTTACAATACCTTTACTTTTAGAAGCAAAAGAAGCTTTTTTTGGCCCAAGTGAAATGATTTCAAGACATAGAAAAAACGTCTTAAGACGAATGGCATTTTCAAATGCTTTTCTTCCAAGAGCTACAAAAACAAACATTGCTTCTGTCCTTAATAAAAATCACGCTACAATTATTCATTATACTAAAGGACACGAATGGCATTTAAAGTATTATCCTGAATATACAGACTTGTATAATTTAGCAAAAGAAGTATTTAGAAAATATGACATTCCTAAAGTTTCTGAAGAAGAGTTTAATGGTATAGACAATACTGCTTTATTAGATCAACTTGTTGAATTAAAAGATAGATTACATAGGAAAGATATCGTTATAAGAAAACAAGAGAAAGAGCTAAATACACTTAGGGTATATTATAGAAATGCTGAACAAGCTAGAAAACTATTTCCTAGTATTTGATTTATTAGGACACTCGCCATTCTTACATTTACATTCTACGGGACGAAGAGAACACCAACCATTCATTACGAACCACAAGCTTCGCAGTCATCTGGACTATCTACGCTACAGCTTGGTTGGTTCTTTTGTTCTAGGTCTATTAGCCAATTATCAAATTGATTTTCTGTCTTGTATTCTTTGTTATTTTCCTTGTCCACGATATTTTTTTTTATAGAGTTTTGATGTTTTTAGATTACTTGATTTAGATTTAGCAACCACACCGGGTCGCCTCACCTTCGCCTTTTTCTTAAAAAAGGTTTGAACTTGAAGTCTGGCCATTATTTAAAACTTAATTGATTTCCTAACTGTTAGTACGCCAATAGCTACTAGTAGTATACTGACGAATCCCCAAAAGGTATATCGCTGAACTCGCTGAAGTCTAGACTCCTTAAACACGAGTTTAGGAACAACAACGCTAACAGTGCGTACGACAGTATCAGCATCACAACCGCCATCGATTATAAGGGTGTCGAAGCTCCGCATAATTTTGACTCGGAAGTTGTTCTTTACGATCTCCACTGTATCCGTGTTTGAGATGGTGACCGTATCCAATACAGCAGTCGGCTCTGTCACAACCGTGTCCGTGACAGTTATCGTCTTCTGCTGGAGGATCGATGGATCCAGTTTTACTGCTCTTTGCAGATGCCAATTTGCTCCGCAGCTGGGAAACAAAATTGTAGCAAAAAACAACGTAACGCATAGTAAGTATCTGTTAATTTTTAGGGTCATATTTATATAAAAAAGTAAGCACTTTAGTCGGGTAAAGTTACGTTTTATTATGTATGTATTTTTACCTTTTTTACAGCTTTAAGACCCTTCTCTTTCTCTTCTCATTTTCTCATAAAAATCATTCATAGTCTTACTGCTTTTGCCTGATCCTCTCTTCTTTGGCCCTTCAATTTGATAATTAGAATAATTAAGAAGTCTTAGTATTATCGTGCCAACGTCAGACTCAGAACCCAATTCTCCGTAATTATCAAAGAACTTAGCAATGGTTGGCATTGGCAGTCCCACTAATGTAGAAAGTTCATAGTATGCGTCTCTATAAGCCTTTGCTTTTTTCTCTTCATCTTTTAAGTTGCCAGCTTTAACTAAATCTTTTACAACACCGTTTGCTATCTGAATAAGACCCACTGTTTTTGCTTGGCTTCCAGCCCAAGGCTTATCTGTGAAGTAATCACCTACTGTTTGGACAACCTCTCCAATAATAAATAGAGCGTTTAAGTTGCCTATAACTCCAGCCCTTAGTAAATCTTCATCGTCATCATCTCTCCATCCTCTAAGAATACCGGGTAGCCCCATAGAAACATATTGAAACAACATTGGCATAAAGGCGTGGTACATAGCAAAAGTTCTTATGTTCTGGCCCACAGTCCCCTTATAATCTTTACCGCTTATTGCTCTATAAAGGTTTCTTATAGCTATAATTTCTTTTCTTAAATATTGTTTTGGAGTAGTAAGGAACATATTCATAGCCCTTGTTAGTGGATCACCTGTTTGTAAATAATCCTTATCCTGTAAGTCTGCTGACTGCTGAGTTCTTTTTGTATCCCTCTCAAATTTTTTAATTGCAACCTTAATCGCCTCTTGCTCTGATTTACCCTCTTTTAAAGCTTTGTCTTTATAATAAGAGTAGTTTGGTAAGCCACCAAGCATAATAGCACCCCTATCACCAATTTTAGTCGTGTACATTGCAAAATTAACAAGCCAATTTTTAGCTGGGCCAGATAGAAAATCTTTAACTCTTGAATTAGGAAGAAACTCTTTCATTCTTGAGTCAGAATAAGTTTCAATGGCCGTCATAATGCTTTGATTGTTTCTGTCTTTCATATAAACAGAATTCTCTGTAACCTCTTTCCAGACTTTCATCTGCTGTAGTTTGTTTTTAGCTGCATACTTTAGCCAGTTTCTAAAACCAATGTCATTAGCATAAGTAAATGTAGAGGTTAGCTGTTTTATTGTAATAACTGGACTTAACGCAAGCCTAGAAATAATAAATGCATTATTCATTCCGTTTATAACCTTTGCCTTAATGCCTGACTGTTGGCCTCTAGAAGCTATCTTTTGTATCATATCCTTAATAAAGGAGTATATTTCTTTACCGTGTATGTCTTCAATTGAAGATTTTATATACTTATTAGAAAAGAATTTATCTAGATCTCTAACTACTTCACCGTAGGCAGCAAAGTATTCCATATCATTAATGTACGTGTTTAAAACGTCCATCTGATTCATAGCTTTAATTGCAGACCTGCTGTTTTGACGAACCTTAGTAGCACCAGCCCCAACAGCTGTTTTATACATATTTCCTTGCCCTAGCAAATTAATTATGTCAAGATCACTTTCTTGAGTTCCTTCTCTGTATACTGTGCCTGCGTAAAATTCACTCCAAGGTAAATCAGTTCTATAAAGTTTTTTATAAACCCTGTTGTATTCTTCATATAGCTGAGGATATAAAACATCTACTTGCCAGTCGGCTAACGCTTTCACTTTAGGCTCTAGTTTCGCCTCAAGCTCTTTCATTACCCTGTCAGCATTTTGTTTATTAAGGTTTTGTTTTCTTTCTTTTTCTTCTTTGCTATCATTAGAGTTTATAACTTCAACACCCCACATTTCTGCATTTGCAAAAGAAGGTCTTAGTGCCGGGTCTTTATACATATTGTAGAAATAAGCTATTTCATCTTGACTAAGAGGCTCTAACATAACACCTTCTTGCAGCTCAATACCTTGATCTACTTGCTTTCTGTTTAGTCTAGATACTTTTTTCCAATTTTTACCATAATTATCATAAAGAAATCCTGCAATCTGAGACTCAATTTCCATCATTCTCATCTTAAATCGGATAGAAGCTTCATCTACTTTATCGGTAAACATTTCATTTAATCTACCACCAAACATTTCACCGGGAAGCTTATCTATTCTTTCCATTAAACCATCCATCGCTTCAGATGATCCAAAAACAAAATTGTCAAACCTGCTAAATAAACTAGAGAAGAAACGCCTCACAACGTTTTGAGTCATTCTCCTTCTTTTCTCATCACCTTTTCTTTGTTTTCTTTTCTTATTCAGTTCATTTTTAACATTTGGATCTGACATATCTATGTATTCACCAGTAATAGCCTCATTTCCTGCCTCAAGCTGTTCAAGATATGACTGATGGCTTTCAAGTAACTCTTGTTGTAGTAAAGACTTACCAAACGTAATCATCTCTCCAAGTGTAGAATAAATAGCGTCTAGTTCTGAAACTTTTTTAGGGTTATCGTTTTCTATCTGGATAGAGTTATTGTACTTCATTGCTAACTCAAGGTCAACCATTTCTTCTCTTTGCTCAACTGTTTGTTCAATCTCTTGAGATAATTCGTTTATTCTTTTAAGAAGTGACTCATTGAACTGACCTATTTCTTCTGGAGTTGCTTTAGATCCAAGTAAATTTGATTTTATTCTATCTATTCTTTTTCTAACAGCATCACTTATTTTCTTTGGCTTTAATCGTCCGTTTTCAACTACTTGATAAGTGCCATTTAAAACACCATCTATATTTCTCTTTAGTGCTTTAATGTTTGTCTTAATCACAAAGGAAGTTACCTCATCTAATATGTTATTAATGTTTCCTTCAGTTGCTGCATTTACTTTATCAATTAACTGAATTACATTTCCTTTAGTGTATATTTCTTTAGGTAAAGCTTTACGAATAAAGTTTCTTACTTCTGTCTTAATCTTTTGTAAACTCCTTGCTCCCTTTGTTCTTTCACGAAGAGCTAATCTAGCTTGAGAAATTTTACTAGTTAAGTTTTGAGAAGGGCGAATGCCTACAGAGCTTTGCATATCACTAAGCATTCTTGCTTGTTGTGTAGATATAGCTTTAGTTTTTGCATCAGCTGCATTTTTATATTCAGGTTGTTTTTCTAAAAACTCTACAGTCTTGTCAAGTATTTCTTGCTCAGTAAGAATAGGAGGCTTTGAATCATTAATCTCAGTTTGCTTTTGAGCATAATCTTGAATTTCTTTTTCAATTTTTGCTTTAAGTTTAATGACCTCTTCGCTCATCTCAACAAACTCTACACCTTCTTCTTTTTTTATTTGTTCAATGTACTTTTTGTTATTTTTAAGCTCTTCTTGCTTTTTCTTTCTAAACTTGCTTATCTTTTTCTTAAGCTCAGTGGGTGTTAATTGATCTCTTTTTGCGTTTTCTTGAATAAGTTTTTCTCTAAAAGCTCTTATTCTGTTAAACAATTTTAATCCTGCTTGCGCTCCACCATCTATATCACCAAAACTTTTTGGCATTGAGTCAAATACATCTATATTAATTGACATCAAGCTGTTTACAAGCCTTGCAGGAAATTTCTGTACCCTTACTAGGTAGTCTTTTATTACAGCGTCTCTGAAGTTGTTACGCCTAGCTTCCAAAATGTAAGACTCAATATTTTCTTGTTCTCTTCCTGTTATTTTTTGTTGACGAGCTTGCTGAGCTTTTGTTACAACAACTCCAGCCTTGCCAAATGTGTTATTTTTAGTCACAACAGCTCCAGTTCCTAGTAACTCTTGAACATAATCTACAAGCTCGTTACCATCAAAACCTTTTTGATATACATCTATAACTTTTCCTTTTTGTTTTCTTTTAACAATATAACTTTTTTCTTCTGGCCCTTTTTCAAAGTTTTTAGTATTGCTTATGTCTCCTTTAAATCCTCTTGAGCTTATTATTGCTGTTCCCCCTTCGTTAAGTTTAGAAAAAATATCTTGAACTATAAAATCTCTGACATCTTTAGGAACGACATTCACTACATTGAGAGACACTACAGCATCATACTTTTTATTTATTTCTTTAGCACTAGTGTAAGTGGGACTTGCTTTACCCTCCCATCTTTCAGTATTGAGTTCAAAAGAATCAACCTTACGCCCTAATCGTTTTGACATAACGTCTGTTCCAAGCCCAAGACCTGCCCCATAATCTAAGACATCTCCTTCAATATCAAATCCATTTATTATGTTGGCTGCTGTTGCGTAACTACCTCCAGT
>WLWE01000485.1_pt1 | contig 33869 bp, 24 predicted proteins | sample 6718301 | NCBI WGS metagenome assembly WLWE01 (sample SAMN12718691, study PRJNA515312) | sponge metagenome | isolation source: marine sponge | host: Mycale hentscheli | place: New Zealand: South Island, Marlborough, Capsize Point | collected 2003-05-01
ACATCCATGACACTGACCGGAAAGTCCCAATCAACTGTTTCTCGCTGGGGAACATACGCGATTTTTGAACGAACTTCAGCAAGCTGTTGCCCCCAAAATCGCACGGTTCCACCAGCTCTTCGCACAAGATCCAAACTTGCCTTGAGCAGCGTGCTCTTTCCTGCACCATTGGGCCCAATGATTCCGAAGAGACACGGGTCTTGTATTTCAAAGTCTACGTTCCATAAGACTGGACGGCGGCCATAGGCAACCGTGAGATCGTGCCACTCCAGCATCGGATGAGCGGCCTGCACGTCTCGAGCAGAGTTATTTCCAGCCATTCGGGTTCATCTCTTTCGCAGCGAGCTCATATCAGAATAAAAGGTGGCTACTCCACAACATGTTGCGAGGTACTCGTCGCACGGAGTGCCCCGATAATTGTGTCAACGTTTGAAAGTAACGCACGCTCGAGCGTATCACCACCTCCTCCAGCAGGCCCCAATGCATCGGAATACAAGCGTCCGCCGAGACGGACAACATGCCCGCGAGCAGCAGCACCTTCAATTAATGCCGTGACATTTCGATCCGACACACTCGTCTCAACGAACACTGCTGGTATTTCTCGCTGGACAACCAACTCGACCAATTGATTCATGTCAGCGAGACCAGCTTCACTTTCTGTACTCGTTCCCTGTACTCCGATGACTTCAAGCCCGTATGCTCGACCAAAGTAGCGAAACGCATCGTGGGCGGTAATAAGGACTCGACGCAGCTGAGGAATCTCTTTGAACTTTCTCCTCACATTCTTATCAAGTTCCAAAAGATCTTTGGAATACTTTTCAGCACGCTGCCGGTAGTGGAAAGCAGCCTTGGTATCGAGCTGAGACAACGCATCAGCAACCGCAGATGGACAATAACTCCAAAGTTTTGCATCAAACCATATGTGTGGATCAAACAGATCATTTCCAATGGAAAGTAATTCATCTTTTGGAACCGCATCACCAACTGCTACAAACGGACGTTTCCGGCCAATTCGCTCCAGAAGTTCTGCCAGCTTTCCTTCCAGATGAAGTCCGTTGGCAACAATCAGATCAGCACGAACAAGTCTGTCGATATCTCGCGGCGTCGCACGATAGGAATGAGGGTCAACCCCATCTGCCATGAGACTTTCAACCGCGACCAGATCACCCCCCACCTGCTCCACCAGATCGGCAACGACTGTCGTCGTAGCGATAACACGGATCGGCGATGCTGCCTTTGAATTATTCAATGACGCAAAAAGCAAAGAAAGAAACAGTATTACGTTGACAATTCGCGGCATTTCTTTTTCGACCTCTCAAAAAACAGTTTTTGGGCGTTCAAAAAGTGTATCTTACTCTAGGGTTGACTGCGCCTCAGTCAAAACCAGACATGAGTGCCGGAATAATCCGCCTGACCACCGTAACATGCCCCACAACACTCTTTTACGCGATAAATTGACTTTTCAAAACCAGCGAGTTGACGCAAAGATCATGCAGTCTTAGGTTCAGAGAGTGTGTGTTATGCCATTCCAAAGAGAGAGGTTATTCCTCATGGATTCGGGTTACTGTAAACGATTCCGAATGGACGTCGATCTGCCCAGATCGTACGTGCCTCTGGCATCACTTCCGGTTGGCTATCAACTCGTTCCATGGAACGAGGCACTTCTTGATGTTCACGCCCGCACGAAGTATCAAGCCTTCTGTCAGGAAATCGATGCACAGGTCTTTCCGTGCCTCGGTGAACTTTCAGGCTGTCGGAGGCTGATGCGGGAAATCCGCAGAAAACCTGGTTTTCTGCCCGGTGCTACCTGGCTGATTGCCCGACAGATTGATCGCTACAAGGGGTTCAATGAAACTTCTTTTGCACCTCTTGAATGGTGTGGAACCATTCAAGGGGTCATGGATCGTTCCGGAATCGGATCGATTCAGAACATCGGCATAGTGCCGTCTCAACGCGGCAGTGGACTGGGGAGTGCCTTGATAGAACAAGCATTATCCGGCTTTGAAGCCGCAGGTGCCTATCGCGTAACTCTTGAGGTGACTGCAGAAAATATCGCTGCAATCAGGCTCTATCAACGCCTTGGCTTTCGAAGATCAAAAACAATTTACAAACCAGTCGATTCCGCACTCTATCAAGATGGAGCCGATTCATCTATCGATTCTCTTCCTTTAGGATTTCCCGCGAGCCGTCTGCATCAGGAAAACACACAACGTGATTCATTGAGGAACAGTCAGCAGAACGTGATCACAACAATGGTTTCCTCCGTGGTTCAGGAGTTAGCAGTGGCGGAAACACCGCAAGATGTGGCAGAATCAGATACAGACGAGGATCTTCACATGATGCCAGTGGGTGCGTCAAACCGCTGATCACCTCGTCCTCTGTGTGATCATTTGTCCGTATGGCATAAATAAATATTCGTGAAGCAGACTCTTCAGACGGCTACTCTCGACAACGGAATCATTTTACTCGGCGAGTTCTTGCCGGGGGTCGAATCCGTCTCCGTGTCTTTCCACGTCGCCGCTGGCAGTCTCTGCGACTCTCTTGTTAGCCGTGAAACTGGTCGTTCATGCTGTGGCCTTGCAACCCTTGCCGGTGAATTGATGCTCCGGGGAGCTGGCGACCGTGATAGCAAACAACTTGTTGCTGCACTCGATAACGCCGGAGTCCAGTGGTCCCAGTCAGTTTCAATGAGCCATGGCAGTTTTGCCGGGGCAATGGTATCTCGACAATTACCGGATTCCCTGAAAATCTACGCGGACATACTTCGTCGTCCACTTCTGGACCAACAGCAGTTCGAGCCAGCCCGTCAGGTCGTTCTGCAGAATCTTGCTGGGACCGAAGATGACCCGACACACCGTACGATGCTCGCACTGCGGAGAGCTCACTACCCATCTCCATGGGGGCTTCCAAGCGAGGGCACGTCGGCTGATGTCATCGAACTGAGCCACGCCGATGTAAAAAACTTTGTGAATACCTTCATTCAGCCGCAGGACATGATCATCTCTGTAGCCGGGCGACTTGACTGGCCTGAATTTGTGAAGCAGATCAAAGCTCTTTTTAATGACTGGCAGGGGCAGCCTCTCAACCCGATATCTGTTGGTGAGCGTGGCGAGAAGACATGTCATGTCCCTTATGATTCCCAGCAGACTCATATTGCACTCGCCTGGGACGTTCCGCCCTACCGTGACCCAGATTCACTCCAGGCAACGGCGGCTCTGGCAGTACTTGGTGGAGGCTCAAGCTCAAGGCTCTTTACAGAGGTTCGCGAAAAAAGGGGTTTGTGCTACAGCGTCTCTGCCGGCTACCAAACCCAGCGAGATTTCGCTACCGCAATGGCCTACTCCGGCACTACTGCGGATCGAGCCCAAGAAACATTAGATGTCATGCTTCATGAAATTGCAGCTCTTCCAGGAACTATTACTGAAGATGAGCTTGACCGAGTGAAGGCTCGTGCGAAGAGTGGACTTGTCATGCAGCAGGAATCAACAGCAGCACGAGCAAGCGCAATGGCGAGACAATGGTTTCACCTTGGACGGATCCGCACTCTTGCTGAGGATCTTAAGCGACTTGACGAGCTTTCCGTTGAAAGCATTGAAAATTGGCTCGCCAAGAATCCTCTCAAGGAAATAACCACTGTTTCCTTGGGCCGCGACCCATTGGAGGTACCTGATGCAGTTTCGCCATGAGCAACTTCCAAACGGACTCGATATCGTAGCGGAAGTGAGCGAAGCCGCTCACTCGGCAAGCCTTGGCTTTTTCGTAAAAACAGGCGCACGAGACGAGTACGATGCTATCTCTGGTACAAGCCACTTCCTTGAACACATGGTCTTTAAGGGAACGGATACCTTATCTGCAGAAGACATCAACCTCCGCTTTGACTTTATGGGTGCAAGCGCAAATGCGTTCACCAGCGAGGAAGACACGGTCTACTACGCTGCCGTTCTTCCAGAAAAACAGCATGATGCCCTCGAGCTTCTCTCGGCAATGATGCGACCAGCTCTTCGAGAAGATGACTTCGTCACAGAGAAACAAGTAATCCTTGAAGAAATTAAAATGTACGATGACCAGCCACCGTTCGGTGCTGATGATCGCTGTCGGGCTCTTTTTTTCCAAGACCACCCACTCGCACGCAGTGTCCTTGGAAGCACCTCCTCAATTGAAGCACTCAAGGTTGAGGCAATGCGTGAATACCATCAGCATCGCTATTCATCCAACAATCTTGTTTTAGCAGCAAGTGGTGCCGTTGACTTTGAGTCTCTTGTCAAAAGTACACAGCAACTCTGTGGAGAATGGAAACCCTCACCACCCACCAACCGAAAAGTCCAGTTTTCTTCCACACAAGCAGGAATAGTCACTGACGTTATCACTCGAGAGCAGGCAGCCTTGGAATATGCCGTCCGGATGTCCCCAGGGCCGGCAGAAGACACCAACGACCGCTTCGCTGCAAAACTTCTTGCAGTGGTGCTCGGAGATGATTCCGGCAGCCGTCTCTATTGGGACCTCGTTGATTCAGGAAAAGCAGAACATGCGGCATGCCATCATCATGATTTCCTGGATGCCGGTGTCTTTGTTACACAACTTTCATGTGAACCAGAGACCACGCACGCACTCCTTGATCGTATCGTTGAAATCTATCAAGGAGCAGAAAACGGATTGAGTAACAATGAGGTAGACCAGGCACGCAATAAACTTCTCAGTCGCGTTGTTCTTGCGGGAGAACGACCTAGACAAAGACTATTTAGCCTCGGCCTCGAATGGGCTCATCTTGGCCGATATCGATCAGTTTCTGATGACCTCGCAACGCTCGACAAAATTTCACGAGAAGATTTGCATCGAATTCTTGCTGAATGGCACCTTCCAGCCTCATCAGCATCCGTTCTCGCTGGCCCTCTTTCGAACGACTCGCCTTCCACGTAACAGCAGTTTCACCCACTAAAAATCAGGCCTTCCGGCCACTGAACGGCCCATCTTTCGAAAAGTTGATATCAATGCCACAATAGTTTCGCTGAGGGGGCTCGTAGATTACGAGACCGTTTAAATTGTTTTTTCTCCATGTCATTTATATTGATCTCACACATGATTACGCCACTTTTTGCAAACCGTTGGCTCATCGCACTTCCACCGATCTGGCTCATCGGCATGGGAGCACTTTCTGCATCTCTCATTCTTGTAGCACTGTGGGGCCTTCTTCGACTGATCGCACCGCGGGCTGCAGCTGAAGCAAAAGCGAGTTTACATGACGGTTTCCTCGGCCCTCTTGCATGGCTCCTTCTTGCAGCATCAGGAACAGCGATTGCCCTGACACCTCTTGTCCCAGTCCGTGGTATAGGCCAATCACTGAGCAGACTACTCACCGTAAGCACGTCATCAACGGTCGTCACAATTGCACCTGGGAGCGAGAAAGAGAAAATTGATCTGCCGCTTCGCCCGCAGGAACTCGAGACTATTTCTTTTGAAACAGATCGACCAATCACTATTCGAACGCAAAAACCAATTGAAGGCTTTGCCTTGCTTAAGGTGCCAGACATTGATCTCGACGGCCAGAAACCGTGGTCGTGGGAGAAATCGAAAGGGAAAGAAAATCCGTTTCTAGGAAAAACCGCGCAACTTGAAGTCACAAACCTCAGTGCCGAAGGAGACGCAACTCCGGCCCGCCTAACAATCAATTGGAAACTTGTACCTGAGTTCCCTGAGGTTGTCATCCTTCCCATTTCAGCAGCAGTCCTTCTGGTCACAGTTTTTCTTTATTCCTTATTCCGGCTGACCATCCGGCGAGTTGCTGCCGTCACCTCGTCGACAATGAAAGAAGCCATTGGCCAGCCTATCTTTACTGTGGCTATTGTCGCTGGGATTGTTCTTCTCTTGTCATTCATTGTAATTCCATACAACACGTTCGGCGAAGACGTGAAAATGCTCAAAGACAGTGGACTTACCTTGGTGAAGGTGCTTGCACTTCTCGTTGTCATATGGACTGCAAGTGTCACTGTTTCTGACGAAATCGAAGGGCGAACAGCACTCACTGTTCTCTCGAAACCTCTTACTCGTAGACAATTTGTCCTTGGTAAATTTCTTGGCTTGGCCCTTGTTGCCCTCCTCATCTTCATGATCCTTGGCGCGGTACTCATGTCGACCACAAGCTTGAAAGTCGTCTACGATGCCCGAGAATCATCGAAGACAGCTCCTCTGTGGTCAGATTGCGCGACAGAGATGGTAACCGTTGTTCCGGGCCTTGTCCTTTCTCTTCTGGAAACGATTCTGCTAGCAGCAGTCAGCTTGGCAGTATCGACACGAGTTGGGATGATTCCGAATCTTATTATTTGTTTCACAATTTACGTTTTGGGACACCTCGTTCCGCTTATTGTTCAGTCAAGTGTTGGCAAACTGGCAATCGTGCGATTTGTTGGCCGGCTCTTTGCAACTATCCTTCCTGTACTTGAGCATTTTACAATCGAAGCTGCCGTGATTGGTGGTGTGCCAGTACCATGGGGATACCTTGCATGGGCGGCGATCTACGCAGGTTTGTATTCCGCGATAGCCTTATTGATAGCTCTCGTACTTTTCCAAAATCGTGATCTTGCGTAGGGCCGTGCTCTCCGCACTGCACCCACTTTCCGAGAGTCGACTGAAACTGGGCAGGCCTGGACAAAGATGTGGTAACTGGTCTTGATGCCCTGAACCCACACTATCGTGCAATACCAACACTACCACTCAACCCGACTTGCTCCGGTCGCTGAAGTGGTCCTCCAGTAGGTGCCATCTCGCCATCATGTTCGTACCGAGAAACAGCCTCCGCGGAACCCTTCATAAAGAACTCGACGCCATTGCGGAATCTTCGAGCTAAACGCGGCCCAAACTCAATTCCCACCGTACTGTGCTTTTTAGTATTCCGCATTTTTGTTTTGAGATCTAATCCACCAACAATGGACTCGTTTTGAAAATCCATTGAAAGCCTACTCGTATACCCTGACGGACCATCCACTACCGAGTTGCGATCAGCTAGGACTCCAGCGGCGATATTGAAAAAAGCAAGTTCTTGCCCTACCTCAGCTGCCATAACACCGGAACCTGCACGGCTGTTTGGTGGTCCCTTCACGGAGAACTCAAGCGGAGCCTCTTCAGGCTCTTCATCACCCCGACCTCGTATGCCACCAAGCGCCTGTGCGACCCGCTTCTGGCCTGGGGCGATATCAAAACCCTCAAAAGACAACTTTTCAGGCACCTGCGACGGCAGATCATCTGCTCGAGTTGCATTCACAGAAAGAAGGCCACAGGCGACATAAATCGCCACGATTAGCCGAATGGATATTCGTGAATGTGCTTCCACTTTGAATCTCTCTACAGCGGCCACATGGAAACGACTCTGATAGATCATCGTCTCGTCATCTCCATTTGCTATTGCCGGGTTCGGTTTGTATCAATCAGGCTGACCGAAGGAGTAAAAAATAAACCCAGAGACCAAGCGACACCTTGTTTACGCACTTTTCCGAATTTCCATAATGGCTGGTGGCGCACCAAGTTTTGTGCATCTAAGAACATCAAGCACCCGAGTTGCCACTTCAAGAGCGGCAGCTCCTGCGGAGTCACTTACGCGAGGATCGACTCCCTCGGAACGAGCCCGAAGAAAGTCATCGTGCTCTGAGGCAATTGCATTGGAATCAGGAACTGGCAATGACTGGTGTGGGAGTACGTCTTGAAAAAACAAATCTTTGGCGATACCACGCTCCCCAATCGGCACCGAATCGGCAACAAAACTTCCTGCTGCCACTTCTTCAGAGGCCGCAACAACACCGACCGTCTTTGCATTGAAGTCAACGGAAACCATGGCTTCGGTTGTCCACATTGAAAGCTCCCGACTCAACACCGGATTAATTCTTGATGCCATGAGATCGGCGACTAAGCCTGAGCCAAAAGTAAGCCTTGCCTTGACAACATCTTCGTGACCACCAGTGGCAACAATGCCGTTTGATTCAATGTTTTCTAGACGACCTGGCTGTAAAGACAAAACCAGATCAATATCATGAATCATAAGATCGAAAACGACACCAACATCAAGCGAACGATATGTGAATGGCGCTAAACGGGCGGCCTGAATAAAAAGTGGTCTTCCTGGCTGCTGACACGCAAGAGCCCACGCAGGATTAAATCGTTCCACATGCCCGACAGCAACAACCCGCCTGAACCGACGAGCAGTTACAACGATTGCTCGTGCGTCCTCCACCGTCGCGGCGATTGGCTTTTCAATAAGCAGATCGATGCCTGCCTCCAGGAGGGGTATGGCGACCTTCGCATGAAGCCCTGTTGGCGCTGCAACAACTGCTGCATCAACTCGACCGATAAGGTCTTCAGGGTCACTGTACGATTCACAACCATGTGCCTCAGCAACCGCCGAAGCACTATCTAGAATCGGGTCGACGACGCCAACCAGTTTGCAATCATCTCGGCCAGCCAACAGCCGGGCATGGATTTTCCCTAAGTGCCCGCAACCCACAACACCAACTCGTGCACAACTCATTTCCTGCCTCCTTGCAGTGGTGGCGGCACCACCCAACACAATTGGTTCATCATATGCTTCCAGACATTCCCGACATCCGAGCCTCTGCTTCCAACACCGCTGCCAAAACCTCTGCATTTAAGCCATGACCACTTCTGTGCGCAACAATGTCACCATAAAACGGTCTCCCTGCCAGAAACAGGTCGCCGATGATATCCAGAACCTTATGACGCGCGCATTCGTTCGGCCACCGCAATTCGTTCTCGAGCGGACCATTCTCACCAAAAACTATGAGATCCTGAGTGGTAACGGTCAGCCCCACACCCTCTTCCTGCAGTTTACGGGCTTCTTCTTCCAACAAGAATGTTCGAGCGGCCGCAACATCTTCTCGATAACGAGCTGGTGATACCACGACCTCATATTGCTGGGGCGGTATTGATGAGCCCGGATATTCTACCGAGTAGTGCACTCGTAGGCCCGTTGTTGTTGGTGGAGCGACTTCGATCACAGCATCACCAGCCGCAGCTGAGATTGTAATCGGCGACTGAACGACAAGTGGATTCGTTACCGTTCCATCGAGAGACGTAATGCCCGCCTGATCAATGGCAGCAACATACGCATCCGCCGATCCATCGAGACCGGGTAACTCAGGCGCGGTAAGACTAATTTCACAGCAGTCAACACCAAGAGCCGCAAGCGCGCTGAGCACATGTTCAACCATCTCTATTGTTGCGCCACCCGCTTGGAGATTCGTTCGCTTTGCTGCCTCAATACGATTACCAAGAGAAACCGGAACACAGGCTCCACCAAGGTCTTCGCGGACAAAACGAATTCCTGAATCAGCTGGCCCTGGCCGTAATTCGACACGATTCTCAACGCCACTCCAATAGCCTTTTCCAACTACTTGCACCGGGCGACAGAGGGTTTGCTGCGGTCGACAGTTCACTTGCTTTTCCACCGCGTGATTACCCGTGGAGACGGCTCCAATTGCAGCTACCAAAACAGTAACCCGCCCATTGGCGAGAGATAACCAACTTGACCGTTAGGGCTAAGCCTGAGAACCCCCCAGACAATCCCTTGATCCAGTAGGAGAAGCAGCGGGGCTCTTTGAGAGCCCCGCTGCGCTCCATACTGACAAAAAGCTTAACGACTCACAGGCTGTTGACCGGGAGCACTTGCCACTGAACCCGCGTTCAACATTCGCAAGACATCCGGCGTGATATCAATTGTCTTGTCGTAGTAGACAAGCGGCTTAGTGATCCCGCGAAGCACCTGCTCCCGATTTCCTGAATCCACAGCGTCACCGTCAAATCGGTGCACAACTGCAATCCCATGCTCCTGAGAAAATTTTGTTACTGCCTGCTGTATTTCACCGAACACCTCATGGTAAACGGCCGCTTCACGATCCATGAAATCTTTCTTCTGAAGCTGACCATTCACGTTGAATTCGCCCTGGGCCTTGGCGACCTCTGCTTCGAGTTTTTTATATTCGGGTGTCCCTGGATTGAAACCCTTCAACTGCTCAACGAGCCCATTAATACGATCCCGTTCCGCCTTAAGACCATTTTCAGCTGCCATAACCTCGTCTCGCATCTTATCCATCATGGATTTGAAGCGAGTGTGATTTTTGAAGATATAGCCAACGTCAATAACGGCTTGATGAGTAGCTGGGGGACGACCTGCGGTCTGAGCCTGAACAGTGTGTGTGGGAAGACTCATAATCATGCCGACAAACAGGCCGATTAAGCTTCCATGAATAGCCAAATGTCGCTTCACGAGATGCACTCCTTGCGTACGTAATTGTCACGAGAAAATCGCCGTTACCGGACGCCTTTCCGGCACGTTCGCGAGAACTATTATCACCGAACGATGAAAGGATAGTCGCAGGCATGGCAAAGCGGCTCAAGATCAATTCGAAGCCTGAAAAAAGGGCGTTCAGCGAGGGTCGCCGAGCGTAACCTGAAGCGTCACATCGTTACCATCTCGGCGAACAACCACAGGAACGGTCTCTCCTGCCTTATGTTTACGGAGAGCGCTATCAAAATCCTCGAGCCCGGTAATCGCACTTTCGCCTAACCGCACAATCACATCGCCACCTTCGAGACCTGCTTGGGCAGCGGGTGACTTTTTCGAGACCCCTGTAATGGCATAGCCGCCACCTGGCTTTGCAAAATCAGGAATACTGCCAAAGTAAGGACGATCACCACCTCCCCCCATAAAAGGCTTGCTTGCGACTTCAATATACGCTGGAGGTTCGATTGCCGTAGCCAACTCACGGACAACATTGGCGACGAGAAGACTGATTCTTGCCATCCCGGCGTAATTAACCTTATCAGCTGTATCGGTCGGACGGTGATAGTCTGTGTGAGAACCTGTAAACAGATGAAGTACCGGAATTTTACGGGCATAGAAGCTTGAGTGATCACTTGGACCAAAACCGCCCGGCTCTTTGGCGACACCGAAACCTGCTTGAGACACGAGCCGATCCACAAGCCCGTCAAAACCTGTTCCTGTTCCTGTTCCGTGAACGATCACCTTTTCATCAACAAGCCGTCCAACCATATCAAGGTTGACCATCGCGGCGGTTCGCTTCAGAGGCAGCAGAGGGTTGGCTGTGTAATACCCGCTTCCGAGCAGGCCTCGTTCTTCACCAGCGAATGCAATAAAGATAATGGTTCTCGGGAAAGGACCTTGTGCCCTCAGTTGCCGGGCCACCTCCAACAGTGTTGCCGTACCACTTGCGTTATCATCAGCGCCATGATGGACAGCCCGTTCACCCGGTGCGAGTGAATTACTATCTCCATATCCTAAATGATCGTAATGGGCGCCGAGAACAACCACATCTCGTTCACCGATTTCACCGTCAGTGAAACCAACACCCGGAATCACACCGACAATATTCTCAGCATCTGTCTGCTGCCGTTGAATTGTTACCTCTCCTTTCAGCCGCCATCCGGCAAGCACCTGACTCTTTGGCTCAAGTGTGCGATCGATTTCGGCCTCAAGTGTTGCAACCGGCAAACCAGTGGCTCGCCTAATCACATCTGCTACGACACTTCTGCTTACTTGAAGCACCGGCATCGCACGGCCATTTTCACCACCTCCAGCACGACGAAAGTCCATCAGGGCGTCTGGCTCGGTGGCAGACGCATCGTTACAAAATACAACCGCGCCCGCCTCGTGCTCTGATGCATTTGCAATCTTTCGCACTAAGGCGGCGTGCTGCGTGGCTTGATTCCCATTAAAAACACTGTGAGGATTTTCCTTTTGAGGCTCCTGCCGAAGGACAATCACTGCTTTGGACGCAACACTTTTACCAAGCGGTTCATAGTCGTCGTATTCTTGTTTTGGTGCGGTTATTCCATAACCAGCAAACACCAATGGCAAATCAAACGCTCCACTCCCGCCAGCTGCCAGTGGCGTGAACGTTTCTCCCAACGTAAGCGGTAACGACACTTCCGGGACACCATCTTTTGCCACCTTCACAATCTCGGCATGGTTCGCCTGCTTCTTTGGCAAAGTAGCCTCCAGGGTCATTACAAACGACTGCTCGCGAAGACCGTTGATTGGTTCGAGCCCTATCTCATCGAACTGCCGACTGATCCACGCAGATGCATCGCGTATTCCTTTTGTGCCAGGCCCACGGCCTTCTCGCTCTGGCGCGGCAAGCCATGTCACATCAGCCCGCAACCGCTTTTCCAGAGCAGTGTCGGGCTGATCCTGTGGGGGCTCCGCCCATAAAACGCTCGCAGACAGGAAACAGATCGCCATCGCATGCCCACACCGACGAGATCCATTTTGCTCACAAAAACCAAACATAAACCACCGATAATTCCTTACAACACAAGATGTTTTAGATGAGTCATCGCAAGCAGTAGAATGAAAGCGTGCTGAAAAAAACCTGTGGCAATGCCTTGTCTTTTTATGGAACACCGTACAAATACCCCTCATCAGCACCATTGGCAGACTCATTTCAATTCTCCGTTGTGGCAGCAAGTTAGCCAGTTCATAGAAATACCGAATTATTTTAGCAGTGCGGAGAGATACCGTTGAGCCTTTTTTAGCGAAGTCGCATCCATACCAAGCCAACTGTATTGACGTATGCTAGAATGAGGTCAAAGGGGACGTGAACATAGAACAATTTGGAAGACAACTTGTGCCCTCGCTTTACGTCATTCAAGGCAATGGCCAGGGAAGTCATTTTGACCTTGCTCAACTCATTTCCAGCAGCAACGGGCACGCGATAGGAATTGGTCGTGAAAAAGGAAACGACATTGCCGTTGAGGATCACGAAGCCTCTCGCAGGCATGCAGAAATCCGAAAACATAATGACACGTTTGTCCTCACCGATCTCGATAGTTCAAACGGAACCTTTCTGAATAACAGCCGTATTTCTGAGGCAGAACTCAAATCAGGAGATCGCATCCAGATTGGACGTACGCTTTTCCTGTATTCTCAAGGTGAGAGTGAGCACCTTCCATCTGCCAACGTCGAAATTGTTGGAACAGAATCTGGTAATGACGGGTCGCGCATTATTGCTGCAGTTCCAGATAAACTGGGCCCAAACCTTCCGCCTCTCCCTCATGATGACACGCAAAATCACTGGCTTGCTCAGGCTCAAAACAACCTTGATGTGATGTATCGAACTGCGCTCGCAGCAAGCCACACCCTCGATATTGACGACCTCCTCGACAGAATACTCCACCTTGTTTTTGATTGGGTAGAGGCCGACCGGGGCTGCATTATGTTGCGAGAAGAAGAAACTGGCCAACTCATCACCAAAGCGCGTCGAGATCGCGAGGCTGGCACGAAATCGTCAATGACCATCAGTCGCACCATTCTTGACTACGTCCTCGAACGTCACGAAGGCGTTCTTACCAGCAATGCTCAAGGAGACGATCGCTTTCGTTCCGGACAAAGCGTCTTGCGAACTGGTGTTCACGAAGCCATCTGTGTTCCGATGCAAGGACGGTACGGCCAAATCGGTGTTCTCTATGTCGACACTCTTACCCCACTAGGCGAGGCAATGGCATCCGGAGGTCAGCGGTTTAGTGACGAACACCTGAAACTCATGGTTGCTATCGGTCATCAGGCAGCACTTGCCGTTGAAGACACAACATATTATTCGGCCATGGTTCAGTCGGAACGACTAGCAGCGGTTGGGCAGACGATAGCAACACTTTCTCATCACATTAAGAACATTCTTCAAGGAATTCATGGCGGAAGCTATCTCGTCGAGATGGGTCTAGACAAAAACGACCTTGGGATAACTGATAAAGGCTGGGGCATTGTTCGACGAAATCAGCATAAGATTTCTTCGCTTGTTATGGACATGCTTTCATTCAGCAAAGATCGAAAACCTGACCCGAGTCCGTCAGATATCCCTGCACTGCTTGCTGATATAGTCGAAACAGTGAAGCAGCGAGCAGAAGACGGTGGCATCTCGGTACACTGCAAAACACCAGACAACTTTCCTGTTCTCCTCTGTGACGCAGAAGCCCTCTCGCGAGCCATTCTGAATGTCGTGACTAATGCCATTGACGCTGTCGAAGAACAGTCAAACGGTACAGTTGATATCACAACTGAACTTGACGAAAAACGTGAGGTTGTCCAGGTCCTTGTGACCGACAATGGCCCGGGCATACCAGCTGAAAAGTTACCAGATATATTTAATCTTTTCGTATCAACAAAAGGCGCAAAAGGGACTGGGCTAGGACTCACCGTAAGCCAAAAAATTCTGCGAGAACATGGTGGCGATATCTCTGTTGAAAGCTCCGCCACTCATGGAACGTGCTTCACGCTATCTTTCCCACTCCTTTTTAGTGAGCAAACTGCCACAGGCAGTCGGGGCACGGTCACAGATGTTCCACTGCCCTCTGATTTTGACGCTTCGATAACACCCTGAATGCGTTCCGGTGTCAGTCGTCACGGCAGTGACGCATACTTTCGAAGCCCATCCAGCACACCCTGAATGTCGGATGGAAGTGGTGCAGAAAACGTTACTCGTTCCCCAGTTACAGGATGATCAAGTGTTATTGATTCAGCATGAAGCGCCTGCCGACTAAGGATCGCGGGACTGTTCTTTGGTCCACCAAAAAATTTTGGTTCGATAGAGGACCGCCCGCTATAGAGTGCGTCGGCGAGTACGGGGCACCCAATGGCGGCGAGGTGCACACGAATCTGATGTGTTCGGCCAGTCTTTGGAAGAACCTTAACAAGTGCGGCACCCTTGAATCGTTCGAGAACCTCAAATCGTGTCACAGCGTCTCGACTTGTTGAATGATTGCTCCGAACAGCCATCTTTTCCCTCTGATACGGATGCGCCCCGATAGACAAGCGAATTTCATCCTGATCAAACTCTGGCTGCCCCTGCGTAATCGCAAGATAAGTCTTTTGTACAGTCCGCTTTTCAAACTGTTTTGCAAGCATTTGATGTGAGACATCATTTCGGGCAACAACAATGACACCACTCGTATCTCGGTCAAGACGATGGACAATTCCAGGACGGGTTGGACCTCCGGCATGTGAAAGACCTTCCCGATCTACGACTTCCGAAGCACGACGTTCAAGATGCCATTTCAAGCCACCAGCGAGCGTTCCTTTCCAGTTCCCCTTGGCTGGATGGACCACCATTCCAGGTGGTTTATCGACAACAGCCATCACCTCATCAACAAACAGAAACTCAAGCGGCATCTCCTCTGCTTCAGGGCCACTGCGTGGAGGTTCTGGGACAGTGAAGCAAACGACCGCTCCTTCTTTAAGCTTCAGAGATGCTTTTGCTGTCACACCATCGACGCGTACTGCACCGCGTTCGATTGCTCGTGAGAGGTACGAACGGCTATACGCACGAAATCGCTGACTGAGCACCTGATCTAGCCGAACACCGGCCACTGCATTATCGGCAGAAAAAGATACTTCATCACCCGGATTGAGCATCGAGTCTGTCAGGTCGGTATCCAGTGGTCACTCCTCTGAGGCACTTTCAGGCGTCGATGAGGGATCTACTTCTTTTTTCTTTGTAGATTTTTTATCAGTGCTCTCTTTTTTATTCGCTGGTTCGATCGATTGCTGTTCCGCATTACTCGATGCGTCTTCTTTTGAAGTACTCGGATCTTGGGTAGCCGCATTCGCTAGTCGTTGTTCGGCAAACCAGTTGTAAAATGCTTTCGTTTTATCTTGAGCAAGATCATCCGCATGCTCTGTAGCTAGATTTGCCATCGGGCTTGAAGGGTATTCATTTGCGACAGCCTCATAACCACGACGAGCCTGCTCTAAATCTCCAAGGCTTTCTCTTGCTTTTGCCAAACTCATCGTTGCACGCTCTGCAACCATCCCAGTTGGTCGCTGTGACAAAACATCTGCATAGGCTGCGGCTGCCCTCTCAAGGCGTTCTCGAGCTACATCATTTGCAGGATCCATCTTTGCAAAAAGGAGATCTGTGGCCTCAGATAAGTTTCTGTCTGCCAGAATAAGTTCGGACCACTGTGCTGCAGGCGTGCCGGGATAACGGAGAATAACCTCCCTGAACCCTTCCTGATCACCGGTCACCAATGCAGCCAGACACGTATCCCAACTTTCAGAGCGGGTTGCCTCCCACCGTGAGGAAACGAAAAGGCCTACTAGCACCAGAACAAGAGCTCCAATCGCGACCGACAGAATCGGCGTTACGTAAGGACGTAAACGTTCAGAAAGCTGCTCAACACTATCGGCAAGGTCATTTTCCCGCAGTTCGTGCCGACGTTCCGACTTCATCTCATACTCCATTCATGTAATCTTGACTGCTCTCACCGTCACTCGGTATTCACGCAAACCAAATATTTATCGCCAAATAGACGCTTCTTGAGGCGGAGCGTCAAGACGACACCAGCAGTGTGGTAAAGTCCTGCCATGCCGACAACCTTGCCCACAAAACAAACACACGTGAATCGCCGACCAGATCCACATCGAGGCCTCAATCCCGCTCAAATGGACGCCGTTCGGGCTCCTGCAGGACCTCTTCTTGTCCTCGCTGGTGCTGGGACGGGCAAAACACGCGTCGTCATCGCCCGAATACTTCACCTTGTCCAACAGGGAGCGAGGCCCGAACGAATTCTTGCTGTGACCTTCACCAATAAAGCAGCCCGCGAAATGGTGCTTCGCATTGGTGGAAAATTCAAGCAAAAGCGAACATCACGGACCTTACCGAAAGACAACGCACCGGATCGGAAACCTGAGATTTCGACAATCCATTCGCTTTGTGTCCGCATCCTTCGTCGTCATGCAGAACATGCCGGCTACCCAGCACGGTTTGTCATCGTTGACCGAAGTGAACAAGAAACTTCTGCTCGTCGTGTACTCAAAGAACTGAAAGTAGCCGAGGCGACACTGCGACCGGCTGACCTTCTTGCCCGAATCAGTCAGTGGAAAAGCCGAGGTGTTCGGGCCGATGAGGTTTTCGATACGCTTTCTACTGATGCAGATGATTCGTGGGATCTCGCGGCTGCAGGATATCAGCGATATCAACGGCTCATGCACGGTGTTGGTGCGGTCGACTTTGATGACTTGCTTCTGGTTGTTGACCAACTTTTTGATCAACATGAAACAATTCGTCAACAAGAAGCACAACGATTCGATCACGTTTTGGTTGATGAGTATCAAGATACGAGTGGCATTCAGGAACGCATTCTTTCCGCCCTCGCCCGTGATCACAGAAGCCTCTGCGTCGTTGGTGATGACGACCAATCAATCTATGCATGGCGGGGGGCACAAATCTCACACATCCTTGATTTCCCAACACGATGGCCAGGGGCCACTGTCGTACGGCTTGAGGAAAACTATCGATCTACGCCTGAGATTATTGAAGCTGCCAACAAACTGATCGAGCGTAATTCACGTCGCCACGACAAAACCCTTGTGTCCAAAGTGCCATCTGGGCTGAAGCCAAGTATTGTGCAAGCCCAAGATGAAGTTGACGAAGCCCGTCGCGTTACTGCAGATGTGGAAGGATTGTTGAGAGAGCGGTACGCACCACAAAACGAAATGGCTATTCTTGTTCGAACTGGAGAACAGACTCGTGTTTTTGAGACTGAATTACGCCATCGCAATATTCCGTATGAACTTATTGGAAGTCGTTCTTTTTTCGACCGACGCGAGGTCAAGGATGTGCTCTCTTTCCTTCGCCTTCTTGTTGATCAAACCGATGACCTGGCACTTTCAAGAATCGCCAACGTGCCGCCGCGTGGCCTTTCCTATAACGCAGTGGAGAAAGCTCGCAAAAAGGCTACTGAGTCAGGAGAAAGTCTCTGGTCAACGCTTCTTGATCTCAGCAGAACCGGACAGTTGTCGTCAGCAGCAACCGCAGGCGTTGAAAAGCTCGAAAAGCTGATTGCACTCGGCCCAGCAAATACCAAGAGTGGAACAACCGCCGCAGAGGCACTCCAACACGTTCTCAATCAAGCAAATTACCGGCAGTACCTTGAAAAGGAATTTGAGGATGAGAGGGAGCAGGAAGCACGTTGGCTGTCGGTAGAGGAAATCGTCAACGGGCTGGCTCGAAATGAAAAAGACAGCCGAGACACTGACCCGGCCACGGTCGTTCAACGATACCTCGATGACCTTATCCTCGAAGTTCAGGAAGCCGAACGTTTTGAGGATGACAAGCCAAAAGGAAATACTCTCAAACTTATGACACTTCATGCCGCAAAAGGGCTTGAGTTTGACTGCGTCTGGATGGTCGGCCTGGAAGAGAACCTTTTGCCACACATTCGAGCAGTTAACGAAGGCCTCTCCGCAATCGACGAAGAACGACGTCTTTGCTACGTGGGAGTGACGCGAGCCCGAAAGCGACTTGTACTTTCGCTCGCCCTGACACGAATGAAGTGGGGGAAAGCCAAGCCCTGCAAACCGAGCCGCTTTCTTTACGAACTGACCGGTCAATCAGAAAAGTTTAGTGAAGGGCCCGCAAAGGCAAGAGAAAAGGTTGGGGCAAAGCCACGAACACGCCGGTCACCACGTTGAAGGTCGGCGACCGACGCCTACGCGACGTTTATGCTCTCCTGAAACGAAGACATGGACAAAGCATCTTGCCTACCCTCGAAAAACATCTGGCAACATCCCAACCAGGTTCCAGAGCCCACTCTTCCCCGATGCGATAGCTGCATACATCTCTGCGACTCCTTTAGCAAGCCGCCCTCCTTTGCTATGCCAAGGAAACCACGGTGGCGTTGGCCAGACCCGCAGCGGACTTCGAAGAATCGAATTTTGGACCAGAGGCAAAAAGTACGGATTATGAACAAATCCCAAGCCACTTTCGGGAGCCTCAATCGTACCTCCCGGAAAACCGCCCCAAGGAATATTCCCTACCGCATACGCCAGTGCTGACCAGGCGTTTACGGCAACGACTCCATACCGCACATGCTCTATGAAGAGTTCCACACGAGCTTCATCATGTGTCGCCATTCCATCAGGACAAGTCACGCTCGCTGCGAGGTTTCCTGGTAGATCATGCACAACCTGAGAGACTGCCGCACAGAAATCTTCAATCGACTCTCCTTCTACGGTTGTTTCAACCGCAATCGGGATAAACCATTCCCGAGCAAACCAATGAGGGTGTGACTCCTGGTGAACGTCTCGAAGTAGTTTCGGTTGCAAACACCCATTTGAAACGGGTTCGCCTGTGGCCTTTTGGTGAAGATCAGCAGCACCTGGATACCATGCTGGTCGAGCTGGCAGACTTCTTAGCCGCTGGTCAATACGATCTAGAAAACGCTGTCGTTGAGCCCAGTGTCGACTCGTCAAGACAACTTTTGTCGCGATACAATTAAATGATGAGTTATTCGCGATCGATGCCGCGATCTGGTCTGCCTGAAAAAACAGGTCTTTCTCGGAATAGTTGCCAGGAACAACAACCCATGGCGTGACATTACCGAGTTCACAGGTAATTGACTTGGTACGGAGCTCACTTTCATTACTTGAAACAACGCTCCTAAATGTTTCCTCTCCCCCTGTAAGATGCATCGCGGTTACTTCCTCGGCTCTGATTGCATCGCTCACAAGAGCAGCACCACCAACGACAACACGAAGCAGGCCTGCCTCCACCAGTGGCTTCAGTGCAGCTCGCAGAATCGATGCAAGGGAATCCTGCACCGGATGAAGCTTGAGTAAAACAGCACGGCCGTGTTCAAAGATTTGACTCACAGCATCGGCGGCAGCCAAGCCTGTAACATTCCCTGCACCAAGAACAACAGCAACCCCCTCCGCATCTGAACCCGACCGACACTCCTCCTGCCAAAGCTTCATGAATGTTTCAACACTACCTGTATTCGCACAACGCACCGTCGCTCGATGACCACGAAAAATTGTGGCGTCGTGAAGCCTGTTAACAGGCAGGACGTCAATGGCTACAAATGAAGACGGTGACCCAAATGGCGACTCATGAATCTGATTCTGGCCGTGCGTTATACGAGGCCTAACAGACACATCAGGCACACCGACTTTGCCAATACTTCGCAAAGCTTCAGCGGTGAGGAACAAAAGACGTAGCGTCGCAAGAGGACCGTTTGCACACTCCTCTGCCTGCAGGACTGACAGAAGACGATCGGTACATGCATCCTGACCATCAGGACCTACTGATTTCATCGCGACAGCAGCGCGAACCCAAGCCTCCGATTCAACTCCAACTGAATGAGCTGTTCGCATTGCGAGTTCTGCTCGTTCACGTGGGGGAATATTTTTCCAGCGATCCGCTGCACGTGATAATCGCTGACATTCAGAGGCCATATCAAACTCGGGGGGCGTCATGATTTCCTCTTTGTATTCGTATGGCAAGCAGACCTGCTTCGCCGTAGCACGTGAACAAAATAAACACATTCCATCTTTTCACTGAACCGTAATCCATGAGAGAACTCTATGTCCGAAATAATCCAATTATACGGAACGTTTCTAGTGAACGTATTCGTACTACTTCCCAATGCAGTGTCGTGAAAAGACCCGGTCAAGAATGTCTGTCCCTACCACGGCGCCTGTTACCTCACCGAGTGCGTCAATGGCATGTCTGAGAAGCACTGCAAGCAATGCTTCATCCGGTGGCAGACCATCACAGCCAGTCATGCTTTTTTCAGCCTGAACGATTGATTCTCGTGCTGATGCAATTCCTGCACGAAGACGGATCGTGGCAGGTGTCGCGCGATTGAGAGAAGAAACCTTCTCGAGAATCCGTTGCCTCAGCTGGTCAATCCCAACACCTGATTCCACACTTGTCAGGATGAGCTCCTTGGAGTTCACCGTCTTATTTTCAGCCTGTTGTTGGTCAACACGAGTAACGACATGAATGCATTCAGCCTTTGTTTGACCAGCTATTGAAATGGCAGGCTCTGCGTCAGCATCATGACAAGCGACAATGATATCTGCCCGTTGAATCTCTTCTCTGGCAACTCGGTCAGCTTCTACTCCTACCTCACGCTCACCCATGAGATAATCGCCGGTTTTCGAAAGCCCGCCAATCCCTGCAAGATCAACAAGAAGGCACGACACAATCCCTGAAGTGTCGCACAGCTCGCCAGCAATCCAATCACGTGTTGTTCCCACTGCATTTTCCACGAGTGCGGCATCTCGACCAACCAAATGATTAAAGAGGCTGCTTTTACCAATATTCGGTGCACCAGCCAGAACCACCCTCGGCAAACCACCCTGACCCCCACTGTCACGACCGGCTAACTGATGGGAGATACTATCCAATTGTCGACATACATGCCGAATCTTCGGAGTAATTGCGTTCTGAGTAGTATCTGGAACTGGAACAGCATCAGGCGCGAGGTCATCCGCAAAATCAATTGCTGCTTCAATATCGGCAACAAGATCAAGCAGGTATTCTCGTAGTACCTCAACTGATCGACCAATGCCTCCTGCCATACGGTCGAGTGCCTGAGATAATTCCTGTGGCGTGCGAGCATCAACAACGGCGACAACTGCCTCTGCCTGAAGCAAGTCGATTTTTCCTGCAAGAAAACTCCGTAGAGAAAACTCTCCACCGCGTGCCAATCGAGCTCCAAGCCGGCAGGCCTCCTGTACGAAAGCCGCTTGTAGGGGGGCCGATCCAGGGAGTTGTACCTCAGCGACTGCAGATCCTAATGGCCCAGCAGGGCCAGGCCAAAATAGCATGGCAACAGGAAGTTCTCCCCAAACCGACCCAAGTGATTCAGGATGAAATACCACATCTATCATCTGCGCAGGCTGCTGCAGATCGGGCAACTGAAGCGGTGATCCGTCAGCAGAAAGGAAAAGATGACACAGGACACCGCTGAGACCGTCTCCTGCAAAACGCACAATCGACCGTGCAGATGGCTGGGGAGCCGTTGCTGGAGCAACAATAAGATCTGTCGTGGAGTCCATGACACCCAAGCTGTAGTAGACAGTGGTGAGAAGCAGGTACCGAACAGAAATAGCCGAATAAAAGCAGGCTACAGTCTACCGGCGTTTTCGACGCTTCCGCCCACCTGAGGATCGATCACCTGATTTACTACTGACTGCATCTACTATGGTTGGCCCTCCTGCCCCAGCAAGTGCACCACCAGGCTTCGGTGTCGGCAGGAGTAGTCGTTCAGCAATGCCCCAGAGACTTGATGCAATAAAATAAAGGCACAAACCGCACGGTACCTTAAAAAACATAAGGGCCATAAAGAACATCATGTACTTCATTACCTGCTGCTGCATCTTTGCCTGTTCATCAACGGCAGGTGGCATGAAGAGTTTCTGCTGCCACAGGAAGAGTCCAATCGTAAGCAACGGAAAGAGATTCAGATAGGGGCCAAGCCACCCTTCAGGAGCGACCAGGAAGCCTGGCATAAAGCCCGACCAGTCGAGCATCATATCTGGTGCCGCTAGGTTCGAACACCAGCGGATGGCTGATGTGAATAATGGTGCTTGCCTGAGTTCGACATCTGTCGCCAACGAACGATAGAGCCCCATAAAGATGGGAATCTGAATAAACACCAGAAGGCACCCACCGGCTGGATTGTAGTTATGCTTTCGCCAAAGCTCTTGGGTTACCATCGTGCGTTTTTGAGGATCGTTTTTATATTTTTCTGCAATGGCCTTCATTTCGGGCTGAAGAACCTGCATTTTTTGTGAGGACAATGCCTGCTTCCGACTGATTGGAAACATTGCACCGCGAACAATCACTGTGAGAAGAATAATCGCAATTCCATAGTTCCGAATAATGGCATGAAGAACATGAAGAATTGCGATCATTGGCCTCGCAACCCAGCCAAACCAACCGTAATACACCAGATCGTTCATGGATGCCTGCGGACGACCAAACGTTGCAAGCAAACTTGGACGCTTTGGCCCAGCAAATATGTCGAATCGATGTGTCACTGGCACATCCGGCTCGAGCTGTAATTCCCGGGATAGCAATCGACAACTTACATTGACCAACTTCCGACGAGCGGCCTCTGGTACATCTCCAACAACAACCGACTGGACCTCTGCAAGTTGAGGGATCTCAGCACCTTCGACCGCTGGCAGTAACCCACTCGCAAAATACAGCGCATCTACTCCAGCGAATGAAAGTGGCTTTTCATCAAGAATTGCGCTCGCCATTGGTTCAGCATCTTCATCCGTCAAAGTTAGCCCACTGATAAGCGTCGATGGCTCTCCGACAAAACGCATCGCGACATCCCGCACACCTAATGAACCCCATGACCGTGACACTCGAGCCGCATACCACCACCCCTCTGTCGGCAGACCGTTTGGGCCGTCGAGTGCGTATTCAAGTTGAGTCTTCTCAGACGCTCTAAAAGACACCCGAAGTTGCAGCCGATACCGTCCTGCACGATCATTCTCCACAAGACCTACGGGTTTATCTGCCGCGGTCACAAGGCGATACTGCTTTACTACATCCAGTCCACCATCGAGCGTTCGACGAAACTCGACAGACATTCCGTCGTCTGAAAGGCTCGCGTCCCAATCTTTTTGTTCAAGTTTATTACCCTCTATCTCGCCTTCATCGAGACGCTTTTGCCCATCACGGGATGCGATCGACAAACGAAAGGAGAGCGGATCGTGAAAACCTGCATTCACATCGACGGTTGGAACAGCACTAAACTCTGGGCGTATCACCTCAAGGGGACGCCGCGTTGCCTGTACATCGACAGTTTGTTCTCGACCAAGCGCTTCTCCTTGTGGCCGACGGAAGGTAACAGAAACAATCTGGCGAGGTTTCAAGCGGGCCAGAACAGCTGCAAGGCTCTGAGGATCAGGAGTCGTTGAATCTGCTACACGAACAACGACATCCCCAGCCTGAAGTCCCCCGATTTTTGCTGGTGTCCCATCACCAACAACAGTGAGCCGGCACCCCTCAGGAACAACATCCGCCGCAAAGTGACCGATGTAAGCCCCCCGATCATCCTGATCATGAAACTGTTCACCGGCTAATTCAATACGCTCAACAGTTGCGCCACGACTCGACAACGTCACCAGCATGCCGGCCGGAGCATCAGGATTCAGTGAACCCAACGACAAGTGACGACGTGGTGCCGATTGTGTTACTGAAGGCTCCGAATCTGATCGTCCTTCACTTTCAGACTCATTTGCTGGTGGATCTCCAGCAGAACGAGTTGGTTCTGCTGGAGTGGGATCACGTTCTTCTTTTGGTTTGACAGGGTCTTGCTGCCCTTTTTCGCTGCCATCCACGACCGGCTTTACAACAGGCGGCTTTTCTTCTGCCTGCGGAAAAAGAATTGAGCGCATGACCTGACTGCTGAGAACAGCAGCCAATGAAAGAGCGATAAAAACAGCGTAGCGTCGTTCCACGGTAATCCAGCGGGAAAAAAGGTAGTGTAGCCTGTTTTCGGTGCAATCAGGAGGGGGGCGTCTTCTGTTTTTATTAACGCCCTACTAACAGCCGATCACCGAGAAAGTTGTCCAGTTCAGGAATATTGTAAATCTTGTCGCAGGTCGCTTTCACATCGTATTGTATTCGCCGATAACGCACGGTTTCAAAATCTTCAACAATGACATAACAGGATCGAGGATCATTATCTCTGGGCTGTCCGACAGATCCAACATTGATCATGGCCTTGGTGGCTGGCAAGACCATCCTGACCTCAGTTGTGCCTGGTCCAACGGCCGCAGCTACGAATTCAGGCGAGATGGTGAAGACTCCTGGAATGTGCGTATGCCCTTGAAAGCAGAGACGAGAAACCAGTTCAAATATGTGATTCAGTTTCAGTGGGTTGTAGACATCTTCAGGGAACACGTACTCATCGAGCGGACGTCGTGCTGACCCATGAACAAAAAGCATCTCCCCTTCCTTGAAGCTTCTCGGTAATTCACCAAGGAAATCGAAGAGGTTCTCCCCTGACCGACGCGATCGCTGATCATGAAACTCAAGTTGGTCGCGGGTCCAGCGAATTGCCCGTTCTGCTCCTACGTTAAATCCATCTGGATCAAATAGGGCCGCTTGATCATGATTACCAAGAATTATCTTCTCACATCGATCACGAACTGTAGAGAGACACTCGCACGGATTAGGGCCATATCCGACGATGTCGCCAAGACAGTAGAGAGTATCAACACTCTGCTCTTCAATATCCTGAAGAACTGCAGTGAGTGCCTCCAGATTTCCATGAATGTCACTAATCAGTGCAATCTTCACAAATACTTCCCTGTCGCTGGATCAGCCTCGAGTAATCAGTGTTGTGGCGATCTAACAGGGCACACGCTAAGACGCCGAAAAACAGTGCAGAGATTTGGGCACACCAAAAACAAACACTAAATCCAATTTTTCTGGTGTGCTCTCTGGATCAACATACTCCATAATAATACAACAAGTTTTGTTCACTGTTCGGTCTCGGTCAAGCAGACTCTCCACATGCCCTCAATTCATAAGTTTCTAGCTATCGAAACCAGCACAAGTCCGGGCAGCGTGGCGGTTGGGTCTCTGCCATCACACCATGCTGGAGAACCAGAGTCAGATCGTTTCGGAAATTTCCTTATGCAGGAATCTCAGCTCCCTGAAGAGGGTGGGCAGGGACGCCACCTCATGCCAACTCTTGTTGCACTCATTGAATCAGCAGGCTGGCCACTCGATGAGGTTGACCTTGTAATTGTCGCAACAGGCCCCGGTCCTTTTACAGGCCTGAGAGTCGGCGTCACGACAGCCAAAGCACTTGCCTGGACGAATGACTGCTCCCTTGTGGGCGTTTCAATAGCATCCTGCCTGGCAAGTCAGGCCGTTGCTGAATGTGGTTCGTGCGATCAAGTGGAAGTCATTTTTGATGCCGGACGCGGAGAACTCTTTGCCACAACAGCGTCACGACCAGCGGACAGCCACATTTGGAAGATCGGTGAGGGCACGTTACGGAAACCTGAAGAGTGGCACAAAACGTTGGCTCCAGGGTCGCTCGTCACTGGTCCGGGTCTTGCCATGCAACACGATAGTATCCATAAAATAAACGACGACCCCGGAACACTCAAAGTCCCACCAGCAGAAGCATGGCATCCACACACTCGCACATTATCGTGTCTCGGTCTGGAAAAATTTGAAAACGGTTTAACTACTTCACCAGCTGAATTAACGCCAGCATATCTAAGAGCCAGTTACGCTGAAGATCGCTCACGCATGTGAACGATACCCACCGCCAATTCCGAGAGGCCATTATTCCTCGGCGCTGCGTCTCCCCTGTATGACCGACTGCAAACGCACGGTACGATGGGGACCCTGAGACAGGATTTTTGGGCAGCTATCTTATGGAGTACACCTGTTTATGGAGTACGCCTGACATAGGCTTCTTGTTACCTGAAAACACTCCTATGCTGTACCCGTCGGTTTTGAGAAACACATTAATTTTTCCATTGAGTACGAAGTCATTGTCATGCAACCAATCCGCAAACTTCTTGTTGCAAATCGTAGTGAAATTGCCATCCGCGTCTTTCGTTCAGCACATGAACTCGGAATGCGAACCGTAGCAATTTATGCCCATGAAGATCGGTTCTCTTTACACCGTTTTAAAGCAGACGAAGCGTATGTTGTCGGACGCCCTGGCGAACCATTACGAAGCTACCTCGATATTGATGGGATCGTTTCGCTTGCGAAAGAACACAACGTTGATGCGATTCATCCGGGCTACGGATTCCTCTCCGAAAACGCCCAATTTGCTCGGGCTTGTGGCGAAGCGGGAATCATCTTTGTTGGGCCACGAGTTGAACTTCTAGAAAACCTCGGAGATAAAACCGCCGCTCGCGAACTTGCTGAACGCGCTGGCGTCCCGATTCTCGCAGGGTCGTCACGTGCCCTCGAAAGCCTCGAAGAGGCAATTCAAACTGCTGAGGAACTTGGGTTCCCTGTCATGCTCAAGGCGGCTCATGGTGGTGGTGGTCGTGGCATGCGAATCGTACGAACCAAAGAAGACCTGCCGGCTGCGCTGGAAAGCGCTCAGCGTGAAAGCAAAACTGCTTTTGGCAGTACAAGCGTCTTCATTGAAAAGTTTATTGAGCGTGCCAGACACATCGAAGTACAACTTCTTGGAGATACACACGGAAATCTTGTACACCTTTACGAGCGAGACTGTTCTGTTCAGCGCCGGCATCAAAAAGTTGTTGAGGTAGCTCCGGCACCAAATATTTCTCCGACCATTCGAGAGCAGATATGTGACGCTGCAATCGCTATTGGCCGAACTGCTAATTATGAAAATGCCGGAACAGTTGAATTCCTTGTTGATGCTGATGCCGACCGATTTTATTTCATCGAAGTCAACCCACGTATTCAGGTTGAACACACCGTGACCGAAGAGATCACAGGTGTTGATATTGTTCGCAGACAGCTACAGATTGCTGCGGGCAAAAAATTGACAGATCCAGAAATCGGGCTGGGAGACCAAAGTGCCATACGCACCATGGGGGCCGCCATCCAATGTCGGGTCACAACGGAAGATCCGGAAAACCGTTTTCTGCCAGATTATGGTCGAATTACAGCGTACCGTTCAGCAAGTGGGATGGGGATTCGACTCGATGCAGGCACGGCCTTCTCTGGAGCCGTTGTCACGCCATACTTTGACTCACTCTTAGTGAAAGTAACTGCACGAGGACTCTCTCACGTCGAAACAGCCGGTCATATTGAACGGTGCCTCCAAGAGTTTCGTGTGCGGGGAGTCAAAACCAACATTCCGTTCCTTATCAACCTTGTAACGCACCCAGAGTTTCTCGCAGGGAATTGCACCACACGTTTCATCGATGAAACACCGAGCCTTTTCGACTTCCCGATTCGGCAGGATCGTGCCACTCGCCTCCTCAACTTTCTTGCTGAAACGATCGTAAATGGTAATCCGCTGATGAAAAATCGTCAGCCAGTTGTGCGTCGAAGTCCAGCAATTGTGCCAGCGTTTGATTCCCAGCAGGCTCCGCCAGCCGGCAGTCGGACAAAACTTCTTGAACTTGGACCAGAGAAATTTGCTGCCACCCTTCGGTCGCACAAGGGTCTTTACCTGACAGATACCACAATGCGTGACGCTCATCAGTCACTCTTGGCAACTCGCATGAGAAGCTATGACATGATCGCCGTCGCTGACGCGTATGCCAGGCTTGCGAATGGTCTCTTTTCCCTCGAGATGTGGGGTGGCGCAACCTTTGATACCGCGATGCGATTTCTGAAGGAGTGTCCTTGGGAGCGTTTGACCCGACTGCGTGAAAAGGTACCAAACATTCTTTTCCAAATGCTTCTTCGTGCAAGTAATGCCGTGGGATACACAAATTATCCTGATAATGTTGTTCAAGGATTTGTCAGGGAATCTGCATCGGCTGGAATCGACGTATTCCGAGTTTTTGATCCATTGAACTGGGTCCCGAACATGGAAGTCGCCATGACAGCTGTTCAGGAGAGTGGGGCCCTGTGCGAAGCCACTGTCTGCTACACCGGTGATGTACTCGACCCCAAACGAGACAAGTACACACTGAAGTATTATGTAGACCTTGCAAAGGAGCTTGAAAAACGAGGCGCTCACCTTCTGGCAATCAAAGATATGGCTGGTCTTTGCAAGCCATATGCTGCAGGCCGATTGGCAAAAGCACTCCATGACGAAGTTGGTCTTCCGATCCATTTTCACACCCACGACACATCAGGTGCTTCGCTCGCAAGTTGTCTAGAAGCTGCTCGGCATGGAGCGAGTATTGTGGATGCAGCCATGGCGCCTTTCGCTGGACTCACAAGCCAGCCAAACCTCAATGCCATCGTCGAAGCAACACGGAACACTGACCTCGACACAGGCCTCGACCCCGAGCCTCTTCGGCAGTTAACGCACTACTGGGGCGCAGTTCGGGAACACTACTCTCCATTTGAGTGTGGAATGAAAGCACCTGATGCAGACCTCTATCTTCACGAGATGCCAGGTGGTCAATTTACTAACTTGCTCGAACAGGCGCGGGCTCTTGGTCTTACAGACCGTTGGGAAGACGTGTGCCGAACATATGCAGAGGTGAACCAACTCCTTGGAGACATTGTTAAGGTAACACCAACGAGTAAAGCAGTTGGTGACCTTGCACTTCTGCTTGTTACCAATGACATGGAGGCCAGTGAACTTCTGGAAACTAACCGTGAGATAGCTTTTCCCGAATCAGTGGTCGATCTTCTGTCAGGCCGTATGGGACAGCCACCGGGGGGCTTTCCAGCCGAGGTCGTTGCGCGAGTCGTTCGCAATCAGACGATTATTGACGGCCGGCCAGGAGCCACACTTCCGCCAGCCAATATGGAAGACGCAACGGCTGAAGTCACCTCTCTTCTTGGCCACGAGGCATCCCCACGTGAAGTTTCATCATGGCTTCTCTATTCACGAGTCTTTCAGGATTTCGCTGAACACAGGGCGACATACGGTGATGTCGCTGTCCTCCCAACCCCGGATTTTCTTGAGGGGCCGAAACAAGGCGAAGAGCTTTTTGTTGATATCGAACCGGGCAAAACGCTCGTCATCCGCCTTTTGACAGTTGGAGAGGCCCATGCGGATGGCACACGGACCGTTTTCTTTGAACTAAACGGGCAACCTCGTAGTGTTTCGGTTATCGACCGCACTCTCGAAGGCACCATCCAACAACGCCCAAAAGCGGACGTTGGTAATCCTCGGGATATTGGCGCTCCAATGCCTGGATTAATTGTGACGGTTGCCGTCAAGCCGGGCGACACAGTCAAGAAGGGTGATAAAATCCTCAGTTTAGAAGCCATGAAAATGGAAACAACTGTTTATGCCGAGCAGGACGGAACTCTTTCAGAAGTACTCGTAAGCCCTGGCAGCCCGGTTGAAGCAGGTGAACTTATCGCTCGATACTCCGACGACTAAAAATTACTACTAACCGATAATCAGGCGACAACCACCGTCCCTTAGACACGCCTCACTCTTGTCATCGAAGTTACTCTGTTTTCAAAAGTTCTTTAAAGACTTTTCGTACCTTTGCCACCTTGGGTGCAACAACTGCCTGGCAGTACGGCTGATAGCCATTATTCGCAAAATAGTCTTGGTGATAGTTTTCAGCAGGGTAGAAAACCTTTGCTTTCTCCAGCGTAGTTACGATCGGAGATGAGAAAACTTTTGATTCATTGAGCTTTGCGATAACTTTCTTGGCAATCTCTTCTTGTGTGTCGTCGTGATAGAAAATTGCCGAACGATACTGAGTGCCAACATCTGCACCTTGCCGATTGAGTGTCGTCGGATCATGTGTTGCAAAAAATATTTCGAGCAGTTTCTCATACGGTACAACTGCCGGATCGTACTCAATCTCAACTGCTTCAGCATGACCGGTGAGACCACTACAGACCTGTTTGTAGTTTGGATTCGGAATCCGACCACCCGTGTAACCACTCGTAACACTCTTCACCCCACGGATTTCAGCATACACCGCTTCGGTGCACCAAAAACAGCCTCCTCCAAAAGTTGCCGTCGCAACCGAAGATGACTCCTCCGCAACAATTTCGTCTGTCATAAAAACTCCTGACATACACATTATGACAATCCAAACCAGATGTACTCTGGATGAGGAACCATAGCGACTTTCATGGTGAAAAACAGTCATCACTTCAACTTCCCCTTCCAAGGCATTCTTCTCTTGATTATTGGCACAGCCCATCAGTTATTACGGACCGCACTTCAAAGATGTTTGGATCAACAACGTATCTCAATGGTTTTTCGGCCCATTCTTTAGCATAACTGACTCCAATGCGCGGCGTCCGCTGGATTTGACGACGCGGCACTCCTGTCCCTTCTTCAATCCATAACCCCGTGACTGAGTTGGACTGTCTTCCATCATAGTGTTTCGTGACGCCAAGCATTTTTGTGAGGCGGCCAGGGCCCACTGACTCCCCCGCCCCACGGAGGAGCACAGCAGCTGGCAGACCTTCCCGTCCGGTCACTATATTCAGCATCCAGTGCATCCCGTAACAAAGGTAAACGTACCAATATCCTGCGGGCCCAAACATTGTCTGGTTTCGTGGCGTTGGCCCCGTACGACCATGGCAGGCAAGATCGTGGGGGCCAAGATAAGCCTCTGTTTCGAAAATACGGTGTTTTTCTTGATGCCGCTTGCCTCGCTGGACGATAAGCCAACAACCTAGGAGATCTCGAGCAACTGAGTCGGCGCGTCGATTGAAGAATGAGGACCCAAGCATCTTCCGAGAACCACTAGTGAGCGTGGTTTTGCTGCTTTTAGACGACAACCCCTTTTGAGATTTCGACGTTTTTGGTCTGTTACCTATGCTAGTAGCAGATGGTGGCGACTTGGATTTCACAACGTTTCCCCTTCAGAATCATACAAAACAGATTCCACCAGCACTGTGCAAGTTTATAGAGGAGAGTTCAATGGAACAAACACTTGAGGCCGTCGACGTATCGACAAACGAATTGACAGGCTCTTCTTACACAGGCAGTGTTCCCACATGGATTCGTGACGCCCGTAAAACTATCAGCCAGTCTGATACGAATTTCTTCAAAGTATCGCCCGTTCGTTACTGGGCCGACTTTTTGCTGAGCCTGGTCTTCGCCTACTCAGCTGCCATGATTTATCTCCTTGCACCGCTTGGTTCGTGGCAGCAAATAGTTGCATTCCCAATCGCAGTTTTTTGGCTTTATCGACTGGGCTCACTAATTCATGAAGTCTGTCACCTCGGTGCAAACGAGATGCGAACATTCAAAGTAGCCTGGAATCTTCTTGTTGGTGTTTTCACATTGACTCCCTCATGTTTTTTCACTCGACACCACCGTGACCATCACAGTCAGCGAATGTATGGCACACCTGAAGATCCTGAGTACGTAGCCAACGTCTTAGAGGCAGGCAACTGGAAAAGTGCTCTTTGCTACAGCCTCTTTATCTTGGCATATCCAGTCATCGTTTTCCTTCGTTTTCTACTCGCACCATTAAGTTTCCTACATCCACGACTTCGCGAGTTTGTACTCGAACGGGGCAGTTCACTCACGCTCAACTTAAAATACAGACGACAAATTAACGACTTTGACAGGAAGGTAATCACCGCAATGGAAGTGCTCTGCTTTATTCGAGCAGCCGCTATTCCACTCGCCGTTTTTACAGGTGCCGCCCCACTGAGCCGTATCCCTCTCCTTTACGTGCTTGGCCTAACAACACTTATAATGAACCAAATGCGACAACTTGCCGACCACCACTTTGATGGAGATGGGGAGACAAGTGACGTCGAGTCGCACATTCTTGATTCTTGTAATTTCACCCGCAATGACCCGCTGACACTCCTTTTCTTTCCGTTTTCAATCCGGTATCACGCATTGCACCATCTCTTTCCATCACTCCCGTACCACAACCTAGCCGGAGCACACTCCTATCTTATTCAACACCTGCCAGAGAACTCTCCGTACAGGGGACTCGATCGACCAGGTTGGTGGGTGGTCGCAAAAAGGACTATCTTTGGTGGAGAAAGGGCGGCAGCTGCCACCTCGTAACAAATATGGAAGCTGGTATTGTTGGCCTGCCAAATGTTGGGAAAAGCACGCTTTTTAATGCGTTAACTCTTTCCAAAGCAGCACAAAGTGAAAATTATCCTTTCTGCACGATCGAACCCAACGAGGGCATGGTGAGCGTGCCTGACGAGCGTCTCGATCGAATTACGAAGCACGTTCAGACACAAAAAGTGATTCCTGCTGCACTTAAGCTCGTGGATATTGCAGGAATAGTCCAGGGAGCAAGTGAAGGGCAAGGCTTGGGAAATAAGTTTCTCGCGCACATTCGTGAGGTCGATGCAATCCTGCAAGTTGTGCGATGCTTCGATGACCCAGACGTGATTCATGTTGCCGGAACGGTTGACCCTGTTGCTGACATGGAAACTATTGAACTTGAATTATTGCTCGCCGACCTGCAGCACTTTGAAACAATTTTACCCAAAGCAGAACGGAACGCGCGAGGGCAGGACAAGGAAGCGAAGAGCCGACTCGACGTACTTAAAAAGTGCCAAAGCCATCTCACAGAAGAGAAACCAATCCGAACGCTTGATCTCACAGATACAGAGCAAGCGGCTATCAAAGAACTTGGCCTCCTTTCAGCGAAGCCCATTCTTTACGTGGCTAACATTGATGAATCCGATCTTGAAGGAAGTGGCGAACTGGTCCAAAAAGTTCGTAAAGCTGCTTCCTCTGCCCATGCTAATGTTGTTGCCGTCTGCGCAAAGCTTGAGGCTGAACTTGCTGAACTTGACCATGACGACCGTCTTGAGATGCTTTCGGATGTTGGCTTACGTGAACCAGCCTTAGCCGTTCTTGCCAGAGCCAGCTACGCAACTCTTGGACTACAAAGCTTCTTCACGGCAGGTGAAAAAGAAGTTCGTGCGTGGACTGTGCCAATAGGGGCAACGGCCCCCCAAGCTGCCGGCGTCATCCACACAGATTTTGAAAAAGGATTTATTCGAGCGGAAATCCATTCCGTTGAAGACCTGGAAAGCCTTGGCAGCGAAAAAGAAATTCGTGCTGCAGGCAAATTACGCATCGAAGGTAAAGAGTATGTCATGCAAGACGGTGACGTATGCCATTTCCTTTGCAACCGTTAAGAACTCTTTTCTTTCGGCCTGAGAATCGTACTTCGGCTCACTTAGTATTTACTCGTACATCGACTGCAAAGCCTCCCAACCTCTTTTGGGAAGGCTTGTCCGCAAACAAAACACTTTGAGCGATACGTATTCGAACAAGCTCCACACAGACGTGCAATGTCCTTGGGAAACGCACCGCTACAGAGACAACATTTGGAACTATATTTATGCGAACAACTTGCACAGAGACGAGCCGCCTCACGAGGAAAAGAACCACTGCAGTTGCAGCATCGATTCTGCGCAACACTTTCTTCCACTGATTCATTCGCACTGCCCCACGTCGGCAGAAAGACTGCGGCAGATACCAGCATGCTGATG